>OFFY01002042.1_pt1 | contig 15183 bp, 11 predicted proteins | sample 1521481 | NCBI WGS metagenome assembly OFFY01 (sample SAMEA3504117, study PRJEB24116) | mouse gut metagenome | biome: mouse gut; feature: mouse-associated habitat; material: faeces | place: Denmark | collected 2011
TCCAGTCATTTGGTTTTTCATTATAACATATAAGTCAAAAAAAGTACAGACCAAATCGAACTTTTGTTCTGTACTTTTTTATACTTTATCAGACGGTACTCCGCCCGCCCCGTCAGAGGCATGTATTACGGGATGTCCGGATGGGTATATCTTTTTATTCCATCCAGTTATGCCGGTATCTTAGTTTCATACAAGAAATTCACTGATTTGTTCTATATAATTATCTTCTGAAAAACCTGTGCCGCTTTCACTTTCTTCTTTCAGGATTACTTCATCAATAAATGGCCGGCGATCGTCTAAGCAGCCCTCAATGCTTCCGGCGATATCTCCGTAAACATCTATAGTGATGATTTCTTTCACATGTCCCATGAGCTGTGATACCGCTTTAGGATTGAAATTATTCTTTAACAATATGCTACAAAAAGTGCTTCTCAAATCATGCCGCCTTATATCGGGCAGTCCATTGTCCTCCGGCAGTTTCCTGCTTTGTAATGTCTTAGCCGGGAAGTCCCCGGCAGTCGTGCTTAATTTCTTGCCTAACTGAAAAGTCCGCCTCCCTTTCCATATTTAACAATGCCGTTATCTTACAATGCCTTTATACGATCATACCATGAATTTCGTTCAAAAAAGCAACACTCTTTTCCTGTGTTTTCTTTCTCATTCCTATCACCTCCGCACATTTAGTTTGCTCCATTTAACCATTAAACGAATCCTTCTTTGGGAACCCGATACAGCTTTCCCATTTTTATCACCCTGAATGGTTTCTGACTTTCACACACTTCATCCGGAAATGCATATGCCTTACTTCTGCCAATACCAGTAGCTTTTGAAGCCATCAGTGTCATAAACCTGTTTTTGCAAATTCATGGTATCCATATCAGTCACCTCCCACAACACAAAAGGGACTGCTTGCTATTATCATAGCTTTACAATCCCTTCCCGTCTAATTGCCCTAGTTCCACCGTTTATCTATTTCCCATGTCTTTCTTCGGGCAGCAATCCATACACTGCTGTTTCTGCTGTTTCTTCTGTCCATTTTACCCCATGCTGCATAGCTATTGTATAATCAAGTAACCTTTCATAATCACTTCTACGATACGGCTGTTCACAAGAGGCACTGACACGGGCAAGTTGTTCTTTTGTCACCGTGCTAATGGAAGTACATGAATTTTTGCAGCTCATATTTGGCAATCGAAAACATTTCTCCGCATAATTGGCTCAAGCCATTTTCTGAACCATCATACTTAAAGCAGACTTTTTTCTTGGAAAGGATGCTTTGCACGCAGCGATACTGTTCGCTCTTACTTTATCTGTACTTTTAACTCATTTATCCCGAGTAGGAAGACCGTCAGCCATATCAAAAAATTTGCACCTACACTCCGGACAGACTGACGGAATAATCAGAGGACAAAATTTTAGTTTCACAAATTTGATATGCAGCCCCTCTATAGCCATCAAACACTCCTTCTCCTTCAGGTTATCCCCTCTTGTCGGAACATAATATGGAAATGGATGTCCGCAGCAAGGACACCGCCAAAAAAGTTTTGGGGTAAATCCAAACGGAACAGCTGCAAAAGAAATCGCAAGTGATATAGCAGACACCACAATGAAAAACGCCAAAAACGGTCTGCTCTCTATCATGGCACTCAATCCCATGTTCTTGCCCCAAATAACCACGGGAAGGAACAGCACCATACTGCAAACACCAAAAGCGGCAAAGCATCCCCATTGTATCAGAAATACTGCTTTTGCAAAGGCACAGCATCGCCGGAAGCGGAGCGGCATCTGTGGGAAAACATATGGGAATGGTTTTGATGTATTCTCCTGCTGTAATCGCCAATTTGCAATATCATCCATCGGTTTTCTCATCATCCTGTCCTTTGGCGGCATCTTTTTTCTGCTCTAAAGCATTGATTACGACATCTGTCACAAGTTCCGGCATAATCGAGCAGCCCGCCGGTTATTGCATTATTTCATTTCGCTCCAACTGCTTCTAATACACAGCCAAGTAATGCCTATTCTTAAGATAGCTCCAATCAAAAGATACAGGACCAGCATAGGAAAGAGCGCAATTACATAGAAAAGATCCGCCACCGTATATATACACAATAAATAAAATCCTGCTTTCATTTTCAAAAACAGTATCATAGCTACTGCTGCTAACATGACTAACGTTTCAATAAGTGTTATCCACCCGTCGCCATTGACAGTATCGCTTGCAAAGTCATTGATCAGTGCAACAACATTAATTACAATCAGAATCCAAAGCCAAATCTTTGCGGGTGTTTTCATAAGAAAATGCCCCCTTATAAAATATTTTACCAAAGAGATAAAGTAAAAACCGATCTCTTATCTTATAGCATAGTTTACTATAAAGAAATACTTTGTTCAAGGCTGATCTATGCATAGTTTCACTCATCATCTATCGCAGACACGCCAATGGTCACTTCCTCCAGTACATCCAAAAGCACCCTTACCGTATCCAGTGATGTAAGCATGGTAATATTATTCTGCGTTGCCGCATTTCGGATTGCCGCGCCGTCTTCATAATGAATACCGGAAAGAATTGCACGTGTATTGATAACATAACTGACATATCCGGCCCGAATTGCATCCAGAATTTCACTGCTGCCTTCCGATGGTTTACCCAATATACGGGTGCGTATTCCATGCTGTTTCAGATATTCTCCCGTAAGAGAGGTCGCTTCTATATTAAAGCCCATATCGTAGAAGCGGCTTATCAAAGGAAGGGCTTCGTCTTTATCCTCATCTGCAAGCGTCACGATTACAGTTCCATAATTCTGCACACGAATACCGGAAGCAATCATGGCTTTATACATTGCCCTGTGAAGTTTCTTGTCATATCCGATGGCCTCTCCCGTAGATTTCATTTCCGGTGAAAGGTATGTATCCATGCCATTCAATTTGGAAAAGGAAAATGTCGGTACTTTTACATACCAGCGCTGCTTTTCTTTCGGATATATCTCATCAATCCCCTGTGCCCTCAGACTCTTTCCAAGAATGACTTTCGTTGCAATATCAGCCAGCGGATACCCGGTTGCTTTTGATAAAAATGGTACTGTCCGCGAAGAACGCGGATTCACCTCAATGATAAATACATTCTCCTCTTTATCCACAATAAACTGGATATTAAACAGACCGACAATGCCGATGCCAATCCCCAGTTTCTTCGCATAATCCAGAATCGTCTCTTTTACTTTTTCAGATATACTGAACGTGGGATATACACAGATAGAATCCCCCGAATGAACGCCGGTCCTTTCTACCAGCTCCATAATTCCGGGAACAAATACCTCCTTTCCATCGCAGACAGCATCAATTTCCACTTCCTTGCCGCAGATATACTGATCTACCAGTACCGGTTTATCTTCATCGATCTCTACGGCCGTTTTTAAATAATGACACAGATGTTCTTCCTTCGCCACAATCTGCATGGCTCTTCCGCCAAGCACAAAGCTTGGACGTACCAATACCGGATAGCCGATTTCCTCTGCCGCTTTTACACCTTCTTCCATATTTGTCACAGCCCGCCCTTTTGGCTGCGGGATGGAAAGTTCTGACAGCAGTTTTTCAAACGCCTCTCTGTTTTCAGACCTTTCGATTGCCGCACAATCTGTGCCGATGATCTTTCCTCCTCTTTCTTCCAACGGTTTTGCCAAATTGATCGCCGTTTGACCACCTAAAGATGCAATAATCCCATCCGGCTTTTCCATCTCGATCACATTCATAACATCTTCCACACATAAGGGTTCAAAATACAGCTTGTCCGACGTGGTATAGTCCGTAGACACGGTCTCCGGATTGTTGTTGATTATGATTGCCTCATATCCGGCTTCTTTGATCGTCTTAACCGCATGTACCGTGGAATAATCAAACTCCACACCCTGACCGATACGGATTGGGCCGGAACCAAGCACGACGATCTTCTTTCTGTTTTCGATTACCGATTCATTTTCTTCCTCATAGGTGGAATAGAAATACGGAACATAACTTTCAAATTCTGACGCACAGGTATCGATCATCTTATAAACCGGAAATATGCCGTATTTCCTGCGCAGTTCAAAAACTTCTGTTTCTGTCTTATTCCAAAGCCATGCCACAGTCTTATCGGAAAAGCCTGCTTTCTTCGCCTGATATAGCGCATCCCTGTCACCTGCGTATGATTTCAGTTCTGTTTCCATATCTATAATCTTTTTCATTTTGTTAAGGAAAAAGCAGTCAATTCCTGTCTGTTTGGAAATTTTTGAAACGCGGACGCCTGATCTTAACAGCTGTGCAATGGCAAAAATTCTATCATTTGTACCGATTTTTATATCATTCATTAATACATTAACGTCCTCATTTTCAAATTTTTCCATGCGCAGATGACTCACACCCGTTTCCAGAGAACGGATTGCTTTTAACAGGCTTTCTTCAAAAGTTCTGCCTACACTCATAACTTCCCCGGTAGCTTTCATCTGCGTACCAAGCTTCCGGTCTGCATCCGTAAATTTATCAAACGGAAAACGCGGCATTTTGGTGACTACATAATCCAACGCCGGTTCAAAAGAAGCCGGCGTATTAACCAACATAATCTCATCCAGTCGCATCCCCACGCTGATTTTTGCCGATACACTCGCGATCGGATAACCGCTTGCCTTCGACGCAAGGGCTGAAGAACGGGAAACCCGTGGATTTACCTCTATCAGATAATACTGAAAAGAATCCGGATCAAGTGCAAACTGCACATTACATCCTCCCTCCACCTTCAATGCACGGATCATGTTCAATGCGCTGTCGCGCAGCATTTGATACTCTTTATTCGTCAGTGTCTGGGATGGACATACCACAATGGAATCTCCTGTGTGTATTCCCACCGGGTCCAAATTTTCCATATTGCAGACTGTGATTGCCGTATCATTGGCATCACGTATCACCTCGTATTCGATTTCCTTGAAGCCTTTGATACTTTTTTCAATCAATACCTGATGAACCGGAGATAAAGCGATGGCGTTTTTAATGAGATCCATAAATTCCTGCGCATCATCCGCAAAGCCTCCGCCGGTTCCTCCAAGGGTAAATGCGGGGCGCAGCACAACCGGATAACCGATTTTCTCCGCCGCCCTTACCGCTTCATCTATTGTATTCGCAATGGCAGATGGCAGTACCGGCTCACCCAGCTCTTCACAAAGCTCTTTGAACCGTTCTCTGTCTTCTGCCCGTTCAATACTTTCGATGCAGGTTCCCAAAAGTTCCACCTGGCACTCTTTTAAAACTCCTTTTTTCTCAAGCTGCACTGCCAGATTCAGCCCAGTTTGTCCCCCAATCCCCGGCACAATGGCATCCGGGCGTTCATGACGAACAATCTTCGCGACGTATTCCAGCGTCAGCGGCTCCATATATACTTGATCTGCAACTGTCACATCCGTCATAATCGTTGCCGGATTGGAATTGCACAGCACAACCTCGTATCCTTCCTCCTTCAATGCAAGACACGCCTGCGTACCTGCATAGTCAAATTCTGCCGCCTGACCAATCACAATCGGACCGGAACCAATGACAAGTATTTTCTTTATATCAGTTCTTTTCGCCATCTTTTGTTCCCTCCATCATTTTTATAAATTGTTCAAACAGATAGCCGCTGTCCTGTGGGCCGGGCGCACTTTCCGGATGATACTGCACACCGAACACCCTGTCTTCCTCACAGGCCACGCCTTCTACCGTCTGATCCAGCAGATTTAGATGCGTTATCTTTAATCGGGTATTTGCAAGACTTGCTTTATCCACTGCGTAGGAATGGTTCTGAGAAGTAATCTCTATCTTTCCGGTCCGCAAATTTTTTATCGGATGATTACCGCCCCTGTGTCCGAACTTCAGCTTATAAATCCTGGCTCCATATGCAAGAGAAATAATCTGATGACCAAGGCAGATGCCAAAAATCGGATATTCCCCTTTCAAAGCTTTCACTAATTCTACAACCGTCTGCACATCTGCAGGATTTCCCGGTCCATTGGATAAAAAGACTCCGTCCGGCCTCAACTTTTCGATCTCCCGCGCAGAGGTATTCCACGGAACGATTGTCACACTGCATCCTCTCCGGTTTAAAGTTCTCACAATATTCTGTTTCATCCCACAGTCAATAGCGGCAACATGATACTTTCCATCTGTCACCGTATAATGCTGAACGTTCTTTCGGCTTACCTGCGATACGGCATCCCGCGGAATATTATATAAGTCCAGTCTGCGAAGTCCCTCCTGCAGGGATGTACCAATATCTGTAAGTAATGCCTTTCGGCTTCCAAGGTCACGTATGGAACGTACCAGTTTTCTTGTATCAATCCCGTAGATGCCCGGTATCTTATACTTCTCCATAATTTCCGATAAGGTATATTTACTTCGGAAATTGGATGGCTGGTCGTTGTAGTCTCGTACCGCCAGTCCGCCGATCGTTGGAATATCTGTTTCAAAATCCTCTTCCGTCATCCCGTAATTGCCGATCAGAGGATATGCCATTACTACTGTCTGATACGTATAGGATGGATCAGACAGGATTTCCTGATATCCTACCAAAGAAGTATTAAATACAATTTCCGTAATTTTTTCGTGCTTAGAACCAAAACCATATCCATAGTATTCGCTGCCATCGGACAAAATCAGTTTTCTATCAAATTTTTTCATCATATATGCACCTCTTTATCTCAAACCCGCTCCGACAATTTCCTTTCAAAACGGTCTTTCCGCAAATCTGCCGGGATTTTCGTCGGATATTCCCCCTGAAAACAGGCAGCGCAATACTCTCTACTGTCTGTCAGTTTATACAGCTTTTCTATCGGTAAATATCCCAGAGAGTCTACTCCGATCATACGTGCAATCTCGTCTACGCTGTGATGGCATGCAATCAGGTTTTCTTCCGAATCAATATCCGTTCCATAATAACAGGGATATAAAAATGGAGGCGCAGAAATTCTCATATGGATCTCTTTCGCTCCGGCATCACGCAAAAGCTTTACAATACGTTTGCTGGTCGTTCCTCTGACAATGGAATCATCAATCAGAACAACTCTCTTTCCATCGATCACCTTCCTGACAGGGCTCAGCTTAATCCTGACCTTGTCCAAACGTTCATTTTGTCCGGGAGAAATGAATGTCCTTCCAATATATTTATTTTTTATCAACCCGATCCCATAAGGAATGCCGGATGTTTTCGCATACCCCAATGCCGCATCCAATCCGCTGTCGGGAACGCCGATCACAATATCCGCGCATTTGGGATAACTTTCTGCCAGCAATTCCCCGGCTTTCATACGGGATTCATGCACAGATATACCGTCTATCACAGAATCCGGTCTTGCAAAATAGATGTATTCAAAAATACAGGTTCTCTTCCTCTGTTTTTCACAGTGTTCTCTTCTTGATTCTACGCCCGTTTTTGTAAACACCAGAATCTCTCCCGGCAGCACATCCCGGATAAATTCTGCTCCTACCGCTGACAACGCGCAGCTTTCGGATGCAGCCACATATGCCCCGTCCGCCATCTTTCCATAGCAAAGCGGCCGAAACCCATATGGATCTCTTGCCGCAATCATCTTTGTAGAAGAAATCAACACCAACGAATAAGCGCCTTCCAGTAAATTCATCGTATTGCTGACCGCTTCCTCAATGCTTGGTGACACAAGCCTTTCTCTTGTAATCACATAAGCGATTGTTTCCGTATCACTGGTTGTATGGAAAATTGCTCCCGATAATTCCAGCTTATCGCGAAGTTCCAATGCATTGGTAAGATTTCCATTATGGGCCAGCGCCATTTTTCCTTTCTGGTGATTGACTTCTATAGGCTGACAGTTATTCCTTGTATTTCCTCCGGTCGTTCCGTATCTTACATGTCCCACTGCCATATTTCCCATGGGTAAATGAGTTAATGTATCTTTCGAAAATACTTCACTGACAAGCCCCAGGTCTTTATAGGAAGAAAACGCACCGTCGTCATTCACAACAATTCCGCAGCTCTCCTGTCCTCTGTGCTGCAGGGCGTATAGCCCATAATAAACGATGCCTGCAGCATTTTCCTTTTTTGTACCCATCACTCCGAATACGCCGCACTCTTCATGAATCGCCATAACTTTATTCCCTCCTGCCAAATACAGAGTATTTTGCTCATAAATCACAGCGGCAGCTTCTTGCCTGCTCCAGAGCGGCCGCAATAAATCCTTTAAACAGCGGATGCGGCTGATTGGGGCGGCTTTTAAATTCCGGATGAAACTGCACGCCTACAAAAAAAGGATGCTCGCACAGTTCTACCGTTTCGACCAGACTGTCATCCGGCGATGTGCCGCTGATCACAAGTCCGGCTTCGACCAGTTTTTTACGATACATATTATTAAATTCATAGCGATGGCGATGACGCTCATGTATCATCTCTGCGCCATAGCATTTTTCCATTTTTGTTCCCTGCTTAATCCTGCAAGGATAGCTTCCAAGACGCAGAGTTCCGCCTTTGTCAATCGCCTCGCTCTGTCCCGGCATAAAATCGATTACTTTATGATTACACTGTTCATCAAATTCCCTGGAATGTGCATCCGCAATTCCAGATACATTTCTTGCAAATTCAATGACTGCAATCTGCATACCAAGGCAGATTCCAAAGTAAGGTATCTGGTTTTCGCGGGCGTATTTCGCCGATAAAATCATCCCTTCTATGCCGCGATTTCCAAATCCGCCTGGAATTATCATCCCATTCATTCCTCTTAATATGTCATTTACATTTTCTTTCGTGATATTTTCCGAATCAATCCAGTGAATTTTTATGAATGTATTTTGTTCATATCCTGCATGGTTCATCGCCTCCATCACTGACAGATATGCGTCATGGAGTTTTACGTACTTTCCAACCAATCCAATATGTACTTCTTCTGAACGTAAACGGATACGTTCCACCATCTTTTCCCAATCTGTCAAATTCGGTTTCGATGCTTTCATATTCAGTTCCCTGCACACAACGGAGGAAAAATTTGACTTCTCCAACATCAAGGGTGCTTCATAAAGGTTCTCCAATGTTCGGTTTTCAATGACACAATCCGGTTTTACATTGCAAAATAGAGAAATTTTCTGAAAAATAGATTTTTCTAACGGCTTGTCGGAACGCAGAACAATGATATTCGGATGAATGCCCATCCCGCAGAGTTCTTTAACTGAGTGCTGCGTCGGTTTTGATTTATGTTCCTCGGAACCGCTTAGATACGGAACTAATGTCACATGAATGAACAGGCTGTTCTCTCTGCCCGCTTCCAGAGAGATCTGGCGTACCGCCTCTACGAAAGGCTGTGATTCCATATCGCCAATGGTTCCGCCTATCTCTGTAATTACCACATCCGCTTCTGTCTTTTTCCCCACACGATACACAAAATCCTTGATTTCATTCGTAATATGAGGAATTACCTGAACCGTAGAACCAAGGTATTCCCCTCTTCGCTCCTTATTCAATACATTCCAGTAGACCTTTCCTGCGGTCAGATTGGAATACTGATTCAAATCCTCATCTATAAACCTTTCATAATGCCCCAAATCCAAATCTGTTTCAGCCCCATCCTCGGTCACATACACTTCGCCATGCTGATAGGGACTCATGGTGCCGGGATCTACGTTAATATATGGATCTAATTTCTGAGCTGCTACCTTCAATCCTCTCGCCTTTAAAAGCCGTCCAAGAGAAGCTGCCGTTATCCCTTTTCCAAGACCCGATACAACACCTCCGGTCACAAATATATATTTTGTCATAATTATTCCGCTTCCTTACTCAAATTCCACCGCTGTTATCATTTTTCCTACAGAAAATTCTATTTCCCGCTGTCTCCATAGTTTGACAGCACTCTTGCGGAAGGATCTTTCACATCGCATCCCTCCCATTCTTTATTCGGCATCCAGTACCCGGCAATCATCTCTGCCTGCCCCGGATAATATGTTTCAAAAATCTCTCTGTACAGCAATGATTCCTTTGTAAATGGTCTGGCATACGCATATTTTTTGCATATGCTTTCATACTCTTTATCCGTATATTTACGCTCTGCATACTCCTTTAAGTAATCTACCATAGAGTGCCCGACCGCATCTGAAAACGCTGCTTTCTCTCTCCACAAAATATCTTCCGGCAAATAATCACCGCCTTCAAACGCGCGGCGCAGCAGATATTTCCCCTTTCCATAAGTGTTGATTTTTAATTCCGGATCAACAGACATTACATACTTCACAAAATCCAAATCACCGAAGGGAACTCTTGCTTCCAGTGAGTTTACGGAGATACAGCGGTCGGCACGAAGGACGTCGTACATATGAAGCTCCCGGATTCGTTTTTGCGACTCCGTCTGAAACGCCGCTGCATCCGGTGCGAAATCCGTATATTTATATCCAAAGAGTTCATCCGATATTTCACCCGTCAGCAGAACACGGATATCCGTCTGTTCATGGATTGCTCTGCACACCAGATACATTCCTATGGATGCACGTATCGTCGTAATATCATAGGTTCCCAGTAACTGAATAACTGTTTCCAGCGAAGAAATCACTTCATCCGGCGTCATATAAACCTCCGTATGGTCGCTTCCAATATAATCCGCCGCCTGCCTCGCATACTTTAAATCAATGGCGTCTTCTCTCATGCCAATCGCAAAGGTCCTGATTGGCTCTTTGCTTTTCTTTGCCGCAATCGCGCATACCAGAGAAGAATCCAGTCCGCCTGAAAGCAAAAACCCCACCTTTGCGTCAGCTACCAGGCGTTTCTCCACTCCGGCTGTGAGTTTATCATGAATATTTCTGCATACGGTCTCCAGATTATCACGGCAGATACGATCCGCTTTGGCAATGTCGCAGTAACGGATAAACTGACCGCTTTTATAATAGTGCCCTGGCGGAAACGGCATAATCTTATCCGTAAGCCCTGCCAGATTTTTCGCTTCGCTGGCAAATATGACGGCCCCTTCTTTGTCATATCCATAATACAAAGGCCGGATACCAATCGGATCTCTTGCCGCAATAAATTCTCCTGTGTCTCCGTCATAAATAATACAGGCAAACTCCGCATCTAACATGGCGAACATTGCCGTTCCATATTCCTGATACAGCGGCAAAAGAATCTCACAATCCGATTCACTCTTAAATGTATATTTCTCTGCCAGTTTTTCTTTCAGCTTCTTAAAACCATAGATTTCTCCGTTGCAGACCACATAGCTGTCACCCAGTTTAAACGGCTGCATCCCCGACGGAGCCAGCCCCATAATGGATAGTCTGTGAAATCCAAGCAGTCCGTCTCCCGTTTCAACAATCTGGCTGTCATCCGGACCTCTTGATATGGTCCTGTTAAAGCCTTCCAAAAAAACATCATAAACAGCGCTGCGGCTGCAATAACCCATAATAGAACACATAGGAATGTACCTCCATAAATTTAAGTAATTCACCATTCCACACTCGCTGTAAGTGATCACCCGTACTACTTCTCTTTTCTCAAACGCCTTTGCAATATTTAGTTTCTATCTTCCCGGCTTTTATTCCACATCCTGAAGGGCATCAAATCCTTCTTCTCCGGTTCTTACTTTCACTACATTTTCCACATCATAGACGAAAATCTTTCCATCTCCAATATGCCCTGTGTAAAGTACCTTCTTCGCTGTTTCAATCACTTTACGGACCGGAACCGCACTGACTACAATATCTACCTGTACTTTTGGAAACAGATTCGCTTCTACCTGTACGCCGCGATAATACTCCGGTTTGCCTTTCTGAATCCCGCATCCCAGGACATGGGATACTGTCATACCGGTAATCCCCAGTTTCATCATGGCATTCTTTAATGCTTCCAGTCTGGATTCCTTACAGACAATCTCAATCTTTGTAAACTTCGGAGTTCCTTCTTCAAATGCAGGAACTTTCTTAACCGGAATCGCTTCCGCAGCCGGAGTCTCGCCGGATACCGCCACAAGGTCATTTCCTTCTTCCATATACTCCGGAAGCATTGCAAAGCCTGCATATGCGGAAGGAAGACCATGTTCGGTTACATCAAGGCCCGTCATTTCTTCCTCTCTGTCTGCACGAAGCCCCGCAATGGCACGGATGATAAGGAATGTAACTGTTATCGTAACGGCTGTCCATACCGCAACACCGGCAAAGCCGATCATCTGAAGTTTTAACAGTTCAAAACCGCCGCCATAAAACAGACCGGTTAACGTTTCTCCCGAAGCATTTGCAATACCGTATCCGGGTGCCGTATCTGTAGCAAATAATCCAACCGCCAGCGTGCCCCAGATCCCATTCATGCAGTGTACGGCAACTGCACCGACCGGATCATCAATGTAGAGCACATGATCAAGAAGCCATACGCCAAACACAACCAAAAGCCCTGCCACTGCTCCAATCGCGACTGCGCCGAATGCATCCGTCACATCACACGGCGCCGTGATTGCCACAAGTCCTGCCAGAGAGGCGTTCAGGCACATGGAAACATCCGGCTTTCCATATTTGATCCACGTGAAGATCATACAGGCAACTGTTGCGACAGCCGGCGCCACCGTTGTTGTCAGGAAAATGGAGCCAAGCTGCGCAATGGAAGTAGCGGCCGCGCCATTAAATCCATACCAGCCGAACCAGAGAATAAATACCCCAAGCGCTCCAAGTGCAATGCTGTGTCCCGGAAATGCATTTACCTTCACAACCTTTCCGCTCTTATCTCTGGTGAACTTTCCAATACGGGGACCGAGAATCTTCGCACCAATCAATGCGGAAATACCGCCTGTCATATGAATCGCGCAGGAGCCGGCAAAATCATGGAAACCAAGCTGCGAAAGCCATCCGCCTCCCCAGATCCAGTGTGCTTCAACGGGATAAATCAACGCAGAAATCACGCCGGAATAAATACAATAAGAAAGAAATTTTGTACGCTCCGCCATTGCGCCGGATACGATGGTCGCTGTTGTGGCACAGAATACAAGGTTAAATACAAAGCTGGAAAAATCGAACTCTGCATATGCCGTAAACAAATCAAATCCCGGTCTTCCGATAAATCCAAACAGGTCTTCTCCCATCAGCAAGCCAAAACCAATCAGGATAAATACTACGGTTCCAATACAAAAATCCATCAGGTTCTTCATAATGATATTTCCTGTATTTTTTGCTCTGGTAAACCCTGCCTCTACCATTGCAAAGCCTGCCTGCATCCAGAACACCAGTGCGGCGCCGGTTAAAAACCAGACTCCGAACACTTCGCCGGATACCGCCTCCTGCACAAACGCTTTCATTGCTTCATCCATTTTTTCTTCCTCCTATTCTAAATCGCTGCGCGACAGCACTAAAGGGTAAAGTCATCAACTTATTTTACGCCGAACAGCAGATCGCCGTAGGTTGGAAACGGCCAGTATTTCTTTGCCGTCATTGTTTCCGCCGCATCGCAGACAGCTCTTAACTCTTCCATTTTTCCTAAAACCGTATCCCGAATCATACAGGACTCTGCTTCCACATCTTTCGCATCCGTAAGTCCCATCACCGCTTCTTCCAGTTCATCGGTTTTCATGGCAATCTGATCTTCCAGTCCTGCAAGTTTTTTCAGAAGTCCGGCCTCATAACCGCATGAAACGGAATCGTCGACCGCCTTTTTTGCCGCCGCCGTATTTGCAAGCTCCAGTACATATGCGCTTATGGCCGGAGCAATCTCTGTCTTTGCCATATCGATCATGGTATTGGCCTCAATCAGAACCGTCTTACAGTAGTTTTCCAGCATAATTTCACATCTGGACTTCAGCTCCGCTTCTGAAAATACCCTGTGACTTGTCAGCATCCGTACATTTTTTTCATCCAGCAGATGAGGCATACAATCCGGTGTTGTACGATAGTTCAGAAGCCCCCTCTTTTCCACGGCTTCCTGAATCCAGGTGTCGTCATACCCATTCCCGTTGAAAATAACATGTTTATGATCTTTGATGGTCTTACGGATCATTTCATGGAGTGCATCTTCGAAATTCTCCGCATTTTCCAGTCTGTCCGCGTAGATTTTCAGGCTTTCCGCCACCGCGCTGTTCAGCATGATATTGGCGCAGGCAATGCTGTTGGAAGAGCCAAGCATACGGAATTCAAATTTATTTCCGGTAAAGGCAAAGGGCGACGTACGGTTGCGGTCCGTGGTATCCCGGTTAAACTTTGGAAGTACGTCCACGCCCAGCTTCATCTGTGTTTTTTCCGTTCCCGCATAGGGGGTACCGGTTTCAATGGCTTCCAGTACCGCATTTAATTCTTCTCCAAGGAAGATCGAAATGACTGCCGGAGGCGCTTCGTTCGCCCCCAGTCTGTGATCATTTCCTGCTGTTGCCACAGAAAGACGGAGCAGATCCTGATAGTCGTCCACCGCCTTGATCACCGCACAGAGGAATAATAAAAACTGCGCGTTTTCATACGGGGTTTCCCCCGGGGACAGCAGATTCACGCCTCCATCCGCAGTCAGGGACCAGTTGTTGTGCTTTCCGCTTCCGTTTACTCCGGCAAACGGTTTTTCATGCAGCAGGCATACAAGTCCGTGCTTTGCCGCCACCTTCTGCATAATTTCCATCGTCAGCTGGTTATGATCCGTTGCAATGTTTGTTGTTGTATAGACGGGCGCAAGTTCATGCTGCGCCGGGGCAACCTCATTATGCTCTGTCTTTGCCAGAATGCCCAGCTTCCAGAGTTCCTCATTGAGTTCCTCCATATAGGCTGCAACCTTTGGCTTGATCACTCCGAAATAATGATCGTCCATCTCCTGTCCCTTGGGCGGTTTTGCCCCAAAAAGCGTACGTCCCGTAAATCGAAGATCCCTCCTTTGTTCATACATTTCTTCTGTGATAAGGAAGTACTCCTGTTCCGGTCCTACGGATGTGCGGACGCATTTCACACTGTCATTTCCAAACAGATGGAGAATACGGATTGCCTGTTTATTTAAGGCTTCCATGGAACGAAGCAGCGGCGTTTTCTTATCCAGGGCTTCTCCGCCGTAAGAACAGAATGCGGTAGGAATGCACAAGGTATTGCCTTTTATGAATGCATAAGAGGTAGGATCCCATGCGGTGTATCCCCGGGCTTCAAAAGTGGCCCGAAGTCCGCCGGAGGGAAACGACGAAGCATCCGGTTCTCCTTTGATCAGTTCCTTTCCGGAAAACTCCATAATCACACCCC
>OFFY01002049.1_pt1 | contig 15165 bp, 14 predicted proteins | sample 1521481 | NCBI WGS metagenome assembly OFFY01 (sample SAMEA3504117, study PRJEB24116) | mouse gut metagenome | biome: mouse gut; feature: mouse-associated habitat; material: faeces | place: Denmark | collected 2011
TGTCGGACGCGGGCAGCGGGAAGGTGCTCACCCTGGCCTACATGAACCGGGAGAGTCTGGAGATCAGTATGAAGGAGGGCCGCACCTGCTTCTGGTCCCGGTCCCGGCGGGAGCTGTGGCGTAAGGGTGAGACCAGCGGCAATGTCCAGCACATTGTGGATATCACCGCCGACTGCGACCGGGACGCCCTGGTGGTCCGGGTGAACAAGGAGGGCCCCGCCTGCCACCTGGGCGCCGACTCCTGCTTCAACGACAGGGTGTTTAAGGGCGAATCGGCGGAGCCTTTCTCCGTCAAGGGCCTGTACGCCCTGTTGGAGGGCCGCAGGGAAAACCTGCCCGAGGGGTCCTACACCACCTACCTGTTCCAAAAGGGGATTGACAAAATCCTCAAAAAGGTGGGAGAGGAGTGTACCGAGGTCATCATCGCGGGCAAAGCCGGTGACAAGCGGGAGACGGTCTACGAGATCGGTGATCTGATGTACCATGTGATGGTACTGATGGTGGAGATGGGTATCTCGGTGGACGATGTGTTGGCGGAGCTGGCTTCCCGCCATGTCATTGACCACAAGGTAAAACAGGAGAAAATGACATGATACAAAACCTCCATGCGCATACCACGTTTTGCGACGGCAAAGACACCCCGGAGGAGCTGGTCCATGAGGCCATCCGGATGGATATGGACTCTCTGGGCTTCTCCAGCCACGCCCCCCTGGCCGGACAGGGGGATTGGAACATGGCTCCGGAGGACGTTCCCCGCTACCGGGCGGAGATATTGAGTCTGCGGGAGCGATACACCGGACGGCTGGAGATTTTCTTAGGCCTGGAACAGGACTATTACTCCCCACCCCCCGGGGACAGGTGGGATTACCTAATCGGTTCGGTCCACTGTGTGGAGAAGGACGGCAGGCTGCTGCCGGTGGACTACCTCCCCGAGGACTTTGTTCGGAGTGTACGCCAATATTACGGCGGCGACTACTACACCTTCGCCGAGGAGTACTACCGGCTGGTGGGCGGTGTGGCGGAGCGGACCGGCTGTCAGATTGTGGGCCACTTCGACCTTATCACCAAGTTCAACGAGGGGGACCGGCTCTTTGACACCAGCCACCCCCGGTATCGAAACGCCGCCCTGGATGCCCTGGACCGGCTGGCCGAAAGGGATGTAATCTTTGAGATCAATACCGGGGCTATGTCCCGGGGGTACCGCTCCGCCCCCTACCCCTCCCCAGCTCTGCTGCGGGCCATGCGGGAGCGGGACCTGCCCCTCTGCATCACCAGCGACTGCCATGACCGCTCCCATCTGCTCTACGCCTTCCCCCAGGCGGCCGGGCTGGCCCGCTCCTGCGGCTACCGGGAGCAGATGGTCCTCACCGGGGAGGGCTTTGCGCCCGCGGCGCTGTGAGCGGTGATTTTCCCCTTTACGCCGGGCGCGCGCTATGGTATAATCCCCCAAACGGCAAAGGAGCTGGTTATCCATGTTAAAGGTCAACGAAAACTTCTTAAAGCTGCCCGGCAGCTACCTCTTCTCCGAGGTGGCCCGGCGCATCCGGGTCTACAGCGAGGCCCACCCCGGGGCGGAGATCATCAAGCTGTCCATCGGCGACGTGACCCGGCCCCTGGTCCCGGCGGTGATCCAGGCCATGCACAGGGCCGTGGACGAGATGGGTACGGCGGAGGGCTTCCACGGCTACGGCCCGGAGCAGGGCTATGAGTTCCTCCGGGAGGCCATCGCCCAGGGGGACTACGCCGCCCGGGGCGTGGAAATGAAGCCTGATGAGATTTTTGTGTCCGACGGGGCCAAGAGCGACTGCGGCAACATCGGCGATATTTTCGGGGTGGACAACGTGGTGGCGGTGTGCGACCCGGTGTACCCGGTCTATGTGGACACCAACGCCATGGCCGGCCGGGCCGGGGAGTACCAGGAGGAGCTGGGCAGGTGGAACCGGCTTGTCTACATGCCCTGCGTGGAGGCCAACAGCTTCTCGCCCGAACCGCCCAAGGAGATTCCCGACATCATCTACCTGTGCTCCCCCAACAACCCCACCGGCGCGGTCATCAGCCGGGAGCGGCTGAAGGCATGGGTGGACTACGCCAACGCCCACGGGGCGGTGATCCTGTACGACTCGGCCTATGAGGCCTTCATCTCCAGCGGTGACGTGCCCCACACCATCTTTGAGATTGAGGGGGCCCGCACCTGCGCCATCGAGTTTCGGTCCTTCTCCAAGACCGCCGGCTTTACCGGCAACCGCTGCGCCTACACCGTGGTGCCCATGGAGCTGGAGCGGGGGGGCGTGAAGCTGAACAGCCTGTGGAACCGCCGCCAGTGCACCAAGTTCAACGGCGTGCCCTATGTGGTTCAGAGAGGGGCGGCCGCCGTCTACACCCCCGAGGGCCGCGCTCAGATCATGGCCAATATCGACTACTACCGGGCCAACGCCCGGGTCATCCGGGAGGGCCTGTCCGCCGCCGGTCTTGTGTGCTTCGGCGGGGTGGACGCACCCTATATCTGGCTGAAAACCCCCGGCGGCGCGGGCTCCTGGGAGTTTTTCGACCAGGTGCTGGACAAAGCCAACGTGGCCACCACCCCCGGCGCCGGCTTCGGCCCCAGCGGGGAGGGCTACATCCGCCTTACCGCCTTTGGAGACGCCCAGGCCACCAAAACTGCCGTGGAGCGGGTGGCGGACATGTTCCGATAAGAGCAATAAAAAACCTCCCGTGCCGGGCACGGGAGGTTTTTTTATCAGCCATATTCCATTACACAGCGCGGGTGACCTTACCGGAACGGAGGCATCTGGTGCAGACGTAGACGTGAGTGGGGGTTCCATTCACGATTGCCTTGACCCGCTTCACGTTGGGCTTCCAGGCGCGGTTGGAGCGGCGGTGGGAGTGGGAAACCTTGATGCCGAAGGTCACGCCCTTGTCGCAGAATTCGCATTTGGCCATGTTGCTAACCTCCTCGCTATGAGAATATATAAAATTATGGAAATTACCTTCAAAAAAGGTCCGGCTAACATCATAACAGATATTCTACGGAAATGCAAGTGTTTTTTTCAAAAAGTCCGCCAAAAAGTCTTTGGGAGAATTGGGCGGAAGTAATTGACAGAAAAGCCCTTTTTCGCTTATACTGAAAAAGAAAATACCAGAGGGGATTCCGTGCTCCGAATGGGAGAAAAAATCGCGGATGAGAGGAGATCGGTCTATGGCAGAACAGCGAAAAGGCGTAAAGCTGGGGGAGATCATTCAAGAGTTTGAGCTGGAGATTCTATGCGCGGCTCCCGACTACGAGAATGTTCCGCTCCGGGCGCTGGACATAAACCGGCCGGGCCTGCCTTTGACAGGCTTTTTCGAGCATTTCGACACTGAGCGGCTGCTGCTCATCGGCTTGACGGAGCACACCTTTCTCAGCGGGCTGACCTGGGAGCGGCGGCGGGAGAGCTTCGACCGGCTGCTGGCCTATCCGGTGCCAGCGCTGATCCTCACCCGGGGGCTGGAGGCCTTCCCGGAGTGCCTGGAGATGGCGGAGAAGCACGGGCGGACGGTGCTGCGTTCCACCCAGCAGACCTCCGTGTTTATGAGCGCCCTGATCAGCAGCCTGTTCAACCATCTGGCTCCCCAGATTACCCAGTCGGGGGTCATGCTGGAGGTCTACGGCGAGGGCGTGCTGATTCAGGGAGAATCGGGTGTGGGCAAGAGCGAGGTGGCCATTGAGCTGCTCAAACGGGGGCACCGTCTGGTGGCCGACGACGCGGTGGAGATCAAGGTGACCAGCCGCGACACCTTGCTTGCCACCGCCCCCGATCTGATCCGGGGCTATATGGAGCTGCGGGGCATCGGCGTCATCGACATCAGCCGTCTGCTGGGCATGGGCGCCATCAAGCTGACCCAGCAGGTGGACATGGTGGTCAATCTGGAACCCTGGGACGACACGGCGGTGTATGACCGTTTTGGTCTCGAGTCCCACTTCACCGAGATTTTGGGCGTGAAAGTGCCTGCCGCTACGATTCCGGTGAAGCCGGGACGCAACCTGGCCAGCATCGTGGAGGTGGCGGCCATGAACAACCGCAACCGGAAGATGGGGCACAACGCGGCCCAGGAGCTGACAAACCGGATGGATCAGCTGTTCGCGGAACAGATGGAAGGGAGAGCAAACTGATGTATTATATTGGAGTCGATGTGGGCGGCACCAACCTGGTGGCCGGCCTGGTCAACGAGCTGGGACACATCTACAACAAGGTGACCACCCCGGTATCCAGGGAGCTGACGGCGGAGCAGTTCGGCACGGAGCTGGTGCGTATGTCCCGGCGGCTGTGCGAGGTGGGGGAGATCGACCCCGCTAAGATCGAGTCGGTGGGGATTGGGCTGCCCGGCGTGGTGGATAACAAGACCGGACTGTTCGTCCAGAACCCCAACATGCCCTTCAAGGACAAAAATGTACCTCTGCGTGAGATGTTCCATAAGGAGTGGGACATCCCCGTCTATCTGGGCAACGACGCCAACTGCGCCGCCGTGGGCGAATACTGGGCGGGCGCGGCCAAGGGCTGTGACCCGGCGGTGATGGTCACTCTGGGCACCGGCATCGGCGGCGGTATGATCCTGGACGGCAGGCTGTTCACCGGTTTTGCCAACTCCGGCATGGAGATCGGCCACATGATTATCAAGCCCAACGGAGCCCTGTGCGGCTGCGGCGGCCGGGGCTGCTGGGAGCGGTACGGCTCGGCCACCGCCCTGATCCAGCTGGCCCAGCTGGAAATGGAGCGGGACCGGAGCAGCGAGATGTGGGTAATTGTGGACGGAGACAGCCACAAGGTCAGCGGCCGCACCCCCTTCCAGGCCGCGCGGATGGGCGACCCAGCGGCCAAACGGGTGCTGCGCAACTACCTCCAGGGGCTGTCCATCGGCATGATTAACCTGGTGAACATCCTCCAGCCCGAGATCATCTGCCTGGGCGGCGGTGTGAGCAACGCCGAGGACGACCTGCTGCTGGATCCCTTGCGGGAGCTGGTCTGGCGGGGCAGCTTCGACAAGAGCACCAAGGTTCGCATCGAGCGGGCCTCTCTGGGGAACGACGCCGGCGTAGTAGGCGCGGCTCTGCTGTGCAATCTGGTGTAACAAACCCTTTATGGCCCGGGCGAAAGCCCGGGTTTTATTTTGGGCTTCTAATTTCCCCCAACATCTGCTATAATAAAACGATACACTGATTCAGAATGTGGGGTGGAGGACCTATGGAACGACTGGAAAAATTGCTGAGGGAACGCTGTCCGGAGCTGGAGCTGCGGAGGGACGAGCCTATGTCCAAACACACCTCCTTCCGTATCGGCGGGCCGGCGGCCCTGATGGCTTTGCCCGGAAGCACGGAACAGGCGCAGGCAGCCGTCAAGGCCGCCCGGGCGCTGGGCATCGAGCCCTTTTTCCTGGGCAACGGCTCCAATCTGCTGGCGGCCGACGAGGGCTATCCGGGCTTTATCCTCAAGCTGGGCGGGGAATTTGACGAGATCAAGGTGTCCGGCGGCAGTCTGGAGGCAGGGGCGGCGGTTTTGCTGTCCCGTCTGTCCAAGAGGGCGTTGGAGCTGGGACTCGCCGGCCTGGAGTTTGCCGGCGGCATTCCGGGCAGCGTGGGCGGGGCGGTGACCATGAACGCCGGGGCCTACGGCGGGGAGATGGCCCAGGTGCTGGAGGAAGTGGATTTCCTGGATGAGGTGGGAGAAATATGCACCCTCCCGGTCTTGGAGTGTGGCCTTGGCTACCGAAGGAGCATTTTCTCCAACCGAAAGTGCCTGATTTTAAGGGCTCGGTTCCGCCTGGAGCCGGGGGACCCCGCGGCCGTCAAGGCCCGCATGGACGAGCTGGCCGCCAAGCGGCGGGAGAAGCAGCCCCTGGAGTACCCCAGCGCCGGGTCCATGTTCAAGCGCCCCCCGGGACACTTCGCCGCTGCCCTCATCGAGCAGTGCGGCCTGAAAGGCCTCGCCGTAGGCGGGGCTCAGGTGTCGGAGAAGCACGCGGGCTTCGTGGTCAACCGTGGGGGAGCCGCCTGTGCCGATGTGCTGGAGCTGGTGCGGCAGGTGAGGGAGCAGGTTTTCCGGCAGACCGGCGTGGAGCTGGAGATGGAAGTCAAGGTTTTACGACAGAGAGAGTGATACGGATGGAATTTGTGATTATTTCCGGCCTGTCCGGGGCGGGGAAGAGCAAGGCGGCTTCCTTTATGGAGGATATGGACTACTTCTGCGTGGACAATCTGCCCGCCCCCCTGATTCCCAAATTTGCCGAGCTGGGCATGGCGGGCTCCGGGGAGTACGACCGGGTGGCTCTGGTCTCCGACGTGCGGGCGGGCACCAACTTCGACGGGCTGTTCTGCGCCCTGAACGCCCTGGAACAGATGAAGTGCTCCTACCGCATCCTGTTTATGGAGGCCTCGGACGAAACTATTATCAAGCGGTACAAGGAGACCCGGCGGGCCCACCCCCTGGCGGAGGACGCCGACAGCCTGGAGGGGGCCATCGCCCTGGAACGCCGGATGCTGGCCCCCTTACGGGACAAAGCGGACAAGGTTGTAGACACCACCAATCTGTCCACCGCCAAGCTGAAGGGGGTGCTGCGGCAGATGTTCGGCCGGGGAGGCGCCGACCAGGGGCAGATGGAGGTACGGGTCACCTCCTTCGGCTTCAAGCACGGCCTTCCCATGGAGGCCGACCTGGTCTTTGACGCCCGCTTCCTGCCCAATCCCTTCTATGTCACTGAGCTGCGCGCCCTCACCGGGCTGGACGGCGGGGTACGGGAGTATGTGTTCCAGAACGGCCAGGCCGAAGAGTTTTTAAACCGCCTGTGGGAGCTGGTGGGCTGGCTGCTGCCCCGGTATGAGGAGGAGGGCAAGACCTCTCTGGTCATCGCCGTGGGCTGTACCGGCGGCCACCACCGCTCGGTAGCCATCGCCCACGCTTTAGGGGAGCGGATCAGGGCCCGGGGCTGGCCGGTGGCGGAGAGCCACCGGGACCTGGGGCGGAATTAGGAGGGATTGCTATGTCGGAATACCCTACCCTTGAGCAGTGGGAGCGAGGCCCTAAGATCGTGGCCATCGGCGGCGGGACAGGTCTGTCTACCATGCTGCGGGGGCTGAAAAAATATACCCAGAATGTTACCGCCATTGTCACGGTGGCCGACGACGGGGGCGGCTCCGGCATGCTGCGCCAGGATTTGGGGATGCCCCCGCCGGGGGACATCCGCCACTGCATGGAGGCCCTGGCCAACACCGAACCCGTGATGGAGAAGCTGCTCACCTACCGCTTTACCGAGGGGAGCCTGGCGGGCCAATCCTTTGGCAACCTGCTCCTGGCCGCCCTCAACGGGGTGACCGGCTCCTTTGAGGAAGCGGTCACAGAGATGAGCCATGTCCTGGCCATCACCGGCCAGGTGATTCCGGTGACGAGCGCCGATGTGCAGCTGGAGGCCGTCTTTGAGAACGGCGCCCGGGTGATCGGGGAGTCTCAGATTGCCGCATTCAAAAAGGAGCAGGACTGCCGCATCCACCATGTGTCGCTCATTCCAGACCACCCAAAGGCCACTCCGGCGGCGATTGAAGCCATCGGGGAGGCCGACCTGATTCTGCTGGGGCCGGGGAGTTTGTACACCAGCATCATCCCCAACCTGCTGGTGGAGGGGGTGGCTCAGGCGGTGGCCCAGGCAGACGCCCCCAAGATCTATGTGTGCAATATCATGACCCAGGACGGTGAGACCGAGGGCTATACCGCCGCGGATCACCTGGAGGCCTTGCTGGTCCACGGTGCGCCCGGGCTGCTGGACCTGTGTCTGGCCAACTCCGCCCCGGTGCACCCCGGCTTGTTGGAGAGGTACCGGGAGGAGGACGCCGTCCCCCTGACGGTGGACCGGGAGCGGGTCGCCCGGCTGGGGCTGGAGCTGGTGGAGCGGCCGGTGGCCTCGGAGCGGGGCGGCTATGCCCGCCACGACCCGGAAAAGCTGGCCCAGGCGGTGCTGGATATCTACCGCAGCCGCGCGGTGCGCATCTTCCGGGGCGAGCGGCGGTACGTTTTGGAGGAATAACTATGTCCTTTGCGGGAGACGTGAAAACCGAGCTGTGCCGCGCCCCCCTGAGCCGCAGGTGCTGCGCTCAGGCGGAGGCCTACGGCGTGCTGCTCTACTGCAACACCTTCACCGGGGCCGAGGCCCGCGTCGTCACCGAGAGCGCTTCCTTCGCCCAGCGGCTGCCCGTCCTGTTCAGAAAAGCCTTTAAGCTGTCCTTCGACCGCTTGCCCCAGGGGGAGGGGAAGCAGGTCTTTGCCGTCGCCGATCCAGCCAAGCTGGCAATTATCCGTCAGGCCTTCGGCGCCGATCCAAAAGCGCTGGCCCTCCACCTGAACTTCGCCGTTGTGGAGGAGGCATGCTGCCGCGCCGCCTTCCTGCGGGGGGCCTTTCTGGCCGGGGGATCGGTCACCGATCCGAGGAAGGGCTATCACCTGGAGCTGGCCACCTCCCACCACAGCGTCAGCCGGGAGGTGCTGGCCCTTATGCGGGAGCTGGATCAGGACCCCCGGTCCGCCCAGCGCAAGGGCAATACGGTGATCTATTTCAAGCAGAGCGACCAGATCGAGGATTTTCTCACCTGCGTGGGCGCGCCCGTCGCCGCCATGGAGGTGATGAACGCCAAGCTGGAGCGGGACCTGCGGGGAAAGGTGAACCGCCGGGTAAACTGCGACGCGGCCAATCTGGACAAGGCGGTGGAGGCCGCCATGTCCCAGGTGGAGGCCATCCGCCGGCTGGAGAAGGCGGGGACCCTCGTCACCTTGCCGGACAAGCTCCGGGAGGTGGCCGCCCTCCGTCTGGCCCACCCGGAAGACACGCTGGCCCAGCTGGCCGAGCGGTGCGACCCGCCCATCACAAAATCTGCCCTCAACCACCGGCTGCGCAAGCTGGTGGAGCTTGGAAAGGAGTAAATCATGCCAAACTGTACCTTCCGTCCCGCCGTGCCCGGCGACGAGGAATTGATTCTGAGCTTTATCCGCGCCCTGGCCGACTACGAGCACATGTCCGACCAGGTGGAGGCCACCCCGGCGATTTTGCGGGAGTGGCTTTTTGAAAAAAAGACGGCGGAGGTCATCTTCGCCGAGGCGGAGGGAAAGGCGGTGGGCTACGCCCTGTTTTTCCATAACTTCTCCACCTTCCTGGGCCGGGCGGGGGTCTATCTGGAGGACCTGTTCGTCCTGCCCGGGGAGCGGGGGAAGGGCTATGGCAAGGCCTTGCTGAAGGAGCTGGCCCGGATTGCCGCAGAGCGGGACTGCGGCCGGCTGGAGTGGGCCTGCCTCGACTGGAACAAGCCCTCCATCGATTTCTATACCAAGAAGATGCGCGCCGTCCCCATGGACGAGTGGACGGTGTACCGCCTGACCGGGGAGACACTGGAAGAGGCGGCAAGGCCTGAATAAAGAGAGGGGGGGAAGCGCCATGTCCTTTGTCCACCTGCACCTGCATACGGAGTTTTCCCTGCTGGACGGCGCCTGCCGCATCAGGAAGCTGGTGGAGCGGGTGAAGGACCTGGGCCAGGAGGCGGTGGCTATCACCGACCACGGCTGCATGTACGGGGTGATCGACTTCTACCGGGCCTGCAGAGCGGCGGGCGTGAAACCCATTATTGGCTGTGAGGTCTATGTGGCCCCCCGGGGGCGCACCCGGTTCCAGAAGGTCCATGAGTTCGACTCCCACTACAGCCACCTGGTCCTCCTGTGCCGGAACGAGGAGGGTTACCGCAACCTCAGCTACATGGTGTCCAAGGGCTATCTGGAGGGCTTTTACATCAAGCCCCGGATTGACCTGGACCTGCTCCGGGAGCATGCCGGGGGCCTGATCGCCTGCTCCGCCTGTATGTCCGGGGAAATCTCCCGGCTGCTGCTGGCGGGGGACTACGGCCGGGCCAAGGCGGCCGCCCTGGAGATGCGGGAGCTGTTCGGCGAGGACGGCTACTACCTGGAGCTCCAGGACCACGGCATCAAGGCCCAGAAGCAGGTGAACGCCCAGCTCATCCGTCTCAGCGGGGAGACGGGCATCCCTCTCATCGCCACCAACGACGCCCACTACCTGCGCCGGGAGGACGCGGAGACGCAGGATATCCTCATGTGCATCCAGACGGGCAAGACCCTGGACGAGCCGGGCCGGATGCGCTTTGAGACCCGTGAGTTCTTTGTCAAGTCGGAGGCGGAAATGGCCGCCCTCTTCCCGGACCATCCGGAGGCCATCGAAAATACGGCGAAAATTGCGGAACTTTGCAATGTGGATTTCGAGTTCGGCAAATACCACCTGCCCCTGTTCCGGCTCCCCGAGGGCTGGACCGACGGAGAGGCCTATTTCCGCAAGCTGTGTCTGGACGGCTTCGCCCGGCGCTACCCGGACCGGAAGCCGGAGTATCTGAAACAGCTCAATTACGAGATGGACATGATCCGCAGGATGGGCTTTGTAGACTACTTCCTCATCGTCTCCGACTTCATTGCGTTCGCCAAAGGGAGCGGCATCCCGGTGGGGCCGGGCCGCGGGTCGGCGGCGGGTTCCATGGTGGCCTACTGCCTGAACATCACCAATGTGGACCCCATGGAGTACGGGCTGTACTTCGAGCGCTTCCTCAACCCGGAGCGGGTATCCATGCCGGATATCGACATCGACTTTTGTCCCCGCCGGCGGCAGGAGGTCATCGACTACGTCAAGGGCAAGTACGGCGAGGACCATGTGGCCCAGATCGTCACCTTCGGCACCATGGCAGCCCGGGGCGCCGTCCGGGACGTGGGGCGGGTGATGGGAGTGCCCTACGGCGAGGTGGACGCCCTGGCCAAGCTGATCCCCAGCGGTCCGGGGGCGCTGCACATCACGCTGGAGGACGCTCTGCGTCTGTCCAAGCAGCTCAAGGACGCCTATGACGAAAACCCCGCCACCAAAAAGCTCATCGACACGGCCATGGACATCGAGGGAATGCCGCGAAACACCTCCACCCACGCCGCCGGGGTGGTCATCACCCGCCGGCCGGTGGTGGACTACGTCCCCCTGGCCGCCAACGACGGCCAGCCGGTGACCCAGTACGTCATGACCACCCTGGAGGAGCTGGGGCTGCTGAAAATGGACTTTCTGGGCCTGCGCAACCTCACCGTTTTAGACGACGCGGCCAAGATGGTCCAGAAACAGGAGCCGGGCTTTACCATAGATTCCATCCGGGAGAATGACCCGGCCACCATGTCCATGCTCTCCGAGGGCAAGACCTCCGGCGTGTTCCAGCTGGAGTCCGCCGGTATGACCGGGGTGTGCGTAGGCCTCAAGCCCAGGACCATTGAGGATATCTGCGCCGTGATCGCCCTGTACCGCCCCGGGCCGATGGACTCCATCCCCAAGTTTCTGGTCTGCGCCCAGAATCCGGCCAAGGTGACCTACAAGGACCCCTCCCTGGTGCCCATCCTGTCTGGCACCCACGGCTGCATCGTCTATCAGGAGCAGGTGATCCGCATCTTCCAGGACCTGGCGGGCTACTCTCTGGGTCAGGCGGACATGGTGCGCCGGGCCATGAGCAAGAAGAAGGTCAAGGAGATTGAGAAGGAGCGGGAGGCCTTCCTCCACGGCGATCCCAAGCGGGGCATCCCCGGCTGCGTGGCCAACGGCGTGCCCGAGGGGGCGGCCCAGGCCATCTACGATGAAATGTACGACTTCGCCGAGTACGCTTTCAATAAATCCCACTCCCTGGTCTACGCCATTGTCTGCTACCAGACCGCCTGGTTCAAGTGCCATCACCCCAGGGAGTATATGGCCGCCTTGCTCACCTCGGTGCTGGACTCCACCGAGAAGGTGGCCGAGTACATCGCCACCTGCCGGGACATGGGGATCAAGCTGCTGCCCCCCGACGTGAATCAGTCCGGGGCGGACTTCACCGTGGTGGAGGAGGGTATCCGCTTCGGCCTGGTGGCTCTGAAGGGAGTGGGTCGGAGCTTTATTGCCAACCTGCTCTCCGAGCGGGAGAAAAACGGTCTCTTCGCCGACTTTATGGACTTCTGCGACCGGCTTTTCGACCAGGACATGAACCGGCGGATGGTGGAGAGCCTCATCAAGAGCGGGGCATTCGACGCCATGGGCTGCCGCCGCTCCCAGCTGATGCAGGTCTACGGTCAGGTGCTGGACGGCATCGCCGCCGCCCGGAAGCGGAACGTGGAGGGACAGCTGGACCTGTTCGGCTTTGGAGGAGGGGAGGAGGATAACCCGCCTCTGCCCACCCTGGTTCTGCCCGACCTGCCTGAGTATACGCCCCAGGAATTGATGAGCATGGAGAAGGAGACCACCGGCCTCTATCTGTCCGGCCACCCTATGGACCAGTACCGGGAGCTGGCCCGTCAGTTCGGGGCGGTGACCATCGGCTCCATTTTAAGCGATTTTGACCAGGAGGACGGACCCCGGGAGTACCGGGACGGGCAGCGGGTGTCCATCGCAGGCGTGATCTCCACCTACCGCACCCGCACCACCCGGAACAACACTCTGATGGCCTATGTGACGCTGGAGGACGACACCGCCTCCATGGAGCTGATCTGCTTCTCCCGGACGCTGAACGACAGCGGCAGCTTCATCCGTGAGAACGCCGCCATTCTGGCTGAGGGGAAGATTTCCGCCCGGGACGAGAAGGAACCCCAGCTCATGGTGGACTCCATCCGTCCCCTGTCCGGGCTGGAGGCATCCGCCGGCGGGGGCAAGACCCTCTACCTGCGCCTGCCCTCCCGGGAGGACCCCCGCCTGCGGAAGGTGCGGCTGGCTCTGTCCTTCTTCCCGGGGGAGAGCCAGGTGGTGCTTTACTTTGAGGACTGCAAAAAGCGGGTGGGCTCCCGCTGTGAGATACGCCCGGTCCTGATAGACGACCTGAAGGAACGGCTGGGAGAGGAAAACGTGGTGGTAAAGTGATGGAATTGCTGGACTATCTGCGCCAATTTAATACGGCCTCCGTCCTGCTGCGGCTGACTCTGGCGGTGCTGTGCGGCGGGCTGATCGGCATCAACCGGGAGCACAAGCGGCGGCCGGCGGGCTTTCGCACCTATATGATGGTGTGCATGGGGGCGGCGCTGACTATGGTGCTGGGACAGTATCAATACCTGATGTTTGACAGCGTGTGGAAATCGGAACAGCTCCAGGTGGGCATGACAACCGACGTCACCCGGTTTGGCGCCCAGGTCATCAACGGCATCGGCTTTTTGGGTACGGGCACCATCCTGATTACCGAGCAGCGGGAGGTAAAGGGCCTGACCACGGCGGCGGGGCTTTGGGCCTCGGCCTGCATGGGGCTGGCCATCGGGGCGGGCTTCTACGAGGGGATGCTGCTGGGCTTTTTGGCGATCTTCCTCAGCATCAAGGTGCTGCCTTATGTGGAGGGCTTCCTGCTGGCCCGCTCCCGGAACATGAACCTCTATGTGGAGCTGACCACGCTGGAGCGGATGAAGGACTTTATCCAGCTGATGCGGGATCGGAGCATTCAGATATACGACGTGGAGATCGACCGCCGGGGGAGCGGGCGCAATCAGAGCGGCCCCAGCGTGGTATTTTACCTCCATCTGCCCAAATACCAGTCCCACACCCGGCTGCTGACAGACCTGTCCTACAGCCCGGATGTGCGTGCTATCGACGAAATATAGGAGGCGGAAACGGTGTTCAGCTCTTTGAACTTTCTGCGGCAGCCCGATATGCTGGGCATGATCGTGCGGGTGCTGCTGGCACTGATCTGCGGCGGGGCCATCGGGTGGGAGCGGACGGAGAAGCGCCGCCCCGCCGGCTTCCGAACCCATATCCTGATCTGCCTGGGGGCGGCCATGACCACCGCCACCAGCCAGTATCTGTACATCGTGATGCGCTATCCCATCAGCGTCAGCCGTATGGGGGCTCAGGTGATCGCCGGCGTCAGCTTTATCGGCGCGGGGGCCATTATGATGACCAAGTGGCGGCGGGTCCGGGGGCTGACCACTGCCGCCGGGCTGTGGGTGGTGGCCATCGTGGGCCTGTGCTGCGGCACCGCCTTTTACGAGGGAGCGGTCTATGCCACGATTTTGGTGCTGGTGGCGGAGGTCTTTTTCTCCAAGCTGGAGTACCGCCTGCTTCGGGAGACCAAGGAGGTCGCGGTCTATACGGAGTACGCCAGCTCCTCCTGCCTGGAGGATATCATCGCCCGGTGCCACACCCTGGGCGTCAAGATCGTGGATGTGGAGATCACGAAGAAGGACGACGAGAGCGGCCGCTCCTGCGCCTTGCTGGCCCTCCTCTCCCGCCAGGGGGCGGGGAGGGAGGATATTCTCCGGGAGCTGAGCGAAATTGAGGGCGTGGATACCGTGGTGGAGGCGTAAAAAAGCGGGGCAGGCATCACGACCTGTCCCGCTTTTGGTATAGGGAGGACTGTAATACTTCCTCAAATTACCCCGGCCAGCACCAGGGCAAAGGTGACGAAGGTGGCCAGCAGAGCCAGAGAGAACAGCAGAAAGCCCAGATTGAACTTCTTGACCTCGGCGCTCTGAGAAGGAGGCACCAGCCCGGAGGCCCGCAGAGCGGTGACCACCGGCTTGTACAGCAGCAGGGTGGCGGCCATGTTCATACCGCCCTTGGCCAGGTTGAAGGGGAGGAACAGGGTGGGCAGCATAGCGGCCACCTGGGCGCGGGTGACCAGTTCCCCGTTAACGGTCATGTAAATCGGGGTGATGAGATAGTTCCACAGAAGCATTACGATTACCATAACAACCAAGCCGGCGCTCAGGCCAAGAACAGCGCCCTTTTTGGTGTGGTTCCGCTTGTAGACCCAGGAGGCGGTGCAGCAGAAGGAGCAGGTGCCCAAGGCGTTCATCAAAAAGCCAAAGGGACCGGTTCCGCTGAAAGTGATGAACTCGATGAAGCTGGCCAGGATGCCGATAATGGCGGCGGCCATAGGGCCGAAAGTAAAGCCGCCGACGCAGACAACCACGTGCTTGAAGTCGAAGTCCAGGAACATAACGGGAGGCATCAGCTTGGACATCCAGGCGATGATCACCGAGATGCCGGTGAGCATGGCGATGCTGGTGATGGTCTTGGTATCCATTTTGGAGCGGGCGGGGGTGGCGGATACAGTGGGTGCGGACATAAAAAACACTCCTTTTTTGTATTTGACCGCTGAAAGACCATGTCTTCCAGGTGTCA
>OFFY01002050.1_pt1 | contig 15163 bp, 10 predicted proteins | sample 1521481 | NCBI WGS metagenome assembly OFFY01 (sample SAMEA3504117, study PRJEB24116) | mouse gut metagenome | biome: mouse gut; feature: mouse-associated habitat; material: faeces | place: Denmark | collected 2011
CAGGACATGGAGATGTTCCGGGAGCGGATCACGCTCAGGCGCCGGGAAAGGTCCGGGATGGTTCCGCAGGCGGTCAGCTCCTCCCCTAATACATGGACGGGAACAGGAAGCCTTCCGCCCTCACAGTTTTTATCCGCATACCGCACCAGCTTGATGAACACAAAGGACAAAAACAGGGATGCCAGAAAATCAAAGGTGCTGTCCTGGTCGCTAGTCACGAGGAAATAGGCACAGGGTTTCTGCCCCAGCAGTTCCAGGTCGATCTCATCCCTTGCCGTGATCTTTTTGATCAGTTCCGACTGGAATACCTGCAGGCGGCTCCCCAGCCCAATTACCACGCCGCTTCGCACCGTGTCCGATGCCTGCTTGAACAGGCTGTAAGGGGCCTTCGCCGGGTGGGTTGCTGGCAGCACGTCAAACAGGCTGTTCAGCGCCGTCTCGGAATTCAGGGTAAGCAGCTGGTACACCTGCCCCATATTCCGGCTTTCCTCGGGATAACCCTTGTCAACATAGAGAACCAATGCCTTAAGGAGGTTCATCTCAGCACTGTCCCAAAAATGGTCCCCTTTGCTGTCCCCTTTAGTATTGCGGATGATGACATCCACAAAAAGCTGAGCCATCAATTCCTGTCCCTCCACCTCCGCAAGGCAGTTCCAGGAATCCGAATTCTCCGGGTTCACCAGATTGAACACCTTCACCACATACCCCTTGTCCCGTAGGTACTCGCTGGACTTCTCATACAGCTCACTCTTAGGGTCACAGATGATGAGCGACTCCCCCCTGGAAACTCCCTGCAGGATACGGTTCATACAGAAAGACCGTGTCTTCATGCTGCCGCTGGCGCCGTACACCGCCAGGTTGCTGTTGAGCCTGGTCTCCTCCGGCACGCAGACATATTTCCTGTCCAGCATCCCCAGCACGATCCCCCGGTGTCGGCGCAGGTCCCCCACAAGGTCAAGCACGCCCTCCATCTCCCTGCGCCCCATCCACCCGGAAGTGCCGTAAGTCCCCCTGGCGGAATAGGTAAAGTTCCTGTCCTCGTCATACTCCCCTGAATCGCTGTAGCCGATCCGCATCACCATCAGGAGCAGCACCGCAAGAAGCCCGATACAGATAAATATCCCGTAAATGCCATGGGGCGGACGCAGCGCCGCCTGGAAACAGGCTGCAATCTCCGGGGATGCCATCAAGGGGGCGGTGCCATCCCCCGGGCTCCCCCCGCCCTCTTTCCACAGGGCATAGTTGCCGATGAACTGGGCCAGATACCCGCCCACATACAGGATCGCTGTCACCGCTATAGGCGCAACCACCAGACCCTTCACTAATTTCCTCTTGTCTATGGGAAAAACCTCCTTTCAAATTTTTCAAAACTGATGGCGGATAGCTCCACCTGCCCACTACAGAAGCATGCTAATGCCTCTTTCTGAAAATCAAAGCATATGATGGTTCCCCGCCTATCCTGTAACTGCAGCGCCGTACAGAACCGGTTAATACGGGGGATGTCCAGGAAATACCCGAACAGTACCGGATTCCCGTTTTCGTCCATGGCATCATTCTCTACAACGAACCCCTCATCCTTCTCACACAGCCCCTGCATCAAAATTCTGTCAAGTTCCGCCTTACGCCCGGTATCACACAGCAGCCTCAGTAGCACATCTCCCCGGTGGTCATTTGTCAGGTAATAAAAATGCCCATAATTCCCATCCAGCAGGAAAAAGCATCGTGTCTGGCTGTCCCCGTCCGTAAGGATACTGTAGAAAGGCTCCAGCCCGTCCCCGAACAAAAGCCCTGAAACTTCCATGCCCCCATACCTGCCCGGAAAGCGCTGGCAGCACAAAACCATTTTCAAAAAAGTCTGCGCCCTCTGCTCTGCCCGGTAGTCCCATTTCGCACCGCAGGGCCCGCCATTGTACACCAGGAAGACCCCGGACGGGGCAAGCAGCACCCCCGTCATCCGGGAGCTGCGTATCTTGACCGTATCTATGCCCATCTCCTTCACCTCCCGGGAACTGTAGAACGCCGCACCCTCAGGGCAGGGAGCCCGGGCCTCCCCTTCCGCAAACACATGGGGCTTTTCATCCCGGAACACTGCCACCCCCGCATTCCCCATCGCCACATAGGAGCCCGCAATCCGGTGCAGCCGCAGCCTCCTCTGCACCTCGCTTTTGAGCATGTTCGTGTCCCCCTTCCCGGTCAGGTGGAAATCGAACCTCCCGGGTTCTTCCTCCAGCAGGAGCCTTTTCGCCCTCCTCCCCAGACGATAGCCACGGAGCCCGTCCTGGTAATAGGTCCGCAGGAGCTTTTCCTTCTTCAGCATCCATATGACCGTGCTTTTGTAACTCACGCTCCCGGGAAGACGCCCTATCAGACCAGCCGGGAACTCGCCGCACACAGCGGTCAATGCCAGCAGATGATAGGCCAAAGTCCCCTGCCCGGGAAGCACTTTCCTGTCCGCCAGACGCACCACCTCCTCCACGCTTTTTACCGTGGCGGCTAAAGACTTGGGTAAACTCAGCCGCCATGCCTTTCCGGCAACGCCCTGTTTCCGGCATTCCCGCCATTTCAGGGCACCTGATGCAAAAAAGCCACAAAACCGTCAGAAATCTGATATGGATTTTACCTGTTTCTCCCTGTCCGCAAGCCATCCGGCAAAGCGGTTCTTCTCCATGATATAGACGTTGGTGCCGTCCTTGTCCCCCAGTTCCGTGGTGTTGTACGCATCACACAGCAGGCCGCTGTCGTCCGCCATCACATAAAGCGCAATCACATCCAGGATCTGCTTCTGCTGCTGGTTGTCGTAGTCCCTGATGCGCCAGTCCGGCAGCTCATGGTCATACACATGGGACACGCACACCACGCACTCCCGGAACCTGGGCAGGGGGTTCTCCTCCCCGTACTGCCCCAGCGCCGCGTGGAGCGGGTCAAGCAGGAATATCCCACTCTGGCGCATCTTCTTTTTGGGGAGCAGCCTGGGCAGCGCCACCCGGAAGATTCCCTCCTCATATGCCACTTCAATGCCGTGGGCTTCCGCTGCCTTCACAAGGTACTCCGCCCGGGGCACGCCTGTGGACGCATACAAAAGGTTCCGCAACTGGCAGGCAATCCCCTCCGCACGCAGCGCCGCCTCCGTTGACATGGTCTCGTAGTTTTCCGGATACCGCTGTATGTCCACGGAATCCATGGCACAGATGCTGCTGTTCAGGCGCCGCATGTTGTTCTGGATATCCGCAATCCTGCGTGAAATGATTTTTCTGTCCAAAATATATCCCTCCAGTCTTTCCTGATAAAATATGGTTCCGGCTATAGGCGCCGTCTGCTTCTGTCCCTTATACCCTTCGGTAAAATCCTCACGTTTTTCTCAGCATCTTTATTCTTCCGGCTAAGCTCCTGCATCATCATAATTTCTTCCGCACCTTCGGTAAATTTCGTACAGCCCTATGCGGCACTCCCTACTACAGCATATATAGTCCACTGCCCTTATCCCACGGTAAAATGAAACCTGCTAAAACCACTTCATGCCCCGGTAAAGAACTGCTGTCTGTCCCTGTAGTCCATACATCCAGATAACATACTTCTGCCTATTCCTATATCCATCCCTTCGGTAAATTTCTGTCATCTCTTCTTGTAATAACTCACATCCCCCGCCGGATCCACGGTACAGAACCCGGTTATCCCAGGGAAATCCAACATGGGAATCTGCCCCGGCACATCCACCAGCACGATACGGTGGCTCCCATCCTCCCGGCACCGCCCCATGGCATGGGACACAAGGGCCTCCTGCCCCTCCGCCACATGGACAATCTCATACATCTCCCCATTGGAAAAGAACACAATCTTTACCGGAAAGTCCCCGGACGAATGGTACTCCACCCTGTCCATGAAATCCAGCAGAACCCACACCGCCCGCACCATACCGCTGTCAGACGCCCAGGGACACTCCCCATAAGGATAAAATCCCCCGTCCTCCCCCTCAGCAATACGCCCCTGCCTTTTCAGATGGGCAAGCAGGTTGTTTACCGTCCCCTCCTTTCCGGGATGGAAAGCGCTAAGCTGCCCCTCCCGGATTCCCGGATATAAGGAAACCTCCTGAAGCAGCGCCGCAGCCTCCTTCCCATAAATCTCTGCCCTGGTTCTCAATGGCATCACCTCCCCCTCCAGACCCCAACATCTTCATTATTTCAGATTTCCATATGTTCTGCCCATGTACCTTCGCTTCCTGAATTTGCCAGCGACAGCACCCTGTAACTGAATGAACGCTTCCCCACCACTGAAACAAAACAAGTCTCCTCTCACCCCATCAGAAGTGATTTCCGCTAGAACAACTTTGGGCGCTTAATAACGAAATCCTGCGCACACCGGCAACATTCTGGTTCCGGTTTTTCCAGGTCAGGAAGCTTCATTCCATCCCTGCCCCGTCTCCCTGCCGCATCCTTTCCACCAGCTCTTTCAGTTCTCTCCTGTCCGTGGTAATCAGTTCTTTCTCCAGCGGGCTTGCCTTGAACTCCACCATGATATTATTGCTATTGGTGCTGATCAGCCCGTTCCCACGCTCAAAATGGGTAATCTCCATGACCTCCGCATCCGACAGGTGCAGGGCATCCTGTACCCGCACCGCCTCCTCGTCCTCCAGGTTCAGGATAATCTTCGTCTTCGAGTTGTTGATGATACCCTTTCCGAACCGTCCGCCGTCCAGGTTAAAGAAGTCGTTCAAGTCCTGGCTGGCACAGACCGCAGAGCCGCCGTATCCCCGGATGGGCTTGAAAATCTCCAGGACAAAATCCCCCGCAAGCCGTGTTCCCGTTGCGCCTGCGCCGGAAAGCAGCTGCCAGCATTCATCTATGAAGATAGTCTTCTCCTCGGTACGGTCCTCCTTCGCCCTGTCCCAGACGAAATCCAAAGCCACAAACATCCCCACCGTCAGCAGGTCGCCGGTCAGGGACGAGATATCCAGCACCGTATATTTATTCTGCAGGGAGACATTCGTCTGCTGGTTAAAGGTACTGGCAGAGCCGTTCACCAGCCGGTTCAGTATGTTGGCAAGCCGCTGGGTATCCGGCGACTCCTTCAGCACCCGATACAAATCACCCAGCACCGGCATCTCACGGTACTTTCCCGGACAATCCGGGTCTGCCAGAGACTCATTGTCGTGGGTGATGCCCTTTGCATTGTAGGTATGTATCATGGCCTCGTCCAGAAGCTGCCGCTCTTCATGTGTCATGTCCGGAATCAGCAGGCTGAAAAAGATATGGAGCCGCTGGATCTTCTCCGCCAGTTCGGAAAGGGTGACGTCCGGCCCGTCCAGGAGTGCGCTCACGGAACGGTCTACCTGCCTTATCTCCATCACATTGATGCAGTGGGGGCTGGCCGGGGAAACCTGGATGAACTCCCCTCCCACATTGGCGCAGGCCCGGTGGAACTCATGCCCCTTCAGCGGCGCAATGATGAAGATGGGAATCCCCTTGCGCCGCATCCGCAGGGCCATCAGCTGCATGGTAAAGGTCTTCCCCGCCCCGCTGGTGCCCAGGATCGCCATGTTGGCATTCTTATAAACTGCGGAATTGAAGATGTCCACAATGATCAGGGAGCTGTTATATTTATTCACTCCCAGCAGGATGCCGTTGTCATCGCACATCTCATAACTGGTAAAGGGATAACAGCCCGCAGCGCCCCCAGTCAGAAGGTTCCGCTTCGTGCGCCCATACAGCTTCTTTTCCATAGAGACAAGCGGCAGCGTGGAAAGGAACGCCTGCTCCTCCCGGAAATGGCAGGAACTGGCCCGCATGTCCTGGGACAGCAGAAGCTTCTTCATCTCATTTACTTTCCACTCCAGGTCATCCACCGTGGATGCAGTGACCGTAATCAGTAAGTTCATGTAATAGAAATCCTCGTTATTGGCAAGCCCCTCCTTCAGGAAGTAGCCGCTGCGGATGGCGCTGTCGATATCGTCAAAGTCCGTGTTGGTGTCGCTGGCATCCTTTATCTTAGAGCGGTTGATACGCAGCTGCTGGCCCACCTTCTGGATGATCAGCTCTTTGGGCTGCCTGCTGAGGAACATGTCCAGGTCAATCCCGTCCCCGGCATTCACCATCAGGCTCAGCCACCCTGCAGGCACCTGGCTCCTGTATCCGTCCGATGGCACCATCAGGTAAGCGTAATATAGCCCGTCAATGCAGATATAGTGGCTATGGGTAAAATCAATGGACTTCGGGGCGAAAAATTCCGCAGCCGGTATGCTGCCCTCATAAAAAGAACTACCCTCTGCATTCCCCTGTTTGGAATTATCGCTTATATCCCTCTGGTTAAAACCATCCCTCATGCCTCTCATGCTGAAACCCTCTCCTGTATCTCCCTGGCCAAACTCATTCCCCATGTCTTTCCGGCTCCAACTGTCCCCTGCAAAATTCCGGTACCCCGCCGCCACTTCCTGCACTTTCCGGGAGAGCGGCTTCTCTGCGCTTTCATTCCTGCAGAGCAGGTTATAGAGCACATCCACCGTAAACTCATCCTCATTATCCGGAATGATTACCTCATTCCCGCACTGGCGGAGATAGTTGGATGCCGTGCGGACTGCCCCCTGCAGTTGGGAAACGGCTTCCGCCTCCTCTTCGCCGCGTCTGGCATCCCACGGCTCATATTCAAAAATCAGGAAGAACCTGCGCGTCACGGCTTCCCTGGAGCTGATCTGCTGCACGAACTGCAGATAGTCCTCCTGCATGAGCCGGCACTGCCCGTTGGTCTCCTGCGCCATCTCCCTCCGCACCGTATTGATGTGGCGGCCGATATCCGCCCTCCTGGTCAGCACCTTGAACTGGAGCTTCACCGGGCTTATCTTCAAATAGGACACAAAGGAGTAGATGATGCCCCTCTGCTCCCGGGCGCTCCGGAGCAGGAAGTTGATGGGCACCACCTCCACCACCTTCACATAGCGGTGGTCTTTGGTGTATATCATGCCATTCTCCACTTTGGAAATAGGGAGATATTCCGCTAAAGGGTTCCGGAAAGCCTGGGGCTGATGCTTTGCTTTTGCAGAACCCCGGCGCTTCGCCCTATCCTGGTTTTGGTTTCCGGCGTTCTTTTTCTGCATTTTGCCAGCGTCTTTCGTATAGCGGTTATGCCCTTCGTTATGGCACATTTCTACGCCAGCCTGTCTGCCAGGCTTTCCTTGTCGGCCAACTTCTGCCTGTCTATTGGTTTTCCCATATCTTTCAGCATTTACCTGTATATTGGCTTTCCCATACCTGTCAGCTTTTACCTGTCCACGGTTTTTCCCCTGTCTGTCAGTATTCCCCTGCCCGGCGCTTTTCTGTACATCTCTTTCCTGCCTGCGTCTATCCTGCCTCTTATCCCCCAGGTTTTCGGTGCCGCCATTTTGCGTCCTGTCAAGTTTCCCGTCCCATTCCTCATGGTTTCTCCGGCCCTGGCTGGGGCGCAGCTTCTGGCGGATCTCATACCCTTTTATCTGGTCAAATTCTTCCGGGAAATCCTCTTCCCCGGTACGCCTCCATCCGGATATCCCGCCTATGTTGCCTTTACTGTTTTTTCCGCTTATGTTTTTTCTGTCTATGCTGTCTTTACTATTATTTCTACCGGACGTGTGCCCCCTAGCAATAACCTGTCTTCTTTCCGGATGGGCTTCCCCGCACATCTCCTGATGATCTCCTGCCCGACCGGTTCCCTGCCTATTTCTCTGTGGGCTGTCTCTTCCATCTTTCTGCCGGCTTTTTCTCCCATCTATCTGGCAGTCTCCATCCTGGCTCCCTGCCCCCTGCGGCTTCGTCCTCCGGGATTTTCCTTTCTGTCCCTGCGCCTCTTCCTTATCCCCGCCCACTACCCGGCGGTTCCGCAGGTATTTCAGGAAGATTGCCAGGAATGACGTCAGGCTCTCCCCCGAAATCCCGATCAGGGCAAACAGCCCCAGGGGAAGCGAGGTAAGGCACAGCACGATGACCCGCACCGTCAGCCCTGCCGGGAGGAAAAGGAAAATAGGGATCCCGGTCCCCCCTGCGAGGATGCCCGCCTCTATCACGTTCCGCGCCTTGAACATCCCACCGAAGAAAGTCCCCGTATCCACGAAGTTCGGCGGGATGACATAAATATCACGGTCATTCTGGTTATCCATCTGTTACCTCTCTCTCTTTTCTGCGGCCATCAGGCAGAATATGCCCGCCTGTCACAATATCTGCATGGCTCCACCTCCCTCCGCAGACTTTCTTTGCCCAGATGATTCGGGCATATCTGCTTATATCAACTGCCGGGAACATCAGCCAGCGTAAAGAAGTATCTACAAATAACTGCTGCAAGTCTAATGCAATATTCATTGTATTTCCCAGCTTTTGTCTAAACAAATTGCAACAGTTATTTTCCGACAGTTCCTAAATGCACATCGAACGGACGCTTCTGGAGCCGGATGCAAAGAAGCGGCATATGATAAAAGCCTTACTTCCATCGTCAAGGATGGATGCACCCACGGACATAGGCACATGGGCCATCGCTTCCCAAAACATGGTTCTGGAAACCTTTTCTACAGCCGCCTCACCCGATAATCCAGAACGGGCCGCCCGCCCCTGCACGCCTACTGGCCTCCTTCAATATAATCTCCAGATCCCAGAGCTGCCCGCTGCGCCTGTAGCTGGCCGGGTCCGCCACCATGACCTTCCCATCCTCCACCCCGCGCAGCACGATGAAATGCCCGCCCGTCGTGAAATGCCCCGCCGACATGATGGCCACCACCAGCTTCCCTTCCGCCAGGGCATCCAGTATCCTCTGGGGTTCCGATGCGGTACAGCCGGACACCTGCAGCCCCCAGTTCGTGGCGGCGCCTGGTATCAGCGCATGGTAGGAGCCGCTGCCCCTGCACCAGTAGCCGTTCTCATAAGACCACTGCGCCATCTCCGTAGGATCCATGTATTCCTCCGTCAGCGAGGACACTACCATGGCCATGCATGTAGGCCCGCAGCCGTACCCGCCGATATTGTCAGTGCCGTAGGGCTGCGGCGCATAGCGTTCATCCAGCTGGTTGAAATAGACGACCTCCGCTGCCCCGTCCACAAAGCACACATCCCCCAGGGAGGGGATGGAATTCCCGTCCCACTCTGCAAGGTTCTGGAGCAGCCCGTCCCCCAGGAACAGGCTCATGTTCCCCGCATAGTCCTCCGCCAGCGCCTTCTGCTCCTTTGTCAGATGGAACACCTGGTCTGCGAAATAGCTTTCCCCATTGTAGGAGACGGTATAGACCATCCATCTCTCCGGTATCCGTTCCTCCTCCCCGGTCTCCGGGTCCCTCTCCGTCCTTTCCCGCATCTCCTCCCTCCGCTGGAAAGAATATAGGTGTCCCTTCCCTCCCCGCAGCACCCTCTCCATATCCGCTATGGAGACGTTCTCATAATCATCGTTCCGGAAAGCACAGTACTGGGACACGAACAGGTTGGCATTGTACACCGGGCCTGCCGCATAAGGGTTCACCACCTCCATGCAGTCCGCGCCGGAAGATGCAAAATCGGCTTCCATCTCCGCCTGCGTCTCCTCCAGGGCCTCGCTTAAGATACTGTTTATGGTAAAAGTGATATTGTTGGCATTCTCCGTGATGGCGGTGCTGCTGTTCAGTATGGGCGTTTCCGGGTCTGATGGGCTTACCCAGGACAGGAAGCCGTCAAACAGCAGCCCCGGAAGCATGGCCAGGAACACCACGGGCAGGAGCAGGAGCGCCGCCATGGCGGCAATGGCCTTCCCGATCTTCTTCCTCCCCTCCCACAGTGCCCCTGCCGCCGCGCCGTATGGGCCTCCCACAGCCGCCCCCTTTGCCGCGCCGGACACCGCTTTCCCCGTCTTTACGGCTCCCCTGGCAAACTGGGCCGCCACGGAGCCCCTCTGCAGGAATTCCTCCATCCCGTTCCTCTCTTCTCCCATCTATATCCTGTCCTTTCTTTTCGGTACTGGTGGCAGCTTCTTCACAATGGACTCATTGTAGGCAATGGAGCCGTCCGCAGCCATGTATGGCGATTTCTCCACGGCGTCAACGGCATACTGCCTGTACCATGCGGCGCCGTCTGCGGTATGCACCGTGTCATATGCCCCTTCCGGCGCAGCGTACTGGGCTGCATTGTACATCCCAAAGGCAATCCCGTCCGGGTGGCCTGCAGAGGTCTCCGTCCCGGTGATCCGTCCCCCGCCAATCTCCACGTCTGTAAAAACAGGCACATTTGCCGCCCCGGCTCCCAGCGCCGTGTAGCCCATGTACGACTGCAGGGCTTCTGCCGCCTGCGTCCCCTCCATGGTGCCGTCCACGGCGATGCTGCCAGTGGCAACCCTGCCGATGATGTCATTGGCAAAGCTCCCGCCTTTGCCGACGGAAGACTTGTAGATCTGTCCGCCCACCATGCCGGAAATCCCACCGGGCATACCGCCCTTCCTTTTCCCTAAAGCACCGCCTCCGGCCTTTCCGGTTCCGGCTGATGCGGAGGTGACGGCTGCGGCAGCGCCGTTCTTCACCTGCCTGCTGGCCACTCCCGCAAGGCCGCCCGCCAGGAACCCGCCTGCATTCCCCGGGCTGCCCGGGCTTCCCATGCCACCGTTCCTGCCGGGGCTTCCCGTCCTGCCGCCGGAGCCACCGCCGCCAAAGCCGAAATGTCCGCCTGCCGCATTCCGTGCTGCTCCCAATCCTCTTGCCGCCACCATCAGCTCCGCAATCATGTTTCCGCCGGTATGCCCCACGTTTATCCCCAGGCCCGACATAAAGGAGTCCACCTTCTGGGACACCTTCAGGAACGCGATGGCGCACAGGAACCAAATCAGCACATTCCCGGTAACGGATTCCTTGCCGGACGCCTCCACCTTCGCCTGCACATCCGCCTCCGATATGGCAAAGGCGGGCTGGCAGACAGCAAAAGACAGCGCCACTGTAAGGAACGCTGCCGCTAACAGTCTCTTCAATTTTTTCATATAATCTGTTGTCCTCCTGATAGGTAAGTATAGTTTTCAGTTCTTCTACAGCTTCCAGAAGCTTTCCCTAACCCGGATAAACCGGAAGCCAGAATTTTGCCAGAATGCGCAAGGTTTCGTTATTAAGTGCCTAAGCTACAGCCGCCCCCAATGACATGCATGGAACCTCCGCCTGCTTCCTGAAAGCTGTCTGTTGAATAATGCCACTCCATTAACTCCCTTTCCAGATGCTGGTATCCAACAGACACCGGCAGTCCAGAACTACCCTCTTTTATAAGGAAAGAGGATTCGCAAGGAACGTCCCCACCATGGAAGTGAACAGCCGCAGGCACCAGGCATTCATCACAAGCAGGAAAATCTGTCCCCCCAGCATCCGGCACCAGGACTTGAAGATGTTCCCGGTAGACTGGGATGCCCCCATGGAGAACACCACCGGCGCCGTGTAGACCAGCACTCCCAACAATACATACCGCTCTGCCGCCTCGAAGAGGAGCTTCAAGTAGTTCCATGCCAGTATCAATACCAGGATCAGCACAATCAGTGCCACGCCCCCATTTGCCACCACGCCGATGATGGTTGTCGCCACCGAACTGAAGCTGGCAAAGCTGATGGGCGGCAGCTCCGAGTCCAGAATCCAGTTGTAGGGCGTGCCGCCAATCTTCAAGACCGTATTGACGATATCATCCGAAAAGTAAGCCAGCACAATGAACAGCACGGAGCGGATGCTCAGCTTCACCGGGTCCTCCGCCTCAATGCCCGCCCCCAGGCCAAAGTTCTTGAACAGCTGCCATATCCAGTTCAGCAGGATGATGCCGATGGCCAGGGCCACGAATATCTGGTACATGGTGCCTGCGGCGGGGAAATAGCGCAGGAACACCGCCATGTCACAGCCCAAAGCGCCCAGCACCGATGTTGTCACCAAATCAAGCCCGTTCATCACCTGTTCTGCGATCCATTCCACGATCCCGTCTAAAATGCCCATCTGAAATCACTCCTTTCTACAGCAAGCGTGGCCTGCGTCCCATATGCCCAACACATCAGCCGCCCCACTTGCCGCCCGAAAAGAACGGGGTGACATAGGCCATGATGAAACCCAGACCGTTCAGGACTGCCCATGTGATGCAGATGCGCTTCAGCCACGCCCGGCTCTCGTCCACGGTACGCCCGGAGCGGGAGAAGTTCATCATCAGGAGCGCCACCGAGGCTGTGACGATGGCGGCTACCGTGGAAATGAGAAGAATCTGGCTGTACACATCCTTCATAATCTCATTGGCCTTTGTCCATACGTTTACCCCTCCTGCGTCCCCTCCGTCCGCCCCGGCAAATACGGGCAGTGTGGATGCAAGGAATGCCATGGAGCCCAGGTATATGCCGTAGAGGGCATGGGCTATGGGCAGCCTACTGTACCAGGGTGCTTTCTTTTTCTCTGTCTGTGTGTGCTGCTGTTGAGTCTCTTTCTTCAACTTCTAATCCTCCTTCATGTTTTTGGTCTCCAAAACAGAAATGGCTGCCTCCGGTGTGGAGTGCAGCCAGCTCTCATGTTTTCTGCCGCTTCTGTTTTGGGTACAGATTTCAGCATATTCATTTTAACATATGGAGATTTGCGGGGAAAGAGCAAAACCGTGCCAATTTCGTGCCAATTATATGCAATAGCTAAACTACCTTTTTAAAGCAACTATTTCTTTAATTTCACATATGTCCATATCTCTTCTGAAAAACGTGCGCAATTTCTTATCCCTATCGTATCTGGCAATGCAACCATAAGCAGTCGCCTTGCTCTGGTCATGGCTACATAAGCCAGTCTCATTATCTCTTGATTCAAGAAACCCTCCATCAGCATTTTAGGCGTAATTGTATTTCCTGTACGACTTTTAATATACAATAATACAGCATCATAAGACTCTCCTTTCACACCATGAATTGAAGAACGTGTATACTGACCCTCCGTTTTCTTTTCGAAATAGTTTTTCAATGGTATATGTTTAAAATTTGGATTTGATTTATCACTACGCTTTATTTTAAAAATTTCCTTTATATCTTTTTCTTTTGATGTTTCATATCCGTACTTTTCACATATTAAGCTAAAAACCATTGATGAACTTTTTACCCATTCATCAACTTCTGTTTCAATATCTGGCAAACCTATTAATATATCAATTACACACTCTCTCCATGTATCTTCATCTTCAATTTTTTTCATCAAGTACTCGTCCACATCTTCATTAAAAATCAGATTATATAACGCTCTCGATACATTTTGGTATGCTCGTTTTCGAGAACCGCATTTCCATTCATATGCAGCTCTAGCAAATAGCTCTATCTCTATGCTTTTCCATAGACCATTAATATCCGTTTCAGAGTATATTCTTCCTCTGGTTAAAATTGCAATATTAGATGGCAACAATTCTATGCCCATACTTTTACACTTATTTAAAAAATAGCCGAATATATCTTCTTGAGAATCTTCCTTGGTTAATAACAATATCGGTTTTTCTGTTTCATTTTTCCAAACCCCAATTGCTTTATTACTTTCCATTCCTCCTAAGCTAGCAGAAAAAAAGCAAGTAGCATTACATATATTCTGAGAGCTTCTAAAATTCCCTGTCAGATTAATTTTCCTCCATCTTGAATCTTCTATCATTCTAATAAAGGTTTCCGGGTTTGCGTTTCTCCATTCATATATCGACTGATCGGGGTCTCCTACCAAAAATATTGACTCCATCCCAGCCTCACCTAAAGCTTCAAAAACTGCCATCTGATTCATCGATGTGTCTTGAACTTCATCAATGATTATTATCGGGAACCTCTCTGCTATGGCACATGCGATTTCTGGGTATTTCTTAAGCAATTCATAAGCGAATAAAGCTGTTTCATTCTGAAAAAGAATATTTCTTTTCCATATCATTTTTTTGTATTGCTGACAAGGAAGCTCCCATGCTTTTCCACAATCACAGTCCACTGGCTCATTTCCTCTATAGAACTTCCCATCAATCCCATAATAAAATTGCTCAATCTTATCTACACAGCCTCTACTACGACATTCTTTACGCCAAAATCTATATGGTATTTTCCAATCATCAGATAAAGCTATTCTTGGACGTACTTTGCCCATAGTATGAAGATGCCCATAACGCAATACTATAAATTCATCAATAAAGCTATCCACAGTCCCTACAAAATGCGGATAGCCCAATTCACCAAGACTACCATGAATCTCTCTTGCTTTTTCACATATTTCTTTACTTGCAACATTTGTAAAAGACAGTACCGCAACACCTTTATGATAGTCTTTCCAATTATCTATATATGCTAACAGCTTATGAGCGACCATATAGGTCTTTCCACTTCCAGGACAAGCTTTTACAATCACTTTACCTTTTGCTTTAAGAAATTGCTCTTGTTCTTCTGTCATAATCATATTAGTTCTCCGTCACACTATAAATTGCATCTTTTAAATAAGCTGGTATAGTAAACTCTTTCTCTACTTGCTGCCCTTTTTCCCTTGATATATGCTGATTCATAATAACCTGGCTAATATATTGTGCAACTGTACCCTTACACTTCTCTCTAGCTCTTATAAACAACCACACACATGCAGCCTTTTCACTCAATTCCGATAGCGTCTCAACTTTTTTCTCTAACTTAAGCCCTAAATCCTTATAACACTTTTTTAATGCTTCTATCATATGGCATACATTATTTTCACTACAGCACAATGCATACTCCAATGTTTTTGTGGCTGTAAAAAATTTGAATCCAGCACTAGAACATAATGCCTCCAAGTCACTACATCTAACTGAGGGCTTTCCATTTTGTAGGTTAAGTTTAACTTCTGCACACACATCATCGTAATCATAATTCTTATCTATGTAATTTTCATCATCTTTTTTGTTGCATCTATCATCATCGGTTATTACAGACACTTTCGGAAAACAGGTTTTTACTTTGTCTGATGACAAAAGATTTACAAAAGGTTCAAATGCAACACCATCCACATTGACCAATTCTACCGCATACTTTTCAAATGGTCTATATAAAGCTTTTGCCATTGCAGGCAGCAAGATTGCCTCACTAATCCCCTCAACAAACAAAATCCCTCTCGCAAAAAACATCTGGGACTTTGTAACATCAAGATATCTCTGTAAATATTTTTTATTCTCCTCTTTCAAATTTGCTTCCGAAAATGGCAAGCAATGTTTCCTATGTCCATGTTCATATAATAGGT
>OFFY01002053.1_pt1 | contig 15151 bp, 10 predicted proteins | sample 1521481 | NCBI WGS metagenome assembly OFFY01 (sample SAMEA3504117, study PRJEB24116) | mouse gut metagenome | biome: mouse gut; feature: mouse-associated habitat; material: faeces | place: Denmark | collected 2011
TGTGCTCTGTCCGGTCTCGCTCCGCCGGTTTCATGCCCGGCCATGTGCTCTGTCCGGTCTCGCTCCGCCGGTTTCATGCCCGGCCATGTGCTCTGTCCGGTCTCGCTCCGCCGGTTTCATGCCCGGCCATGTGCTCTGTCCGGTCTCGCTCCGCCGGTTTCATGCCCGGCCATGTGCTCTGTCCTGTCTCGCTCCGCCGGTTTCATGCCCGGCCATGTGCTCTGTCCGCCGTGCTGTCCCGGCTCTGCAGTTCATTACGTTTTGCCTGCCGCTCCCTGTCTCTCATCCCAGGAACTCCTCTACAAGCGCCCCTGTCTCTACTCCCCGGCGAATCGCCTCCTCATTGGAATAATGCTCCATTCCCATGGGAAATATTCCCATTGGAAATACACTGCTGTCCTGCCTCGTAACCTGCCTGATCCCATACAGCCCCAGCATAGGCGCTACATGGATAATAGAAGCCTTCTCACATCCCCCCACCTGTTCCCTCAAATAATCCCGAAGCATATAAGCATATATCCGCAGCCCCGCCAGGGCATCGGAAACCGTAAAGGCGGATATCTCCGGCAGCTCCGCTCTGATTCCGGTAAAAATAGTCTCCCCGAACACACTGCTATAGCGGCATCGGATCTCAGAAGCACAATATCGGATCCCCTTCCTGCACAACACAGGCTCCAGCGCCAGGCTTCCCATCAGGTATCCCTCTCCCTCCTCATATCCCGGCCGGAGCATCTCTTTCAAGGCCTTTTCCGGAATTCCGTTCCATTTCACACTTCCTTCCGCGCACTTCCTCCCCTGCTGCCAGGGAAGCCCTGCCATGGACGCATTCTCCAAAAAAGCCTCTCCGTCAATCAAAGCCCTGCTTCTGATTTCCAGGGTTCCGGCCTTGCATTCCGTCCTGCACAAAACACCTTTGTCATCCGTCATTATCTCATATGGAAAAATATGCGTCAGCACCGTTACGCCCGCTTCCTTCAGCATCCTGGCCAGTACCACCTTCGCCTTCTGATCGTGGTAAAAAGGGCCTTTCAATCCTTCCTGCTCACCTGCCTGTTCCCGCAGAATTCCCGCATACTCCGCTGCCCGTCTCTCTGCCGTCTGCTCCGGATGCATCACATTTTCCAGTCCGTTAGTGGCGATTCCTCCCAGCGATCCGCTTTTTTCAGTCAATAGGACTTTTTTTCCCTTCTTCGCCAGCTCGGCTGCCGCAATGCAGCCCTCCAGGCTTCCCCCAGTGACTAAGACGTCGATTTCCCTATATTCTGTCCCCATTCTCTCCAACTCTCCTCTTTTCATGTAAATCTTCCAGTTCCGTCATTGTCCCTGCCTCGTTCTGTCCCTCTTCCTGCCTTCTGTGCTTTCCCCTCTGTTCCATGTCACCTGGCCCGCCGGGATCCACTTTGTCAGAATGCGCAGGATTTCACGCCGGCCATGGGCTTTATTGCGTAATCCCCAGTTCTTCCAGCCGCTCCGGCGTTCCCAGATACACGTTCTGCCCCAGCAGCTCCCTCTGTAGCTTTCGGATGGGAATATCTCTCACCAATATCCCCTCCCTGGCCGCCAGTGCCGCTGCCGCGCCAGCCGCCTGTCCCAGGGACATTCCCGCCGACTGGTAACGGAGCATGGTCTGGGGTATGGCGGATACGCTTTTCCCGCTGGCAACCAGCAGGTTTTCCACGCCCTCCGGAAGCATGACTCCGAAGGGAATGTCCACTGTGGCATTGCTGACAAATTCTCCCGTAAGCTTGAAATTCATCTGCTTGGGCCTGCAGGCAATCACATCCTCCGCGTAGATATTTTCCTCCGCAGCCTCCCCGGATTTGGCATACCTGGGATCACTAGTGAGATTCCGTAAAATATTATACTCAATATCCGTACCGTTTGCCGTTGGGTCATCGGACTCCATTTTACCCGATACGGTTTTCTCATCCTTGTCAAAGGTCTCCCGGCCCTCGATTCCCCGGCTCACCCGCAGAGCCAGCTCGTCGGAAACCTGTGCCACGTAGGCATGCTCAAAGCCGGGTATATTCCGCACCATAAAATCCGCCACATAGTAAACCGCCTCATGGGCGTTCGCCTCCGCGTCGGACAATACCTCCGGGTCCAGAGAACGGATCCGCCACATCTGGGAATTTATCACCGCGGTATCGGAACCCTTCATGCCGATGATACAGCAGGAATCCATGGAGAAAATCTCCCCCATTTCTTTCCGGAAACGCCCCTGGGCAATGGCATCCTGGAACAGGTCCCAGTCCTCTCCCCCCGAATGGGGAAAATAGAGCACATCCCTCTTTCGCCACACCTCCTCGAACTCCTGAAAGTTCTTCATGGCGTCGATACCGATGGGGAAGGTGTCCGGATGCTTCTTAAAATGAAGGTACAGCGCTTCCAAATCCACATTTGCGAATTTAAAAGTCAGAGTCGCCATCCCGCAGGCATAGCGGGTAGGCGCTTCCGCCTTCCAGGCCATATCGCACTCTCCTGTAGTGTCTACCACCTGTTCCGCCCGGATAAGCCCCTTCCCTTCCGGGGTATTCACATAGGCGCCGCAGATTCGGTTCCCCTCCAGGTAAGGTTCCAGCGCCATGGTTCCGAACAGGACGCTGACTCCCGCCTCCTCCATCATCTCGTCGAAGGTAACCTTCATCTGCTCCGGGTCATGTACCAGCCTGCCGTCAGGAAACCGCCATTTGGACGTAGCCGCCTGCTTTTTCTCCATCCGCTCCATCCATTCCAGGGCAGCCCCCTTCATCACCATACGCCCGTCCTTTGTAATAAAATGATTGTACAGATTCGATATCATGCTGGATGCGGCAATCCCTCCCAGGAAGTTGTTCCGTTCCAGGAGGATTACCTGTGCGCCTGCCTTTGCCGCCCCCAAAGCGGCCCCGCAGCCGGCACAGCCTCCGCCGCATACCAGTACCTCTGTCCTCGCTATTTCTCGTATCATAATCTTTTCTCCTATTTTAGTTCCGCATCTGGCCTGTCCAGTTCCCGGACATTGGCAGAGGGTTTCCGGCCGCTAAGATAAGCGTCCGTAAATCCTCTGGGGAACCGGACCGGCCAGATCCTGTTTTTCCAGTTCCGCATCTGGCTCCTTCAGTTCCTGTTTTTCCAGTTTCCGGATACGGGCAGAGCTTACTCCATTCCGCTTCTCCAGAACTCGTTTGAAAGTTGCTTTCCGTCAGCTGTACGTCACAATTTGTGGTATATTTGACCCGAATGCGGGAGGCGTAGTGGACTACGTTGGCCGAATGAGGGGGCAAAGATACCGTGGGCATACGACACTATGGCGTCGTTATGCAGATGGCGGGAGTAAATTTTCAAACACGCTCTAGCTCTTAATGCCGGTGGTGGCGATTCCCTGGACGAAATATTTCTGCAGGCTCAAAAACAGAACCACCACAGGCACCAGGCTCACGCAGGACATGGCGATGATGCTGTTCCAGTTTACGACAGAGTCTGCGTCAATGGCCAGCCGCAGCCCCAGAGAAACCGGATACTGTTTCACCCTGTCAATATACAGCAGCGGATTAAAGAAATCATTCCATGTCCAGACCGCCTGGAATAAAATCACCGACACAATGGGCGCTTTTGCCAGAGGCAGTATGACTCTGGCCAAAATCTGCCATTTCCCGGCCCCGTCGATATAAGCCGCCTCGTCCAGATCCCTGGGAATCCCCCGGAAAAACTGGATCAGCAGATAGGCGAAAAAGGGATTCACCGCCAATGCCGCCATGGCATAAAAAGGAATATAGCTGTTGAGCCAGTGAAATTTGTTGAACAATATGTACCTCGGTATCATAATCACGGTATTGGGCAGCATCATGGTGGAAAGCATAAGCGTCATTAATATTTTCCTGCCCCGGAACTCAAACCTGGAAAATCCGTAGGCCACCAGGCATGAGGAGGCGGCCGTCAGCAGGACCGTGGGCGCCACCATTTTACAGGAATTCCCTAAAAATACGGAAAAAGGTACTGCCGCAGTAGATTTCCAGCCATTGACAAAGCCGTCCAGCGTAAAATGCTTCGGCAGGAGGCCAACCGAGGTGAAAATCTCCGCATTTTCCTTAAAGGCCGCAAAAAACAGCCACAATAAAGGATAGCCCACCACAACTGCCGTTATCGTTATCATCAAATAAAGTCCCGTCTTCTTTAGATTCCGTCTCATTTATGACCTCCCTCTCTCATCGCTCGTCTCCGTAAAATACCCACTTCCCCGAGAGTCCGAAGAAGGCCAGGGTAAAGCTGATGATAATCACAAACAGGATCCAGGACAGCGCGCTGGCATATCCGATTTTCATATCCCGAAATGCCGTATCATAAAGATAGAGGGAATAGAGATAGGTCTGCTTCACCGGCCCTCCCTTGGTGATCAGGTACGCCGGCGTGAAAATCTGGATGATCTCAATGGTCTGCATAATGCAGTTAAAGAAAATTATGGGAGAGATCATGGGCAGTGTAATCCTGCGAAATACCTGAAAGGGCCTGGCCCCGTCGATCCTGGCCGCCTCCTGCAGATCCCCCGGCACGTTTTTCAGCGCCGCCAGAAACAATACCATGGGCGCCCCCATCTGCCACAGCGGCAGGAGCATCATTACATACAGCACCAGCTTCGGATCCCCCAGCCAGTTTGCACCCGAGATACCGATAGCCCCCAGCAGCAGATTCAGAAGCCCGTCCTTTTTGAAGACATATTTCCACAAAACCGCCAGCGCCACGCTGGATCCCAGGATGGACGGCAGGTAGAAAACTGTATAATAAAGCGCCCTGCCCCGGCGGATTTTATGGAGCATCATGGCCACCAGCAGTGCCGCCAGCAGCTTCAGCGGAACGGATACCGCCGTGTACAGCAGCGTCTTTCCCAGAGAATCCAGCGCCGTCTTATCCTTTGTAAAAATATCCGCATAATTCTGTAAGCCGATAAAGCGAATATGGAACATATCATATTCCGTAAAGGAATAAATCAGGGATACCACAAAGGGGTATAATGTCAGCACGAGAAACCCGATGAGCCATGGGGCGATATAGAGATATCCCAGATATTTGTCTTTTTTATGCATATAAAAAGTACCCCCTTCTCTGCATTTCTCCGCCGCGTAACACAGGCGCATCCGCCCGCCTTACTGCCCGTCCGACAGGCTGCCCGGCGGATGCATTGTGGATAGTTTCAATTTCTTACTGCCCTGACAAATCCTTCAGCAAAGCCTCCAGGTCCGTTATCATCCCTTCCGAAGCCTGTTCCGGCGTGGAGACGCCGTAGATTACCTTCTCCATGTAGTCCACAAAGACGGCCTTCACAGAGGAATTCAGCTCATAAGCGCCGTTTTTCAGGGAGAGGGTATCGTTGGATATCTGAATCCCCCGCGACATCAGCTCGCTGAGCATCTGGTTGCTTTCCAGTGCCTGCAATGCACTGGCGCTGCCCGGGACGCCCCGTACGGTCCCCAGGATCAAAGAGGCCTCCTCACTGTTGATAAACCATTCCAGGAACTCGGCCGCAGCCTTCTGACGGGCTTCGTCCGCCTTCTTGTTGACGGCCACCATCAGAGACGGACAGCACTCCTGCCCGGATATTTGGGCATCCGCAAACATGGGCATGCCTACAACACCATAGTCATAATCCAATCCCGCGATCTCCGTGTCGATATTGGAGAAAAACAGGAAAATCCCGCCGATCTTGCCGTTCAGCCATAAGGGATTGTTCTGCATGGAATCATACAGCACTGCCTCGTCATAGGGCTGGGACACCTGCTGTGAAAAAATCCGCAGGAAGCTCTCGTAAGCCCGGGCCATCTGCTCCTTGTCAAATCCTAGGGTAAAATCATCCTGAACGTCGATCTCGTTGGTAATCTGCTCCAGCATGGGCTTTAAGATATAGCGAAGATACCCGTCTGTCACCGCCGTAGTCATATAGCATTCCGGATCTTTGGCATGCAGCTCCTCTCCGATCCGGATAAAGTCGTCCCATGAACTCATATTCAGATTTCCCGCCTCGTCGCACCAGTCTGCCAGAAGCGTCTTGTTATAGAGAAAGACAGTCCCGTTATAGCCGAAGGGCAGCACCGATACCTCCTCCCCGATCTTGCAGTAATCATTCATCATGGATTCGGAGATCTGGCTCATGTCAATGATGTCGGAATAAGCCGACAGATCGGCGAACGCGTCCCCTCTGGCGGAAAGCTCGGCAACCCATCCCTGGTCCACCTGGAAAATCTCCGGCGCGTTGGAGGATGCCAGCTGTGTCACCAGCTTCTCGTAGTATCCGGAAAAGCTGGAATATTCCGGCTCGATTTTAATGCCCGGATGGGCGTTTTCATAAGTCTCAATGGCTTTCAGCGTGGCCTCATGCCTGGAATCGCCGCCCCACCAGGAGAAGCGCAGGGTGATTTCTTCTCCGGAGCCGGCATCCGCCTGTTCCCCGGAGCTGCCTTCCGCATTTTCGGAATCCTCGGCCTCCTCCCCGGAGCCCTCCTGTGCCGCGCTCTGCCCTTCACTGCTGCCTCCTGCGGAGGAATCTCCTCCCGCCTCTGTCTCCGCGCATCCCGCCAGGCTCATGCCCATGCATGCCGCCAACAATAATGCCAAACACTTTCTTTTCATATTAAATCCTCCTATTCCAGTTCCGTATGTGCCCTCTTCAGTACCTGACATCGGCACAGGATTTCCGGCCGCTTAATGATGCGTCCGTAAATCCTCTGGGCACTGCTTCGGGCACATACTGTTTCCAGTTCCGTCTCTCTGCCCAGGCTCCGGTTCTGCCGTGCCGGGGATTTCTCAAGTGACTTTCGGATAATTCTCTCTCCATCCGACATACTGAGAATAGCATGAAATCCGATTTTCTTATAGGAATTAGAATTGACAATTTCTCCTTTCATATGCTAACATTTAGCAGAAGGTATCTTTATATGTCATATCGTTTCATTAGAAGGAGGGTTCATGGGATGTATTCCTTGATTATTGTGGAAGATGATGATAATATACGAAGCGGGCTGGTTCATTTATTTCCCTGGGAGGACTCCGGATTTACCGTAACCGGAGATTTCTCCAACGGCCAGGCGGCATGGAATTACCTGAAAGCCCATCCGGAGACCACAGCCGTGCTGACGGATATCCGGATGCCCGTCATGGACGGGCTGGAGCTGTCCCGGGTTATTTATGAAAATATCCCCTCCGTTCACGTATACCTGATTTCCGGCTTCCAGGACTTCACCTATGCCCAGACGGCTCTGCGCTACAATGTCAAGGACTTCCTGGTAAAGCCTCTTAGGCACCATTCCCTGATGCTGGCTTTTCTGAAGCTGAAGGAGGAGCTGGACCGGACGGGCGCTGCTGCCCTGGAACCGGAGCGCCCAAACCAGTACTACGAGCAGATCATCCGCGGCGTAAAGGTATATGTGATGGACAACTTAAGGACTGCCACCCTGGAAGAAGCCGCCGCACGCTCCCACTTAAGCAGCAGCTATCTGTCCCGTCTCTTCAAGAGCAGGACCTCCCTGTCCTTTTCCGAGTATCTGCTGCAAAAGAGAATGGAGCGGGCCTGCGTCCTGCTGGAGGACGCCCGCAATAAAATATACGAGATCTCCGATGCCATCGGCTATGACAACCCGAAAAATTTTTCCAGGGCCTTCCGCAGCTATTATCATTTGTCTCCAAAGGAATACAGAGAAAGGGGCGGAGAACTGCCATGATCAAACACAGCCATATGCAGCAGAAATATTTCCTGCGCCAATTGATCCATCACCTTGTCATCATCACGCTTCCCCTGCTGCTTCTGGGCATCCTCCTCACCGGATATTTCCAGAAGCAGCTTCGGGAAGAGCTCACCGTCTATGCGGAGCGCTCCCGTAATTTCCTCTTAAGCAAGGTGACCCAGGAGCTGAATACCTTCTCCGAACATACCACACTTTTCTCCACCACGCCCACCATGGCCCTGTCCATTTCCCGGCTTTTAAACGAGCAGTCGCTGGACTACAAAAACAATGTCTTCAAATCCATCGTCCCCACCATCCTTGGCACCATGGCAAACATCAGCGAATTTGTGGATTCCATCTACATCTATTACGACAATCCCGACGGAAACTTTTTCAGCAGCCTGACGGGCTATACTGCCGTCTCCTCCCCCGGCTGTACGGACCGTGAATGGCTTGCCATCTATCAGGATACCTCCGCGGACTGCAGCCAATGGGTCCTCCCCAGGAAGGTCAGGCATTATTCCTTTGAGCCCTGGCGGGAAAATGTATCGGTGTTCCGGCGTTTTGACTATTACAACGGGGTAATGGTGCTGAACCTGAACACCGGGAAGCTTTCCCAGATGCTGGACAGCAATCATATCTACCAGGGCTCCTGCAGCGTTGTGACGGATACTGACGGTAATATCATCTTCGGAAGCGACGGCTACAGGGAATTGTTTGATGAGGGAAATCCCCTCCCCCGAGCCATCACCCACCCTCTCTCCGGCAGCAAGGTATATGATACCATCCAGATCCGGGATACCGGGTATGTATATTATTCCTCCGAGATACCGGACTACAACCTTGTAATGATAACTCTGCTCCCCACTGCTGAGGTCTTTAAAACCGTCCACGGCATGGTGCTGGCCTTTACCGTCATCATCCTGTTCAGCATCCTGCTCAGCATCAGCCTCAGCTTCAGCGGCACAGCCGGCAATTTCCGGCAGCTGCGGCTGCTGCTGAATTTATTTTCGGATGCCGGGAATGGGGAGAAGCCTGCTGCCCTGCCCCGTCCCAAAACCCGCAACGAATATGACCTGATTTTCAACAATATCGTCTCCACTTTCGTGTCCAACCAGCGGCTTGCCCTGAATCTGGCCCAGGCCCAGGTGCGCCAGAAGGACGCCCAGCTGGCGGTCCTGCAGCTTCAGCTGAATCCGCACTTTATTTTCAATACCCTCCAGACCCTGGACCTGGAGATCTTAAAGGCGCTTCCCGCAGGCAGCCATGCCGACCTGCTGATCCACAACCTGTCCGACATTCTGAAATATTCTCTGGAAAATACCTCCTCCCAGGTTCGGATTCGGGAGGAGATCGCCATCTGCAAGTCTTATGCGGAAATACAGAAGATACGTTATGCCAATCCCTTCATCCTTTATTGGGAGTACAGTGAGTCTGTCCTGGATCTGCCCGTGATCCATCTGATCCTGCAGCCCCTGCTGGAAAACAGCCTCCACCATGCCATCAAGGAGCTCCCCCGGAAGGGATTGATCAAGGTGAAAATCTTCCTGCGGGAAGGCCTGGTCCATATCCAGGTCATAGACAATGGCCTGGGCATCAGCCCCGGACGCCTGGCTGAAATCCGGCGGACACTGACCGGGCAGGATGCCGGAAGGACCTCCCATATCGGCCTGAGCAACACGAATCTGCGGCTGATCCTGACTTACGGGCCGGAGGCTGCCCTGCGCATCCGCAGCAAGGAGGGAATGGGGACGGTGGTGCAGTTTTGCTTCCGTCCCGCCGGCTGACCGGCTGACGTTTACCGCGCCTGGTTTCCTCTTGCGAGCTTTCCGGCTGACTTCTGCCGCGCCTGGTTCCCTCTTGCGGGCTTTCCGGCTGACTTCTGCCGCGCTTCGTTCCCCGGCTAAATATTACCACATCTTGTTTTCCCCTTGCTTCCAACGCCCGATGACGGTATGATAGAGAGGGATTGTAAGAAATTTGTAAGAAACACCCTCACTTTTTTGTAAATTATAAATTGTATCCTGAATGCAGCTCAAGGATACAGATACAGTTTGGCAGGGCTGTGCCGGCAAGGAAGCGTCTCCGACAACTCCTGACCCGGATAAACCGGAACCAAAATTTTGCCGCTTTGCGCAAGATTTCATCATTCCGTGACGAAACGCTTCCGGACGCAGGCATGGCCGCGGGATGCCGCCCCATCAGGGCCGAAAGCGTTACCGGATACAGGGGCCTGCCGGAAAGCTGCGGAAAGGTAAGGTATGGCAGAGAAAATGGGCGAATGTGTATTGGTGGTAGATGACGACAGAGAGATCGTAAAGGCGATCGCGATTTTACTGGAGAAGGAGGGCTATAAGGTGCTGAAGGCCTACGACGGCCTCCAGGCGCTGGACATCCTCTCCAGCGAACCGGTGCGGCTGGTGCTCATCGACGTGATGATGCCCCGGCTGGACGGCCTGTCCGCAGTGATGCGCATCCGCGAGAAGCGCAATCTCCCCATCATTGTCTTAAGCGCCAAAAGCGAGGAAAGCGATAAGGTATTGGGATTGTCCATGGGGGCAGATGATTATGTATCGAAGCCCTATAATCCCCAGGAGCTGGCAGCCCGGGTGAAAAGCCAGCTCCGCAGGTATACCAGCCTTGGGGACATCCACGCCGGAAGCCGGAGCTGCGAGATCAAGAACGGCCGCCTTCTCTACAATACCGAGGAGCGGGCCCTCTACGCGGACGGGGAACCTGTGAAGCTCACCGCTACGGAGGCCAAAATCGTAGATCTGTTCATGCGCAATTTAAACCGCGTATTTCCCGCGGAGGAAATCTACCGCAGAGTCTGGGAAGAGGACGCCTATGCATCGGAAAATACCGTGATGGTGCATATCCGGCGCATCCGCGAGAAACTGGAGCTGAATCCGAAAGAGCCAGAATATATAAAGGTGGTGTGGGGCATTGGATACAAAATGGAAAAACAGGAAAAAAGCAATTAGTTTCATTCTTTTCTTTCTGGGGATAAGCCTGGCCCTGGGAAGCATGGCGGATATTCTCCGTGGAAAGCCCGCCGGGGTGCATTTCTGGCAGGCGGATCAGCTTTTGGAAGATGATTATCAGGAAAGCAGCCAATTCCGGTCATACATTGCAAGCCGTCTGGAAAATTTCCTGATCATGGCCACAGGCGGAGACGGCCTGGGCGGCATCTGGGGCTATAATAACGGCACCTATTACGGCGGCGATTACGATGGAAGCTATTATTACGGCAACTACTATGATGACGGCGGCTTCTACGACAGATACGGCTACCGCGGCTTTCTGACAGGTTCCTTTGCGGAGGCCGCCGACAGTTACGCCGCAGATTCCGGCAATTATCCCATCTCTGCGGAAGAGCTGACAGAGTATCTGGAAAATCTGCAGTACATGCAGGAAAATTATCTGTATCTGCTGGAAGCCATGGAGGATCTGGAAAATGATCCGGAGCAATTTGACTCCTTTCTATCCGAACTCGAAGCCTATCGGGATGAAATGGAGAATTATATCGAATATATGGAGGATAATCTGCCTGACCGCCTGACGGAGGAGCAGATCAAACCCCTTACAGACGAGCAGAAAAAGAAAATCGCCGAGAAATATCACAACAATATCAAAGGGGACCAGAATCTTCTCTATTCCATCCTATATGATGGCAAGGTATTGTACAGCAACGCCGGCCTGATTCCGGCAGCAGGCTCTGCTGGCGGGAATACGGCGGCTCCGGACGGCAGTTCGCCCGCCGACGGTAATTCGGCTCCGGACAGCAGTTCGCCCGATGACGGCAATTCGGCCCCGGCTGGCAGTTCGCCCGCCGGCAGCAATTCGGCTCCGGACGGCAGTTCGCCCGATGGCAGCAATTCGGCCCCGGCTGGCAGTTCGCCCGCCGGCAGCAGTATAACGGCTTCCGGCAGAGGCTTCTCCACGGCTTATGGGGATATCATCCTGCCCGAAGGCTATAATTTCCTCCTGTATTTCGACGGAACACAGGCCCGAATCCTCAAGGACGGCAGGGAGATCGACGTGTACGGGGACGGCTATTACCGGGAAGGAGACGACTGGTATCTGCCCGGATACGTTAACTTCCAGGCTGACGGCACTGTATCGAAAGCCGCCGTGTGCATCGCAGCAGCACAGGAACCCGTAATTTTCACGCAGGGAACCTATGGCAGCGGCGGAGCGAAACAATACGATAATCCCCTCTATTGGATGAACCTCAATGTCCGAAACAGACGGGAACGGCTCCTGGAAAGCTTCGTCCTCCTGGCCTTCGGCCTCATTCTGCTGCTTTTCTCTTTCCTTATGCGCAAAAGCCGACGGGAAGCAGCACAGGGAATTGCCCGTTTTCAGGCAAAAATCTGGTTGGAATGCAAGATCGTACTGCTCCTTGTTTTGTTTTACGGGCTGTATATGCTCTGCAATTACTCCATCGCAACCAATTTCGGCTATGGCTTGTGGGAAGAATTTTCATATGCTTTCGAATACAACTATGACTTCAGTAACCTTTCCTGGTTTTTCCGGGAAATGGCATACAACATCCCTTCCCTGTTCTGGGTCCTGGTGTTCTGGGGGATCTGGCTGCTCGGAAACGATCTGCGATACAATAAGAAGATATGGCGCTTCAGCCTGACAGCTAAGCTTTCCCGGACATTTTCCGCCAAAAGCCTGAATCAGCCTCTGACACGGAGTATGTCTCACCGGAATCTAGCCCTCTTCCTTCTGGCCATCCTTTACGGACTGCTGGCTTTGGGAGGAATCATCCTGGCAGGATCCCCTCTCAGACACAGGGGCAATGCCTGGGTCGGCATCCTGCTCCTGGCCGCCCTCGGAATGGTTCTCTTCCTGATTTTTCAGTATCTCACCGGAGTGAAGAATATGAAAATTGCCGAAGATGTAGAGCTTCTCTCCCGCCGCATTACAGAGATCAGGAACGGCAATTACACGGTTCCTGCCGGAAAAGGGGAGGAAAACCGGGGAGAATCGGATCCTGTTGCGCCCGCCGCCGGCCATGGCCTGAATGCCGTCATGACGCAGCTGGAAGACATCCGTCACGGAATGGCCAGCGCCGTAGACGAACAGATGAAAAGCGAACGCATGAAGGTGGAGCTCATCGCCAATGTGTCTCACGACCTTAAGACGCCTCTGACTTCCATTATCAGTTACGTGGAATTCCTGAAGCAGGAAAAGGAACTACCTGAACATGTGAAGGATTATGTGAAAATTCTGGATGAGAAATCACAGCGCCTGAAAAATATGGTCACGGATGTCTTCGCAGTGAGCAAGGCCGCCTCCGGAGAGCTGCCCATGCAGATGGAAGAACTGGATTACGGCAAGCTTCTGCGGCAGACGCTTGCGGACATGGAAGAGCAGATCCGAAACAGTGCCGTCACCTTCCGTACGGATCTCCCTGATGCACCCGTAAAGATCATGGCAGACGGCCAGAGGCTCTATCGGGTCTTCCAAAACCTGTTCCAGAATGCCATCCAGTATTCTCTCCAGGGATCCAGGGTATATGTGACGCTGCAGACAAACGGCCAGCTGGCAGTGGCAAGCGTAAAGAACACTTCACAATTGGAGCTGGATAAGGAAAAAGACTTCACCGAGCGCTTCACCAGAGGAGACTTAAGCCGCACCGACGGCGGCAGCGGCCTGGGGCTGTCCATCGCCCAAAGCTTTACGGAAGCCTGCGGCGGAACCTTTTCCTGGGAGACGGATGCGGATCTCTTTGTGGTAAAGGTAAGCTTCCCTGTATTATAGATCATACTTGTAATTTGCAATAAGCTTTCTTCGACGGACTATCATTTTTTCCCGAGATCCTGTATAATGTGATGCATCAGATATATGTGCTGACGCGGAACTGGAAATCAGCAAGATGCCATTCCAGTGCCCAGAAGAATTGCCGGCTCTGTTCTTGGGACAGGAATTCTTCTGCCGTTACTGATACTGGAACGGCATCTTGCGGAACTAAAATTAGGAGGACAATGCAATGCTACTGGGAATACCGAAAATTTTATCACCCGAATTATTGAAAGTGTTATGTGAAATGGGACATGGAGACCGCCTCATAATCGCGGACGGCAACTTCCCCTCAGAATCCATAGGAAAAGCGTGCAAGGTAATCCGCATGGACGGACACGGCGCCTGTGAAGTGTTGGAAGCCATCCTGCAGCTCTTCCCCCTGGATTCCTATGTGGAGCATCCGGTAAGCCTGATGCAGGTAATTCCGGGAGATCCGGTAGAGACCCCCATCTGGGACTCTTATAAAGAGATTGTGAAAAAGGCAGATGCCAGAGGAGAACAAGCCTTTGCAGAGATAGAGAGATCCGCCTTCTACGAAGCGTCCCGCAACGTCTACGCCATAATTGCCACAGGCGAAAGCGCCCTGTACGCCAATCTGATGCTTCAAAAAGGTGTTGTCACGGAATAATTTTATCCTGCTGGACAGCCGTACCTGCTCTCTTCTTTTCCCGACAGCAGGCATGGCTGTTTCGCTGCCCGGATTTCCTCACAATTCCCTTCCGATGCGATGTCCTTTTCTGCATACAAGCGCCCCTTTGCGGGAAATGTCCCTGATACCATTATAAGTGCTGCTTCCCGGTTCTGGCAACAGGAAAATGGAGTGATTTCTGCCCCTACTCCAGCTTCACATCCTCCGCGAACTCTCCCACCACGATGCCGGCTTCCTCCAGGCTCTCCACCTTCCTGCCGTCCCTGTAGAAATCCCGGATCCGCACATTCCGCACCGGAAATTCCCCGCTGTATCCCGCGATGATGGAGGGCTCTTCTCCGTCCCCGGACATCACCCGGACATTTTCCACCAGGATATCCCGGATTTCCCTGCCCGGCGCAGGGTTGTAATCTTTATTCCACTTTACCTGAAAATCCAATACTTTTCCATGCTCAAATGGTTCTATACGGATATCCCGGTAGGTCACCTTCCGCACCAGATTCTTGTCCCCGGCATTGATGGCCAGTGCCCCCAGGTAGCCGGGCTGAAACTCGTGGTGCTCCAGGATATCGATATTTTCAAAGAGGATATCCTCGATGACATCCCCTTCCTTCCGGTGGTCTCCGTGGACGCCGATCATGGTAGGATGAGCCACGTCCGCCCAGAGTGTCGTATTCCGCACCGTAATCTCCCTGCTGCCGCCGTAATTATCCCAGCGGCTGCCGTAGACGGCCACGCAGTCGTCAGAGGTGCGCAGGAAACAGCCTTCCGCCAGTATCTTCCTGCAGCTCATCATGTCCAGGCCGTCGCTCCACCCCTCGCAGCTGAAGGACTTCAGGTTCCGCAGCTCCACATCCTCACAGTCCCCCAGGGAAACCGTATAATGGGGCGGGTTGATGAAAATCAGATTTTCAATTACGATCTCCCGTGAATGGTTAAGCCGTATGCCGTTTATACCCGTGAACCTGTGATAGTCCGCCAGATACAGGAT
>OFFY01002058.1_pt1 | contig 15140 bp, 13 predicted proteins | sample 1521481 | NCBI WGS metagenome assembly OFFY01 (sample SAMEA3504117, study PRJEB24116) | mouse gut metagenome | biome: mouse gut; feature: mouse-associated habitat; material: faeces | place: Denmark | collected 2011
CAACATTGTTCCTGTCGCTGAACAGCTTCAGGGCGGTGATGTTCTGGTAGTCCATTGAGTAGCTGTAATTCTCGTTGCCAGCCTCCCTGACCTTTTGCAAAGTGTCCACGATGATCAGCCTCGTGTCCGGGTGGCATTGGAGAAATTCTTCAAGCTGTCCGTTCAGCCCATCGGCCAGTGTCCTCGCCTTTGTCGCAAAGTGCAGACCGTCCACAGCCTCCACGCCAAACATCTGGTTGAGCCGCCCTTGCAGTCTGCCATAATCGTCCTCCAACGCAAGGTAGAGGACAGAGCCTTGCCTGACAGGGTACTCCCAGAGGGGAGTGCCTGTGGCGACATGGTAGCCCAGCTGGGACATGAAGAAGGACTTGCCAATCTTCGGGGAACCGGCAAAGAGGTAGGTTCCGCTGTAAAGCAGCCCTTCAATGACCGGCGTTCTCGGCGGGAAAGCCATGTCATAGAGTTCCGTCATGGAGACCGTGTGGAGGCTTGGCTTTCTGACGATTGGCTGCGGTTCCAAAGGGAAATTTTGATACTCGTTCATTTTGGGTGTTCACTTCCTTTCCTGTGAGATGCCATACCGACCGTGTGCTGATTTGCTCTTGGATGCCTCCCTTCCTGCGGTATGTAGACCGGGCATACTGGAAGGACGGTATGCCCGGAAATGAAAAAAGCGCCTGACTTTCTTTTTAAAAATCAGACGCTCGCGATAGCTAAGGATAGAACATTTATCCCCCTGCATATAATTACAGCTGTACATATCCCGGTTTTCTGCTATAATTGAAAAAAAGGGGGGTATGTAATGAGCGAGCCTCTTGATTATGGACATTTTGATATTATTTTGGCCGAATACTTGCTGGAAAGGCATATAAGCAAAAATAGCTTGGCTGCAAAAGCAAACCTACAAAGAACCCAGTTGAATGCATATTGTAAAAACGATATCAAAAGACCCGACCTTGATGTTCTGGCTCGCATTTGTTATGCACTTGACTGTGATTTAGCAGATATAATCCGTTATGTCCGTTCTTCCGAAAAAAACGAAGAAGTCGGTAATAGCTGATACCAATGCAATCATTTTCTTGGGGAAAAGCCTTTGATTGTATTAGCGATATGTTCATTCATGGTGTTATGGTATCGGACTTAAAGCATAAGTGTTTTCAGAATTGCGAGGTAAAGACTATGATAGATAACATAACTATGAATGGCCCGAAGATGGTTTCGCTGTTTTCTGGTTGCGGTGGCTTGGATTGTGGCTTTATGCGGGCTGGTTTCAATGTCATCTGGGCAAACGATTTTGATAGTGATGCGCAGGCTGTATACCGTCTTAATTTAGGCGAGATTGATGGCCGCGATATTATGACGGTTAACGCTGACGAGATTCCAGACTGTGATATACTGACTGCTGGCTTCCCTTGCCAACCTTTTTCGAGTGCTGGCAACAGGCGGGGGGTGCATGATTCTCGTGGTATGCTGTACAAAGAATGTTTGCGTATCATCGAAAAGAAAATGCCAAAAGTTATTGTTTTTGAGAATGTTAGAGGTCTTTTATCAACAAAGTATATCGATGGTCGGAATTTGGCGGAAGTTATTGTATCCGACCTTTCAACAATGAACGGTGTCGGTTACAATGTTGTCCACCGACTTATTAATGCGTCTGATTATCGAGTCCCACAAAACCGGCAACGAGTTTTATTTGTCGGTGTCCGCAAAGATTTGAATATTACATTCGTATTTCCAGACAAGCAGTCCAAAGATGGCTTAACACTGGGGAATGTGTTGCCTGTTCCCGATGATGCAACACATCAGGTTGATTGGCCTCTTTCGCCGCAAGCTTTAGAGATGATTTCATACATTCCAGAGGGCGGGTCTTGGAAGGATGTTCCTTATGAACATTTAGCTCCACGATTCAAGCGAATTAGGGACAACATGAAGAAATACCATTCGCCTAATTTTTATCGCCGCTTTTCTCGGAACGAGATTTGTGGGACAATTACGGCATCGGCACAGCCGGAGAATTGCGGTATAGTCCACCCAGTAGAAAACCGCCGTTTTACTATCAGGGAAATTGCTCGTATCCAAACTTTCCCTGACGACTATGTTTTTATTGATGACAGTTTGAAAAATATTACAGCTATGTACAAAGTCATTGGTAATGCGGTTCCTGTTAATATGGCAAATGCGATTGCTTTGGCGATTATGCAGCAGGTTTTTTGCGAAGGGAGCATTAAGCAATGATGAATACTGATAAGGCATATATTTTAGGATTGATTATTGGTGGCGGTATCTGGGGAAACGCCGAAGATGTTTTCAAAATTCGGCTTCCTTTCAAACAGTGGGGGTCATACGAAGCAAATCCCAAAAGAGCAGGCGAGATTTCTCGTGATGTTATGAAATTAGTAAGCCCTATGTTTAGGGTGATTTATGGCATCTCGGTGTCCTATGATACTTCCGTCAGTGGCGTGTGGAATATCCTCTGTGAAGGCGATATGAGTACACTTCGTTCCGAATTAGAGGGATATGGTATTCGGTGTGAAGGCGAAATAAGAAAACACGCTAATATTAGCAAAATTGTTCCAGAGTTGGTTGATGACAACTTGAAACGGCGGTTTATCGCAGGTTTAGCAGATACTATAGGCAGCACAAAGCGTTCTCATAGGCGCTTTAATGATGACAAGCAGATGGTTTCCTTTGAAATCTCTGGTTTTGAATTTGATTTTGTATGTTCACTTTGCAAGCTGTTACATAGTATTGGCTGTTATCCAGACCAGATTCTATGGAATCACCCCAACTTTCATTGTGGCAGTAATCCATATGATAAAAGGTGGAAAAAGGGGTTCAAATTACGAGTTTATTTAGACCAGTATGAGAAGTTTGGTGCTTTTGCATTTACATCAAAAGTTCTCTCCGCTCGCGAAAACAAGAAATTAGAAGCGGAGGAGAATGTTGCAATCCCGTGTGATGAACGGGAAATCAAATTGCCATCTGTGACTTGTGTTCACTGTGACGAGGACAGTCCGCTTCTTCCCGATGTTATCAGAGGCGGACACTATTTGCATAATCGCCATGTTTGTGCTGTTCTATCATGTGATCATGCTCCGTATGGTGAAGTAAACAAGTTACTTGCAAATGCTCAATACTGCATCAATCCATTTCCTGTTTTGGTGAAGGGGCGTATCTCTGAAATTCAGACAATTTTGGCATCCGCCCCAATTTATCAAAATCGCACATATCGTACTGTGTCGGTGAAAATTGCTGATTTGTATGGAAGTAGTGAGACCGACCTCCTTTACAGTAATGGTTTGGGTGCAGGGTATCCAATGAACAAGGTAATCTTGGCTCTGGCTTACCTTATTGCGGCTGTGACAAATCAGCTTAATGGACTTCGTCCAAAAGGCTCAAAGGATACAATCATAAGTGAGTACCTAAAAAGCCATCCTGATGCAGAAGTACTTATCATGCGCCCCGATTTATTTACTCCGATTGTTATCCAAATGGGTGTTTATGGCGCTCTCGTTGGCCCTAACAATCCGAAGGTATATAAGAAACTCATTCAAAAATGCCCAGATAATCCTTACAAAATTAAGGTCAGAGCCATAACGGAGGCAGATTTGAAATGAGGAGAGCGAAGAACGAGGTCGCACACTATCCAGAAATTATTCGTCATATTGAATCCCAACTGCAAAGCAATTTTAGAGCAGGCGGTATTGACGATATTAAAATTTTTTGGAAAAGTGGCGAGCTGACCAGCAAACTGAAAGAACTTATTAGGGAGCATCCAGCAGAATGTGCTTGCATAGAAACCTATGCAGAAGCAACACCGCCACTAAATCTGGATATATTTGGTGTTGTGACGAATGGGTCGCATTTTGAAATTGTTATATTGGAAGTTAAACTGATAGATGCAGCAGGGTTAAATCAGTGGTCACAACTCGTGGGCTACAATCTCGTTTCTAACGCGAAGTATGGATTGCTGATAAATATTGATGCTGGTGCAAGTGAGCGGCTTATCAGGATACTTTCTTTTGAAGAAGATGCCTCCAAAATAGTGCGAAAGAAAGCGGATGGGTCAGAGGTGGAGCATCTTTTGGGCTTCATGGAATGGAATACGATAACACAAAACTTTGAGTATAGTGGATTGGGACAAGTGTCATCGTTATCGGCATTGAGTTCAGCTTTGATTGCTCAATTTAATCGGTAAGACTTCACCTTATCTTACTATGTAAGACCGGGCATACTTAAAAGTATGGTATGCCCAGAAACGAAAAAGGCCTCTGATTTGCTTTCCGAAAATCAGAGGCCTTGAGTGTGGCCTTTGTCCTGTTTTCTCTGTCGAGTCTGGCTCTGTTCCCGTGCCTGCTGTGCTTTTCGCTGATTGGCTTCGATTTGTTCCAGCACCGACTTCTTCCCGTCAATAATGGTGGGCAGGGCATCCGGCAAGACCTGACGGACACACCAGCGCACCTGTTTCAACTCGTCAAGACTGGCCTGCACCGCTTCAAGCTGGGCGGTCAGGTCTGCGCTGGATTTCTTCAGTGCGACCTGCTCCGTCCGGAGCGGTTTCACATCAAGCGGGAGAGTGACCTCGTACTTTTTCAAAAGCCGAAACGCCCGGTTGAACCTCTGCAGCTCGTCAGCGTGTTCCCCGGCGAACTTCTCTTTCTTTGACTTCCAGCCGATTTTCATATACTGGTCGTGTAGGGGCTTCAACTCCCGGACAACTGCGGCGGCCTCTATGATGGCGTCAATGGTAGAAGTGCATCTGTCGTTGCTCCTGATTTGATTACGCAGGCCGTTTGCGGTTGCCCTGGCCTCGTCCAGATGCGCCCCCAGTTTTTGAACGGTGGTGATGTCATGGGACTGCAAGAAGATAATTGCCGCCGACATCTTCTTCAGATCGTTGACCTGGGCCTTTGTCTGTCCGGCCCTCGACCAGTCAGAGCGCCCGTCATGGCGGAGCGTCATATAGGCGGAGAGGACTTCGGCAAGGTTCTGTTCCTCCGGCTTTTGCGCCGTCTGCTCCCCGATTTTTTCGGAGAGGTCGGCCAGCCAGTTTTTCAAATCCCGGATGACCCGGCGGATGGAGTCAAAGAGACGGTTAGCGGATACGATGTCCCGGTTCAGGTTGCCGAGGTTGGTCTGTATGCCCCAGCGTTCCATAGCGGAGGCTGACGGGCCGAGGTGGACCTGCGGGGCGTGGGGATTGTTCTGCCGCTCAAAGGAGCGCAGATCGACCCGCTCCTGCCGGCCAGCCGCTTCAAGGTATCGGTTCTGTATGACCTCCCATTCATGCCGCCATATCTCGCCGTACTTCTGCTCGTTCCAGTCAACGGTGTTGACCCTCCGGCTTTTCCATTCGCCGTTTTTCATTTTGATGCGCTGGCCGTGTTCATCAAGGACATACTCTTTGCGGCACTTCGGCAGCCAATGACCCTGTTCGTCCATCGGACGGAGGGTGAGCAGGATATGGGCGTGGGGGTTGCCGTCGCCCTTGTCGTGAATGGCAAAATCTGCTATCATGCCTTTTGAAACAAACTGCGCCTGGCAGTATTCCCGCATGAGCCGGATTTGTTCTTCCCGTGACAACTCCCTCGGCAAAGCCATGATAAAACGCCGGGCAAGCTGGGAGTTCCACTGGTTCTCCACGGCTTCAACGGCGTTCCATAAAGTGTTGCGGTCTGCGTATCCAGGCGGGGCGTTTTCCGGCAGGAGTATCTCCGTATGGACGATGCCCTGTTTCTCGGAGTAGGACTTCTGCCGCTGGTCGTATTCGGAAAAGAGCCGGTCGCCGGACTGGTAAGCGGCGGCGGCAACAGCGGACTGCCGCTTGCTCCGCTGGACGATTTTTATGTCGTAGTGTGGGCATGGCATGGTGGGCAAACCTCCTTTCGATGCCAGCAAAAAAGATCGACCGGCTGCTCTGCCAATCGGTCATAACAACACTTGCGGAGGCGGAGATAACGCGTGAAGCGGTTTGTCTCCGCTCCCGCAAGTCCGCAAAGGGGTAGCTGGCGAAGCCAGCGCAGGGGGAGCGCAGCGCCCCCTGGATGGGAATGGAGGCCATGCCGGAATGAGCATCAAGCCCTCCGCAGGAGCCTTCGGAGAACGCAACGCACCGATTTATCGGTGTATAGTTGCGCCCTTGTCCAGAGCCAAGGGTTTCAGCAAGTCCCCCGTCCGGCTGTTTCCCTCCGGCGCTCTATCAGCATCCCCAGCTTTTTCTGCGCCGCCTCGCCGTGGAACAGGAAGGTCAGCAGTTCCATCACATCATCGTCGGTCAGCAGGGACGGTTCCCGGATGAAGGTCTCCAGCATACCGCCGCGGGTGCAGAGGCGATGCGTCCGCTCTGCCCTTGTCAGCCTCACCATCTCATGGGCAAGGGCCTTTTCATCATTGGCGGCTTTGCGAAGATGCCGCTCCGCCCGGTCCCGTTCCTGCCGGAGTTTGTCCAGTTTTTCGCTCATGGGTCAGTCCTCCTCTCTGGTTTTGGGCAAAAGAAAAGCACCCAACTTTTTACGGTTGAGTGCCTCGCTTGCAACATATGAATTGGCTTAGGATACCATATCAGTATTGTCCGTCCACAACTCGCACTGTGTCATGACGGTTTGCACCGCATCGTCCATACCCTCCGGCGGGTAGCGATGCTTCCGCAAAAGTTTCTTAATCATCATACGCATTTTAGCTCTTGCGGAGTCTCGCTTCTGCCAGTCTATAGTACGGTTTTTCCGTAGGGTATCCGCCAGTTCTTTGGTGATCGCAATCAGTTCTTCATTCTCATAAAAATCCTTGATGGCCTGCGGCTTGGTGAGTGCGTCATAGAATGCAAGTTCATCCGCCGTAAGTCCCAGTTGGTCTCCTTCTTTTTGCGCGGCGGCAATCTGCTTGGCAAGGTTCAGCAGTTCCTGGATAACCTCTTCATTCGTCAGCATACCGTTTAAGTATCGGTTCATTGCGCTCTGGATGATCTCACTGAATTTTTCGGATTTGACCACATTGGTACGCCGATAAATCTGAACCTGCTCAGCAATCAGTTTTTTCAAAAGTTCAACAGCGAGATTCTTCTCTTTCATCTTGGAGATTTCCTCCAAGAATTTTGGGTCGAACAGAGAAAATTCCTCTGATACATCGGAGAACAGGTTGATAACACCCTCGCTCTTAACACTCTGACTGAGAAGAGAGTTGACTCTGGCGTTCATCTCAGGCAGGGAAATTTTCTTCCCCTCGCCCTGGCTCATGAGGCGCATAACAAGTACCCGCACCGCTTCAAAGAATGCCGCCTCTATGCGGGAACCTTCTTCAACAAGAGAAGAGCAGAGGGAGAGCGCCTGACGAAGCATAAGGGCTTCTCTGAGAAAATCCTCTCGCTCTCGCTCTTTATCAACCGCAACGATGAAGTTGACAGCGCCGCTGATGGCTTTTGAGCGTTCAAGGTCAGTGCCGGTCGTGAATTTAGAATAGTCATATCCGTGGAAAATATCCCGGCAGACAGACAGCTTTTCCAAAAACTTCGGATAGGCCACCTTTGCAACATCGGTATCGCCGTAGTTCTTTTTGTCACGGGAGGTGTAGTCATTCATCGCCTCTTTCAGTGCGGCGGCGATTCCCACATAGTCAACGACAAGCCCGCCCTCTTTATCAGCGAAAACACGATTGACACGAGCGATAGCCTGCATCAGATTGTAGCCATGCATAGGCTTGTATACATACATCGTTGCAAGGGACGGAACATCAAATCCTGTCAGCCACATATCCACGACAATGGCAATTTTCAAAGGGCTGTCGTTGTCCTTGAACTGTTTTGCCAGCTCGTCCTTATGGCGCTTGTTGCCGATGACAGACCGCCATTCTTCCAGGTCTTTGTTGCTTTCTGTCATCACGACAGCAACCTTCTCCGTCCAGGAGGGACGCACCTGTAAGATGCGGTCATAAATTTTCATGGCAATAGCGCGGGAGTAGGCAACGATCATTGCCTTTCCAGTCAGAAGATTTGCACGGTAGTTCTCATAGTGGTCGAGAATGTCATCTACCAAGGAGGCAATCGTCTGTTCATTGCCAAGGATGGCCTCCATCTGCCCAAGCTCCCGCTTACTTTTCTGAATTACTTCTGGGTCAGCATTGTCTGCCATCAGATCATATTCCGCATCGATCAAACGCAAGGTCGCTTCATCCAGCTTCAGCTTGATAACCCGGCTTTCATAGTACACCGGTCGGGTGGCGCCGTCCTCCACGGCCTGTGTCATGTCATAGACGTCAATATAATCGCCGAAGACTTCTCTGGTGCTTCGGTCTTTTGTGGATATGGGCGTCCCCGTAAAGCCGATATAGGTAGCGTTTGGGAGACTGTTGCGGATAATACGGGCTGTACCAACCTTGATTTTCCCCGTCGCGGCATCTACTTTCTCTTTTAGCCCATACTGCCCCCGGTGGGCCTCGTCAGCCATGACAACAATGTTCCTGCGCTGGGAAAGCGGCTCACTGGACTCCTCAAATTTCTGCATGGTGGTGAAGATAATGCCGTTGGCCTGCCGCCCATCAAGCAGAGATTTCAGGTGTTCCCGGCTTTCAGCCTGAACCGGCTCCTGGCGCAGGAAAGCCTGGCATTTCGCAAACTGTCCAAAGAGCTGGTTATCCAAATCATTCCTGTCTGTCAGCACAACGATGGTCGGGCTGTCCAACGCCTCTTGCAGCCGGTGGGCGTAAAATACCATCGACAGCGATTTTCCGCTACCCTGTGTATGCCAGAACACTCCGCCTTTGCCATCGGTTTCCGTTGCGTGTTTTGTCGAAATGACAGCCTTATTTACGGCAAAATACTGATGATACCCAGCCAGTATCTTGAATTGCTTTAAGCCCTCATTGGAAAAGCAGATGAAGTTTTTAATAATGTCCAGCAGACGCTCCCGCTCAAAAATACCCTCAAAGAAAGTGTCGAACTGTGCGTATTGCGTATTCTCATAACTGCCATCTTTGGTTTTCCACTCCATAAAACGGTCTTCGCCGGAGGTGATGGTGCCGGCTTTGGAGGTCAGATGGTCACTCATGACGCAGATGCAGTTATAAATGAACATAGAGGGGATTTCGTGCATATAGTTTCTGATCTGCGCGTATGCCTCCGAGGCGTCCGTCCCTTCTCTGGACGGGGATTTGAGTTCCACTAGGACGACAGGAAGGCCGTTCAAAAACAGCAACACATCCGGGCGCTTGTTGCTGTTTTCGATAAAGGTCCACTGATTGGCAACGATGAAGGAGTTATTGTCAGGATTTTTGTAATCCACAAGGTAGACAAGGCCGGAACATTCCTCACTCCCCACAAAATAGCGCACTTCAACGCCATGCTGGATATAATCCATAAACACGGCATTCTTCTGGACTAGCTCGGCGTTTTCAAAGTTTTTCAGCTTGAACAGGGCGTCTGCTATGGCCTCCTCCGGCATGGTGGGATTCAGCCGATGCAAAGCGGCGGTGAGTTCCTCTTCGTAAAGCGGACTGTAAAAATCTCGTTCCACATCGGGGCCGTAGACATGGCGATAGCCCATGTTCTGAAACAATTCTATGATGGAATTTTCATAGTCAGCTTCCGTGTAAAATCCTGACATAGTGATTGCTCCTTTGCGATGCACTTTCAATCTCGGTATTCTTTCAAAGCGTTTTGTTTATTACACCGTTGTTACATCGTTTCAAATAAGGGATTAACGCCTACAGTTTAGCTATGTCCAAGAAATATCCGTTGTTTTGCATTTCTTTTGCTAATGACAATTTTACCTCCTCAACATTGTCCCTGAATGGAATATAAATGAGTCCTTCAATGTCGGAGGGCTTTTCCATATTTTCTGCTTGAGAAAGTAGAATGGCAACTTTTTCACGACCTATGCTGGACAGCAACATTCCGAGTTCTAAAACAACATTTTGCCGTACTCGAAATTGCTTCTTTGATTCATCGGATTTTGGGTAACCTATGTCATCTGGCGTTGCTAATACAATGCCAAAATTAGCTTGACTTGTGTACTCCTCAAGCTTCTCTATAATTGTCTGCCCCGAAGAGACCAATTGATCTAATATCAGCGGCTCTAAATCCCAGCGGCGAAGCATCGCTTCCAGTTGAGTTCGTGCATTGGTGTCATGCCCATACACAACAAAGACTTTTTTGTTCGTTATATGTTTTGTTGTAGGCTTACACAACACTTCTTCGACTTCGGATGTACATTTTCCTTGAAGGTTTACTTTTCCACTATCCCAGCAGTTTACGATACAACCGTTAGCGAGATTGAGAACGGTAGCTAAATTATTACCGTTTCGGTTCTCACCAGAGATTGAATACCCACTTGCTATAAGAGCAGCTTTCACTTCTTCCACGGACATTTTGAAACTTTTACCCATAATATGATCTCCTCTCTATTATATACAGTAATACTTTTATAAACGAGAATTTAGCGGCTTAGAGGTCGAGACCGGAGACATCCAGTTCGCCGGACATCAGACGGGGAAGAATCGCGTCACGAAGGGAAACCAGTCTGAGATTCTCAAATGAATTGTATCGCATTTTCATAAATAATGCGGTGGCAATATCGCCGAAGTTTCTCAATGCGTCTTCACTTGGATGATTCATTACGAATTTCCCAATAGTATCCGCTGATACCCGTTGCCGTCCACTGCTACCATTCATATTTTTAACGGCATAGTCAACAAAGGCAGGATAGCGAGCAAGGCAGTAAAGATATTCTGGAGGCACACCTTCCCTTGGTGCAAGGACGATATACTCTGTTGAGCCAAAGGCCACCTCTTTTTTATCGAGGAAATCAATATAAGCGGTTTTCCCATTTTCAAGGCAGGGTGTAATTCTGGCTAAAAGTGTATCACCATTTATAAAACGCATTCCCCCGTTGAACGGCTTCATATCCCATCCAGAAGGGAATGCACCAGAGGTTGAGAGTTGTGACATATCAATGCAACGTGCTACTTGATTTTTTGAAAGCTGACGTTTGGGGTTGAGATAAGCTACATCTGATACCAAGCACTTGGAATCACCTGATTCCAGCATAAGCTGGTCAAACAGAGCGAAAGCTTGCTGCTGTAAATTCTCGTTTAGCTTCATATTAAGTTCGATTTTGTCGTCCAAATCTCGAAGAATTCCGGCAATTTTGCGTTGTGCATCAATTGGCGGAATATCGATATCAATACCAGAAAATGTATCGCGTGTTATTGTATCAAATACAGAGCCATGTGTATTCTTTTGAAGAATACGGACATTGTACTTAACAAGGTAGTATAGGAATGTTGGATCGACGATATTCCGCTTTGCTCTAAGGCCATAACATGACTGATTGAATGCCATAGGAAAGGGAATCATCGCCATTTCACCTACGGTTCCACGAGCCGAAATAATACTATCATCCCGATACAACATTTTAGTTGAACTGTTTTTCAGACCTTCTTCCGTTATTGTTTTTTCGGTTTTGTATACATAACGGAAGTCATTATTAAAATCTTTAACTGAAAGCCACGGAATATCTCCGCCCCAATACTCTGGAACGCTCGTTTTTGGTGTTCCTCCTCCAATTAAGTCCATTATTTCAGAGAGCTTATATTTCATACCCAATCGCCCCTAGTTTTCTCCTGATTTCCTCCTCCAGCTCATGGGACTTGGCGAACAGACCGGAAAGCTCCGAAGTCAGCCTTGCCATTTTCTCCTCAAACGGCTCCCCATCGTCCTCCTGCTCCTCAATTCCCACATAGCGCCCCGGTGTCAGAATGTAATCCTGTTTGGCAATGTCCTGCAAAGTGGCAACAGCGCAAAAGCCTTTCACATCTTCCAGTGTTCCGTTCTGAAAAGCCTCAAAGGTATCCGCCAGCTTCTGGATGTCCTCTTCGGAGAAATCCCTGTGCTTGCGGTCAACCATATGTCCCATTTTGCGGGCATCAATGAACAGCGTCTTACCTTTTTGCTTCTTGCCTTTGGTGATGAACCAGAGAGTAACAGGGATGGTAACACTGTAGAAAAGCTGTGTAGGCATAGCAATGATGCCCTCCACCAAATCGTCCTCTATGATTTTCCGGCGAATCTCACCTTCGCCGCTGGACTGCGTGGAGAGCGCCCCGTTTGCCAGCACCAGACCGATTTTCCCGCCCGGCGCAAGGTGGTGGATCATGTGCTGAATCCATGCGTAGTTGGCATTTCCGGCAGGAGGCGTCCCATACTTCCAGCGTACATCTCCCAACAGCTTTTCCTGATTCCAGGGATGGTAGTTAAATGGGGGATTTGCAAGGATAAAATCCGCCTTTAATGTCGGGTGCAGGTCGTTCGTGAAGGTATCGGCCTGATAGGGACCGAAGTCCGCGTCAATCCCGCGAATAGCCATATTCATTTTCGCCATTTTCCAAGTGTCAGCATTGGCTTCCTGCCCATAAACAGAAATCGCTCCACGCCTGCCGGAATGTGCCTGAATAAATTTTGCGCTCTGCACGAACATACCGCCGGACCCACAGCAGCAATCGTAGACGCGGCAGTTATCAAACGGGCGCAGAATAGCAACCAGCGTTTTGACTACGCTGGACGGCGTGTAGAATTCGCCGCCACCAACACCTTCTTTTTCCGCAAATTGAGCGATGCAGTATTCATAGGTGCGCCCCAGAAGGTCTTCACTCTCTTCTGTGTTGCTCATATCGACATTGTTGGTAAAAATATCGACCACATCGCCCAACACCCGCTTATCAAGGTCGGGGCTGGCGTAGTTCTTGGGAAGCACATTCTTCAGTGTTTTATTCTCCGCCTCAATCGCTCTCATGGCCGCATCAATGACAGTGCCGATCTCCGGGGTATGGGCGGAGGAGGCAATGGTACTCCATCTTGCTTCTTCCGGGACAAAGAATACATTCTCCATAGCATAAGCATCACGGTCATCCTCGAAGCCATCGCCCTCATCCACAAGTTCCTGATAACGCTTATCAAAGGCTGCGGAAATGTAGCGCAGGAAAATAAGCCCGATGATAACTTTTCGATATTCTGCCGCTGGAATGTGGCCCCACAAAACGCAAGCCGCATCCCAAAGCTGTTTCTCAAAGCCGATGTTGGCATTTGTTCTTTCTGCCATCTGATTTATCCTCCCGTATTGTTAAGTCCCGGTTTCGTCCGGCACTAATTCAATAATATCATCTAAAGTGCAGTCCAATAAGGCACATACCCTAGTAAGCACTTCGAGCCGCACTTCCTCATTGCGCCCCATTTTAGCCATCGCATTTGTGCTGATCTTGGCCTGTTCGCATACCTGAGTCTTGTTATAGCCCTTGTCAATCATAAGTTTCCAAAGCCTGTTATAGCAAACGGCCATATCTGCGCTCCCTCCAGTATTGTCATGCAAATGCTACATGGATAGTATATCACACGCCCTGTTCAATTACAAGATTTCCTTGAAAACTTCAAGGCTTTATTTCGTTTGCTATAGAGCTCCGATGGGTATTGAAATTATACCGCCTATGTAGGGCCTTAAAAGCCCATAGCAGGCTTTTAAGGCTCGGTGCGTCCCGTTACTTCTGCCGGATGACCGCCTCGTCACCATCCATCGTGTACGCCGCATCGATGCTCCGGCTGTCCGCTAGGTACGCCTTGTACTTCTGCGGGGCGCAGACCGCCATGATTGCAATGTCGGAGACCAGCTCGTGGACAGTCTGCCGGATGGCCGGGTCCACCGTCACCTTCTCCGCCATCAGCAGGCGGCGGACGGTGTTCATGGCGTTCTCGTTGCCGAAGGCGGAGAGGATCAGGCGCTTGGCGTAGGGCTTCCACGGGCGGGTGGCCTCCAGGTCGCCGCTCACACACTGGTAGTCCAGCATCAGGCGGGTCATGGCCTGCTCCTTGCGGTACTTCACCGTGTAGAACAGCGTCTGGTACTCGGTGTCGCTCATGGGCAGACGGTACAGCCGGTCGGCCAGCTCCGTCAGGACCTTCGCCGCCTCCGGCTTGACCGCCGCCGCTCCCGCAATCATCAGATTGGCAACTGTGGTGTCCTGGTCGGCCTGCCCAAAAGCGCAGAGGGCGTTGCGCTGCTCCTGGGTGAGTTCGTTCAGCTTCATAGTCTTGTCCTCCTGGTTGAATAAATTTAGGGGTCGCCATAGGACAGCCCCTATGTACGGCAAAACGCCGCCTTGCACGATGCAGGGCAGCGTCTTGTCAGATATACGGCTGTCAATGCTGGGGTTTGTAATGCTCAGGTGTAGATCATCTCGGCCTTGACGATTTCCTCGGCGCGGTTGGCGATGCTGTTCATAGCCCGCACCCACTCCATCTGCGACTGCCGCTTCATGTCCTCGGTCACGCCCTCGGCCTCCACCATCTGCCGGACGATGCGCCGGTAGCGGTCCCGCGCCTGCTCGTTCAGGTCGGCAAGGTAGGTGAAGATGCGCCCGGTCAAAATGAGGTGGTTGAGCAGGAGAGGGTTGGTGTCCTCCAGATACGCCCGGTGCATACGCCCCCACTTCCCGATGGGGCGCTCCTCCTCCGGCAGCTTGATGGCGGGGATGTAGTAATCGCCTGCCAGCACATAGTCGATGCCGTTCTCATGGATACGCTGTTTCAGTTCCTTCATGCGGATACCTCCTCTTTCTTTTTCTGATAGCTCTCCCGGCGCATTTGCAGGTAATGCTCATACCGGGCTACTGCCTCCGGGTCGCCTGTTGCGGCCTCGTCATACATCCTCTGGCGGCTCCGCTTTTGCGCCTCGCACATATAAGCGTGTTGTGCCTCCAACTGTGCCGCCGCCTCCGCATCGCCGGCCTCCGCCCTCGCTTCCAGTTCCAGCCGCTGGGCTTTGCGCCTTGCTGTGTGTCTCCGGCTGTATTCCAGATTACGCTGTCTGATCTGCTCTGCGTATGCCGGGTCAGTAGCCATACGCCGCTCCTGCTCTGTCTTTCTTTGCGCCCGTCTGTCAGCCTCCTTTGCCCTCAACGCCGCAAGCTGTTCCGCCGCCTCCGGGTCGGTCTTGGCCCTTGCCACCAATTCCGAACGGATCTCTTTCTGTTTCCGGCTGGCGTGTTCCTGCCGCTTTCGCTCCTTCTCAAGCCGCCTTTCCGCCTCGATGCGCTCCTTTTCCTCCATCCGCCGGATATGCTCCGGGTCGGCCTCCCGCAGGACTTTCAGCTTTGCCCGCTGC
>OFFY01002071.1_pt1 | contig 15072 bp, 16 predicted proteins | sample 1521481 | NCBI WGS metagenome assembly OFFY01 (sample SAMEA3504117, study PRJEB24116) | mouse gut metagenome | biome: mouse gut; feature: mouse-associated habitat; material: faeces | place: Denmark | collected 2011
CAGATTCTTCATCACCGCTAATTAAATCTTCTTCATTACCATCAAGAATGAGATCAGTTTCTGGTCCTGAATATTTAAATAAGCCATATCCATCTATAAGCCAGTATCCATTTTCAATACTTGCAGGTAAATTTACTTCGAATGTTTTATCTTTAAGTTCTACATATGAACCTGTTGATAATTCATAATCTTCAATAAATACGTGTGTATCTGCTTTTATATTTACTGATTTATATACAGTTCCTTGATAATACCAAAATTTGTACATTGCATCTTTTGTAAGACCTTTCATGAATCCATCAGTGGTAAGCATTGTTTCCCTAAATTCTTTACCATTAACTTCTTTGATACTTACATTTGATACTCCATCACTAAATGTCGTTTCTAGTATATAATCACCAACAGGAGAATAAGGGCAATATCCATTAGCTTCACTAGGAAATGTTAATTTTTTAGTAGCCTCATCTTGAGTAAACTTTATTCCAACAGTATAGCCAAAATCTGTCATTTTATAAAAAGTAAAAGCTTCAGGAACTTCTCCTTCACTATATAAAATAAGCTTATCATTTTCAGTCATTTCTGGAATTAGCTGATCATATTCTGTAAACCATTGATAGTTACTTTCACTATCTACATCTTCTCCAGGAGATGTGTTTAATAGTGGAGAGTATGTGTCTCCTTTTTTAACATATAATCCTTCTGGTATTTCTTCTTCTGTATATGTTTTTATGCTTCCATCTTCATTCATAACAATACTTGCTTTTTCACTACATCCAACTAAAGTAAAAGTTAAAAATAAAGCTAATATTGATGTTAATATTTTCTTTTTTTTCATTATTTAACGCTTACAAGCATACTTATAAGCTGTTCCTCCTTCCATTTTTAAGTTATTTATTTCTTTAAAACATTATAATATATTTCATATATTTTATCAAGAATTTTAGAATTCAGGGAGTTGACCCTTTATAAAGCCAGAACTACTAGCATATATTATCTGGGGTTTTATGCCATAAACCATTTCAAATAAATCATGTTTTTGCTCTGTTTCTGTTTTTATTTTAGGATTTTTTTGATTTTGTTTTTTTATATTTTCTGGTAAATCATCATAAGATATTGTTGTGATTCCTTTTTGTTGCCTTTTTATTTTTTTAATATTTCTATTAACGTCCTTTTTCATTTTTTTCAAAATGCCATCTGCCTGTTGTTCTTCCAATATATCAACATTGTGTGTGTTTGTTGTGTTCTGTAACTGCTTCAGTTGTTGTTTTTGCTGATTAATAACATTTTGCAGTTGTACTAATTGTTCTTTTTGCTGTTGTGCCATTTCTTCTAGCTGTTTCATTTGTTGATTGTGTAGACTTTCTACATTATTAATAGACTGTTTTTGTTGTTTCAATATTGTATTATATTTTACACTTACTTTTTGATTATCTTTTACATATTTGTTATACCATTCTTTGTATGTCATGTTGGCAGGAACATAGTACGTTTTACCATCTTTATCCCTTGCACTACGCTTTTGTTGTTGTGTAAATTCATCATTAAAATAAGGCGCTGTTGTCGTTCTGCAATTCGCATGAAAAGGGTTTGCATTTAGCCCTGGCTGATAGTCTTTGACGTCAAACACTTTGCCATCCATATCCCTACATACTGTACTCGTTTTTGTATCCAGCACCGCTAATATTTTGTACTGTTTGACTTCTAATTTGTTATATGTTTCTTTTCTTGACGCTGACGCAAAAAAAGCACTTTCCGTCATGACCAACCTTCTTGTTGCGTACTCTGACGAATTGAGTGCTTTTTGTATATCTTTTATTATTTTTTGAGGGGATTCCCCTCTAATCATGCCTTGTGAAAATCTATTTTCAAGCTGATATAATAGCTGTGTCCTATCCTGTCCCCATATCCTTTCAGAAAAGTTTTTGCCGTCTGCTGCCCAAGGTTTGGCGAGTACTTTTTCAATTTTTCGTTCATCAATTCTACTAAAAGCGCTCCCTATACCCGACGCCCTTTGTATTTCGTAAGCTGTGCGATAGTAGCCTTCTTTGTAAATATCTTTTAATGTATTTGTTAATCCATACTCTTTTATTGCCTCTAGCTTTTCTATTTGTTGCCTAAATTGATATTGTAGTGCTTGCAGTCGTGTTATCCTATGCACTGTACTTGCATTTTTTAGCTTTTTCATCCACTCTTTGCTCAAACCGTTTTTACTGCCATATTTGATATACTCCTCTAGTTTCATTTGAAATGCTTGTCGCTCACTCGTTGTTAATATTTGTTTCGCTTGCTGAAATGTGATGTTGTTTTCATGAGCAAATTTCATATAAAAATCGTTAATATCTTTTTCAATATTCTCCATAACATCAGCATAACTTTTTTGAGCACTTTTGAAATAATTTTCACCCTTTTGTAAAAGCATTTCATTTAAAAGTATAAAACGCTTTTCCCAATATTCGCTATTCTGCATACCCCTCCACCCCATTTATTGCATAAAAAAAAGCACTCGTATAAACAAACAAGTGCTTTACAAATTTTATAGTATTATGTTATAATTGTATCACAAAGGTAGGTGACTGCTGTTGTTTTTTATGACAAACAGTCAGCCTCGTATTTATAATACTATTTCATAAAAAATAGCTGCCTCGGGCTAATGAGGGCAGTTATTTTTTTGACCTAAAGTCAAGGATAAGTACAACTAGCGTTGCAAACGCTATACAAATATATAGACATTCAAATGTAGTCATAATATCCACCTCCCCCCTTTGTATAGGGAGGCTGACTGCCCCATCACAGTCACCTGTATACACTATATCACATTATTTTACATCATTCAACATTTGACATCATATCAGTGCCAAATTTTTCTAGTGTTCTTTTTTCTTCTGCTTCCATTTCCTGCATTTCTGCATTGACATCTGTTACAAAAGGGTGCATAGCAAGCAATGTTTTATCTGAAACAATGCCTTTACTAGACTGTATCATGCTCACAATTTCAACATCATTTGTGATGATATTTTTATTGATGTCAACAATAATGTCTTCTGCATTGTAATTTGTTTCATGTATTCTATTGTAGTCGTCTGTTACAAACCACAACAACTCTTTTATCACTTTTTTCAATTTTGATATCATATTACCCGCCTTTTGGTCAAGCAGTGTATATTGAAATTTCAAACTGACACCCGATGGCGCATTGCCAAATTTATCACTATCCGTGTCAATACCCATACCAAAATGAAATATGTCTTTTCTTAACATTTTTAAATATTCCAATCGTGCTACAACAGGCAATTCTATTTGTTTTGCTTCCACTTTTCCACTTGCGTCTGAAATATGTACCGCTTTATTTATCTGTAAACGCTTTGCAATAGCATGAGCCGTTTCGCCGCCATACCCCGCAATTACCCAATACAGCTCTACCAAATCCAAAAAATTGTTTGTGCCTTCACTTGATATTAAGTCATATGCGTCAATCAAACCTTTTATATGCTCTAAATCTGTTGTACTGTTTCTATTGTTTTTGAGTATTAAAAAAGGAACTCGCCCCCAGCTATGTGCCTGTCTTTTTTTGTCAAAACCGTCTAAATTTGTGACGCTCCACCAATGTGGTGATGGGTTTATTTTAACATTGCTGTCACGCATATATAAGTTTTTCTCTTTTTCAATGTAATATGTGACATTATGTTTTGTCCACCATTCTACTTTTTTACGTGTGTATTCCTGTCCATTCTCTACTACCACAATATCATAATATCGTATGACCTCCTGCAATTCCTTTTGATTATTTGTATCATATATTGCAATCACTTCATTCGCTGGTACAATACAATATTGCAATTTGCCATAACTATCATAATAAATGTGTATTGTTTCAAATCCTTTGTTACTTGCCCCTGTCACCAAATCTTGCAACATTTCGTTAAATGTGTCGTCTGAAAAGTCGCACAACACTTTTTCATATGCCTTTTTTTCTGCATTATCCTCCGCACCAGCTACACGTATAGTAGGTTCTTTGCTTACCAGATAAGCCGTTTTTTGGTCAACCAATATTTTTAAAAATGCATTGATGTTTTTGTGGTTGCTCCTGTTTACATTACGAAATAATTTGTAATGCTGTTCTCCTGTTGCTTCGTCATTTTCTAATATTCTTGAAGATGTAAAATCTTTTTGTAATACATCATGCTCACCATTGTAATATCGTTCCCCTAATTGCATATTTTTCTTTTGTGCGCTGTTTATGTCATGATTTATAATGTATTTTAATATGTCACTCTCATTCAATGCACCCTCCGCAATCAGCTTTGCATTTATCATATCTGTTGCTGTTAAAAACATTTTGACACCCCTTATCACAATTCAAAATTGATTATCTGCCCTGGATATATATTGTTTGGTGAAGCAATACCATTTTTTTGTGCCACTTCTTTATATTTTGCACCGTCACCCAATTCCTTTTTACAAATATTCCAAAGTGTATCACCCTTTTTTACAGTATAGTTTTTGGGTGTTTGTTTGCCTGTAGTATCTCTTTTATTTGAAATAGCAACATTCTGCCCATATTGTTCTATCTGTATACTGCCTGCTGATGTGCCATAACTCCTATATTGCTTAAGTGATAGTGATACACTTGCGTCAATGCCATATTGTTCAGCGTTCTCATCAATGGTATAGCTCTCTAATGTATAGTATGGCTTTTCATTTTCGCTTGTACTACCTTGATACACTATTTTACCGCTGTCATCTGTTCTAATAACATAAAACAAAAAAGGTTGATTTGACAATTTAAGTTTTTCAAATAAATCCAGATAATATTGCGCTCCCATATATACACCACCTGTATACACACTAAAAGGATATTGCTGATTGGGCAGAAGTACCGTAAATGAAACATCTGTCAGCCCTGGCGATTTTATAATATTGATTTCTTCACCATTCAAAAGCATAGCAGTGGTATTTTTATTTTTGATTTTGGTGGACATACTAGGAGGTGCAACAGGTAACATAATGCCGTCTATATAATATTGATACATTTATATATGCACCCCCTCCGCAGACGCATTGATTATTTGTGTCATTTCTTCTACTTTTCTGTCAAAAAATCCATCTAAATCCATATCAGATTGTATATTGTTGTTGTTTGTCATTTCCACTTTTACCTGAGGCATAACATATTTATCACCATATTTGATATTTGCCACAGTACGCAAAAATTCTAAATCTTCATCATCTCTTTGTAAACCGTCAGCGATTTTGCTTGTATCTTCTGCACTGCTTTGCACATTTTTAAGTATGTCAGCTAACAACTCGTTTACACCTTGCACACCTTCAAAAGGATTAAAATCCTCCATATATTGCTTGATACCCTTTTCAAATGCTCCCGCTTTATCATAAAAATAAGCCACTGTTTCATGAACATTTTTATATTCCATAGGAGCAAGAAATTCTTCATAATCCATATCATTTTTTATTTTATCAATCAATGTATTTGCCTTATTTTGTGTACGTGACAGCCAATTATCAAATTTGTCTAGTCCTTCTACAACAAATGACATACTTGGTATATGACGAAACAATTCCGACAATGATTGTACAACTGTTTGTATCAGTGACAAAATAACATTGCCTAATTCCAAAAATAGTATTTTAATTGACGCTACAGGGTCTTTAAAAACATTGCCAAAAAAGTTTACAAAAGTCGCAACAACATTCCATGCACCAGCAAAAACATTGTATACTATGGCATAAAATCCACCTATTACACCTGCTATGATACCCGTTGCAGATATAGTTGTATCTTTTGCCTCATTTATTTTATTAACCATTTTATATAATAACACTATAAGCAGTGTGATACCTATTATAAAAAATGTAATGGGATTGGCATACATAGCAATATTCATAGCCATTTGCGCTGCTATCACCAAGCCCATGGCTACCGCAACCCCTACTAATATAGGTCGAAAAGTATCCCAATTATTTATAACATATTGAAATCCATTTACTGGAGTATCAAAAAAGAATGTTGCAACTGCTCCCGCTGCTGCAAAAGCTGTCATAACATCCTGTGAAAATGCAATAAATTCATCACTATTTACAATATTATTGAGTTTTTCTATTGTTCTGTTTGCCCTATCTGCTATGTACTGAAATACCGCACCCCATTGATATAATATTTGATTTGCATTATCATGATTAAAAAGTCTGTTAATGCCTTGTAGTACTGGTGTAAAACTTTTTAAAGCAAGTGTTTTGATTCTTGTAAATGTTTGTGATATTGTTGCGGGCATACTATTAAATTTTTGGTTTGTTTCTTCTGCAAATGAAAGCATAGCATTTTTAACTACCTGCGCAGTCACTTTACCTTCTTCTGCATATTTTTTAATGCTACCAGACGCCCAGCCCATGTATTTCTCAATGTTTCTAGCAATACCTGGAGCGCCTGCAAGTATAGAGTTGAGTTCTTGCCCTCTCAACGCACCTGCCGCCATCGCTTGAGTAAGCTGTAACATGGCACTGGATTGCTCCATAGCACTCGCACCACCTATTACAAATGTTTTGTTTACCTGATCCATAAATGCAATCAATTCATCATTGCTGTTGAATGCTGCACCTGCATTCAAACCCATTTTTGCTATTGATGACGCAGTATCTGTATAACTTGCACCCGCTTCAAATGACGACTTCAATATAGTATCTGATAATTCTTTTGTTGTGCGTAAGCCGTCATTGATTAAATTCAGTCTTGCTGTGAGTGATGTGATACTATCCGAAATTTTGCCTATAACATTGATACCTTTTAATGATAAATACACACCGGCTATATTTTTTATAATGCTGAAGAGTCTATTAGCACTGTGCGCACCACTGTTTAAGCTTCTATTAAAACCATTTTGTGCCCTTCTGCTGCCATCAATAGGAGGTGGTATTTTTTTTGCAGCGTTTTCTACTGTTTCAGTCAATTTTACAATTTCTCTTGTTTGTTGTTGTGTTGCATTCACAATTTGCAATAATGATTGTTCTGTAATATGTGACATTCTCATTGTTGCACCCGTTTGACGTTCTGTTGCTTTTGCTACTCTTTCTGTAGCATTTGCCATATTTATCAATTCATTTGTTTGTTTTTGTATAGCTTGTGAAGATTGCGCTGTCATACTTGCCATGTTTTTCATTTCGTTTGTTTGTATTTGAAAAGATTGTATTACTTTTTGTGTAGACTGTCCCGTAATGCTTGCCATATTGATTATAGCACTTGTTTGTCCTTGTAATGCTTGTGTTGTTTGCAATGCTGACTGTACTGTTATATTTGTCATGTTTGTCAGTTCATTTGTCTGTTTTTGTACCGCTTGCGTCATACTTTTTATGTGCTGTTCAGATACACTTGCCGCATTGCCTATGTTGTTCATTCCTTCCGACACTCTTTGCCCCGTTCTGTCTATACCTGTAAGCCTTTGTTGCATTTGTGCAATGGTTGCCTCGGCGTTTCTAATTTCATTTCTTGCCGCTGACAAAGCACCTACGTCAATACTGTTACCTGATACCCTTTGCATTTTTTCAAAATGACTAATTGTCATATTGATAGCATTGCTAATACTTTGTAACGCGGGTGTCCAGCCGTTGTATAACTCTATTGAGGAACGTATTGTCCCCATGTATTCACCTTCTCACACTACAATTTATAACTATTATTTCATTTGCTTTTTTGCCACTTCCTGTAACAACTTTTGTATTTCAACAATAGTATACAATTTATCTTTTTTCAATATTGCACTCAATATATCTCTTTTATCAGCAAAACGCTTACTTTGTAGTATTGCATTTTTTGTAAATGTCAATTCCTTTTTCTCATCACAATACTTTTTTATTTTCTCTTGCTTTTCCATACAGTTTCAATCCCTTCATATATTCTTCTGGTTGTTTTTGTTTATACATATAAAAATCATAATTTACAAAAAAATAAAGTACTCCTTTATGCATTTCGGTATGTCTGTGTGTACCCCCTATCAAACTGCTATCTTGTAATGCTATCCATTCTAAAAGCCTATGTAATTTTTGTTGTACTTCCCAACATTCCGCATTTCCTTTTAATGGAAAATAGTTTACTAAAAATGTATGTTGTGCCAAAAATCTCAAATCTATAGCGCTTTTCTCTGCATTGCTGATACAGTGAATAAAAAAGCAAGGCTTTTTTAAGCATTGCGGTATTTGTTCTGTATAAATATGTTGCGTCTGATATTCTTTTCTGATAGCGCGTGCTATTGCTTGTATCAGCTCATTTACCACCGTTTATCGCCTCCATTAAGAGTGCCTCTAATTTTTGTATTATGATTTGGTCTAAATTTCTTTGTAAATCTCTTTCAGCTATTGTCAACATGAATTTACCTTCTACCCAACCCTTTTTTAGTCTTTTTCCTATTGCCTTTACATATCTGCCCGGTGTCTGTGCGTGTCCAAATTCCACATATTCAGCATACTCTAAAGGGTTTATAACTTCTATATGATATGTATTTCCTATTTTTTGTATATCTGTTGTTGTCCATGCTCTAGCTAACTCTCCTGTTTTTCTTGGTGTTCTTTGTATAGCAATTTTCATCAATTCACCTGCAACGTGTTTTGTAACAGTACTACAATAAGCGTCTAAATCTATATCAATCAATTTTTGTATTCTGTCACGCAATGCAATCATATCAGAAATATCTATTTTTACACTCATTAAGCGTACTCCTTTTCTAATTTTAATACAATTTCTCTATGTGAGCCGTATAACGCTGATTTTCCAGCACATAGAAATGTATTTGTTTCCCCTTCTTGTGTCACAATGATTTTGCACCCTTCGTTTGCTTCAATATCTGGTGGTAAAAATAACTTTATTATTTGTGAAATATCTGTTGTTGTTTCTGTCTGCTCCCCTTGCTTTGCTCTTTCATAACTTAATCTGCAGGGGATATTTTCATATTTTGTAAACTCTATTGTGTTGTTCGTTAAGCCTTGTTCATTTTCATAGTATATAATGGTACAAATGCCATTGTATAGCTTTTCTATGTGTTTTTTTAATATATGAGAATATTGCATATTTGCCCCCCTGCAACATAATTACGTTCGCAAATTGAAAAGTTTTTTGTTAAACGTCCGTTCGCATATTCAAAAGTTTTTTGTCCAACTTTTTTTCAAAAAAGTTGGTGGGTGCGGGTGAAACCCGCAAATAAAACATATTTTTTAAAACACTTTTAGCCTTTTTCATAAACTCTTGCAATATCTAAACTGGCAAATTTTTTAGCTTTTTTAATAAAGCACCTCCTTCATATAAAAATCTTGTTATCGTTATTTTACTATCACTGTCATGTACAATTTTTCCATTGCCTGTACAGGTGCAACATTTGTTACCACCACAACACTATCTTTATTTTCACCCTGCTCTACTATTACATCATCTGATATAAAATCTGTAATCGCCTCTATTCTTTGCAGTTGATTATAATAGTCAACAATATCATTCCAGAAGGCAATACGTCCAGCATAATTATTTTGCACTTTACCCAAATATTTACTATAAAAAAGTGTTGCAATATCATTACCTATCTGGTCAAGTACTCTTACAATTTGATTGCTTTTGAAATGCTCTGATTTTTGAGGTGTTACTGTAACAAGTGTGTTAATGTCCTTCAATACCCTAACGTCATCGCCTACATTGTGAAATATCAATTTCCCTTTTTCAACAGCGTTTTCAATTTGCATTTGTGTGTAGTCGGTATCAATATCGTACTCACCATCATAAACCATGTTTGTCAAACTTTTTTGCACTTCACAACCTGCCACTGCTCCCGTCAGCCAATAAACAAGTGAAAACTCACCGAATAAATTTTCATCAACATTCAATAACTTGTTTTCAACAGAAATCACACCTTCATTATCTGCATTTTCTGCTCTGTATACAATCGTCTGAAATTTTACACCCTGTTGCTCTCTCATGCGTATTGTGAATGCAACAAATAAATCAATAATTGTTTTTTCATCTGTATTGCAACCCAATGCATGAAAACTATATTTTTCTATTTTATCTAAAAACTTTTGATAATTTTCTCCTGTTCTGCCTTGCCCGTCAGTACCTCCTGTTAATGGCATATTTGCCGTTGACTGTAATTCGGCTTGTTTGTTAAATACTACAAAATCATTATTTTGTAATTCTTCTGCTGTTAATACAATTTGTTTATGCTGTTCTATATTGTCGAGTAATGTTTTAACAATATAACCCCCATCAACATCATTTTCTACCACAATAGATAACGCATTGCCTCGTGTACCCCCGTAAACAGCCGTTGCAATGTCATTTTTTGCTTTTTCTGCTCCGCTGTTTAAACGATAACCCAAAAGTATTTTAGCGTGTTTAAATATTTCTCTAAACATCTGCATTTGTGGATGTGTGTAATCATATCCAAAAAGTGCTATGGAATTTTTCATAAATTCTTGTGCTGTTACTGTAATTACTTCGTTTTCTTTTCCCCAGTCTGAAACAAAAGGCATTGCAACAATGCCCCTATCAGAAAGTGTTGCTGACGCTCTTGTAGCTGATGTAAAATTGATGTATGCCCCTGGTAAAATTTTGTTTTGTGTCGTAAATGTGCCACCACCTAATGCCATGTTGTAACCTCCTTATCTCGTTGTAATTGCGTTCGCTAAATTTAAAGTTTTTTGTCAAACTTTTTTTCAAAAAAGTTTGTAGGGTGCAGGGGTGAAACCCCGCAAATAAAACATATTTTTTTAATCCCTAGAACATTTACACTCAAATTTTTACAATATCTACACTTTTTTATTTTGTTTTGTTAAAACCTTGAGAGCGTTGCTCTCAAACTCTCACTCGCTTTTTGAAAAAAGCGAGGCAAAAACTTTATCTTTTGCGAACGCAATTTTATCATTATTTTTTATTCAATTCTTTTACATAAATATCAATATAAGCAACAACTACTGCTTTTTCTTGTTTTTTCATATTAATAAACTTTGAGGGTGTCCAGTTAAAATTTACCATACAAAAATATGCGTAATTACTTTCCCAGTCACCCTCATTGATTAGTTTTTTGCTTGTTCAACTAATTCTTCAAAATCTTCATCAAAATTGTTAATCATGCGAATACTTTCAAGCAATTTGTAATACTCTCCGCAAGTCAGCATTTCTTTTAACAAGTCCTCACCATTCATAACATGATAATGGTCTTGCAATTCTGTATTTAACAAATCTGGATACACCACACACATAGCAGCCAATTTTGACATATAAAGCTCGTTGTTAAATTCCCTTTCTGTTATACCATTTTTTGCCTTTTTGACAATGGTACATTTTTTTCTTAACTGTTCGTCTTGCTCTGCCGATATTGCTTTTAGTTCCCATTCTACTGGTTTATCATTTTCAACAAATCTACTGCTAATGACTATTTTTTGATTTTCTGGCTTGATTGGATTTAAAAATGCATTTAAACTCATATGTATACCCCTTTCTTATTACATTCCTTGTAATTCTTCAAATTCTTCTACTAAATCCCAATTTTCAAATGTAAAATCAATATCTTCATCAAGATATTTGTCTTCATTGGCGTCTACTTTTGCAACAATCACTTTATTTAGATTGCACCCTTTTAATGTTGTGGTTTGTCTGCCTGCATCACTTCCGGGGTCTTCGTTTATAATTATCATGTCAAAATATAAATCTTCACCTGTATCTTTAAAATGTTTCATTGCTTTTCGGAATACAGATGTGTTGTAATGAAATGTTGCACTACCTGTACCTTTTAAATTGATTGTTTTGTTGCCTTTCATTTTTTCCCCTAATATGGGAACTTCTACTTTTGTTTTTTCAACAGTAGCTTCTACTTTTATGGCACTCATAAAGTTGATACGTCTGCCGTCTATAATGACATAACATTCTCCTCTGTTGCCCGCTACAGTGTCTTTTGCTAACATTGTTTTAAATGCCATGTTGTAACCTCCTTCATAAAATTTCCGAACGCAATGATTTCATTATTTTACCAACCCATTCTCCTATATCTATCCAGTTGTATTTTATAATTTTTCAATATATCAGAATGGCTCAAACTCACACAATCCGTGGTGTCAAATGCAACAGATACATCGCCCTCCGTAATACTTTTCACTGTTCCTTCTATTTGTTGCTGTTCAAAATTTCTACTTCTATATAAATCCATAGCAATATTTAATACAACATTGTTTAATTTTTCTGGTATACTTTGCAATCTGCAATCATTACATATCATATCTATTGTACTATTTATTGCAAATAAAAGCACTTCGTCACTATCGTCATTTTTTACCCCTAGTAACTTCTTTAACGTTTTCAGTCTTTCCGTCGGTGTCGGCATACTCATTGCCCCCCTGTAGTTCTGTTTTTAATTTCTCATATTCGGTTTGCAATTCCTGTAGTTCTGTTTTTAATTTTTCATTTTCGACTTGTAACAATTCTGCTATATTTTGCTGTTCTTCATTTTTTGTACATTCTTCTCCTATTACTTGAAATCCCATATTTATCAATTTTTGTTTTATATATTCGCTTTCCGTTTTTTTCTGAACATTTAGCCTTTCCAATATGTACATATATATTACCTCCTATGCTTTAGGTTTTACATTCACCCACAAACCACTCATAGCGTTATCTAATATCCATAAATCGTGGTATTTTCTATAATCAATTTTCCAGGCATTTGCTTTTTGATTTGTCATAGGGTCAAATACTCTTGTAACATCTGTTTTAGATATCGCAATCGGTACATTCCTCATACAGATTATCCAATTGATATCTTGTGCATTTTCCGCTGTAACAAATCCGCCTGCTTCCTGTCCTGCCGTTTTACCATCATAAAATGTATATGCTGTTTTCATTCTTGTAGAAGGTACTGCAATAATTGTATTGCCATCTATTGTTTTAACTTTTCTATGAATACTACCTTGAGAAAAACTACCAACATCTATCCATTTTGATATTTCTTTGCTACTACTTAATATATTTTGTACTGTAATAGGCATTGTTACAATAAGTTCTGTATCAGCACCTGCAACATCTCGTATTGTAGTAATATCCTCCATAAGTTTTGACAATATATCATCTGGTTGCGGTGTATATACTGTATTCCTGTTTTTAGCCATCGCTTGTGCAGCAATACTACTATAACGATAGGCGTCAATTTCTGGTATCATATGCATTCTTTGAAATTCACTTACTGTATTGCTTGCATTTGCTATAAAATTACTCTCATCAACATCCATAGCGTCAAGTTGGAATGTTCTACCTCTGTCTTGTGTCATTACTTTAGTCTGATATTTTAATGTCACAGACCCTTGTACAAAACCATTATCTCTATCATAGTCACCTGCACCATCTGTTGTAAGTATAGGGATTTTAACCTCATCACCGCCATGATATATTACTTGTCCTGCATTATCCTCCATCCAGCCACTTGTTGATTTCTCTAATATTTCTCTATCCAGTGCCTGCATAAATAGTTTAGAAAATTCTAATGTATTAATTGCCATATATTACCCCTCCTGTTATGAAAACATTGCTTTTTCAATTTGTGCTTTTAAATCATTTGCAGTATTCAAAAAGCCTTTTTTACTACTACCGTCTGCACCTTCTATACGTGTCTGTTCAATATCAAATAAATAGCTATCACTCTTTTTAATACGCTCTAAATCCAATCCTTGCAATGTGCCGTCCTCTTTCAATGTGATACTATCCATATCAATCAACGCTTTTATTGCTTTTGTATTTTTACCCTTTGCCTGCATAATGGCAACATCTACAGCATTATGCTTACGACTTTCATTTAAGCGTTTTTGTAATGCTTCTGTATCCTGTTTATACTTTTTCTGTAAATCAGCATATTGCTGTTCTGTATTGTTGCCCGCTGATTTCTTTAACTCCACAATATCGGCATCTCTTTGTGCTATCTGCCCCTCTAAATCCTTTTTCGCTTGTACTGCAATGTTGTAATCCTGTTTTGTAATGTAACTCCTTTTGATTTCCCCCGCAATTTTCTGTTCCAGCTCTTGCGCCCCTTCTATGCCTTTCAACATTTCTTTTAGCCATTCCATATTTTTCACCCTTTCTTATTTGTGCAATAAAAAAAGCACCTACATTTCAATAGATGCTTTACAAAAAATATATTAGATGTTATAATACTTTATATAAGAGCAGTCACCACTAAGTGGTGCCCTCACTCTATTTGGTAGAAAAAACTACCCTAGTCGTGGTGGACTATGATGGGTAGTTTTTTTATTGCCAATATTCACACTTACTTTTTCATATAAGTGAGCAATGCAATAATGACTAAACAGAAAGTCAAAAACAAATAAATGCTTTCAAATGTCGTCATGCTATCGCCCCCCTTCTTAATAGAGGAGGGCTTTCAACCACCCGTCATGACTGCTCATTTATTATCATAACACAATATTTACCATATTTCAACAATATATGACAACACTTCTATTGCATTATGGAATATCATCTACAATCTGTACCATTGCACTGCTTTCTACTTCTAGCCTATCTGAAAACAATCCATATCGCTTGCCTAATAGTTCCGCTGCTTTCAATCTTTCTTTTGCCCCGACATCTTTTTCTGCAATTTTCTGCGCACCATATTTCATTAAAGCAATTTGTTCTTTTTGCTCCCCCCTCATAACAGAAGTCAAATACTCCATAATCTCATGGGTATCAGCGATATTATCATTTTTGATTTTTTGTAATTGTTCATCAATATATTTTTTCACTTCAACATTTTTCAACATTCTCTGTCCTACAGAATAAGCTGTTTTTGCCGAATACCCCGCACGTATTGCCGATTGTGTGGCATTACAGTCAATGAGATATTCGTCGCAAAATCTAATTTGTTTTTTGTTCATCGGCAACCCTCCCCATAAAAAAAGGAATCGCTTTTGACGATTCCCTCCAATTTTCATACTACCATAATAGCACATATTAAGGTAACATTGAGTAGCAACTTTCAAATTTTTTCAATGCTACAATATGTATTCGCTTTATATGCTGATAAGTATAATGCATTTCTACTG
>OFFY01002074.1_pt1 | contig 15066 bp, 9 predicted proteins | sample 1521481 | NCBI WGS metagenome assembly OFFY01 (sample SAMEA3504117, study PRJEB24116) | mouse gut metagenome | biome: mouse gut; feature: mouse-associated habitat; material: faeces | place: Denmark | collected 2011
CCACCGCCGATGCCTTCCCTGTATTGAAATTCTGGAAAGCCTCCTGATAATAATAATAAAGCAGGGTTCGGGTAGCGCCGGCCGGTCCTCCCTGGGTCAGCACCTGGATCTGATCATAGGCCTGCAGGGAATTGATAGTGGACATGATAATCAGAAAGAGGGTGGTGGGTGAGATCAAAGGCAGCGTAATCTTTACAAAGCGCCAGAATCCATTTGCTCCGTCTATGGCCGCTGATTCCAAAAGGTTCTGCGGCACTTTTCTGATCGCCTCCATATAGAAGATCATCGTCCATCCCAGAGATTTCCATATGGTCACGATCAGCACGCTCACCATCGCCGTTCTGCTGCTCTGCAGCCATTGAGATTCCGGCAGGCCGACAAGCCGCATAATAAAATTGAGGATTCCCACCCGCGGTTCAAATATCCATGACCATACCACACTGATCGCTACCATGGGGGTAATGTAAGGTGCAAAGATGATCGTGCGATATACTCCCGTTCCCTTTCGGGAGCCATTCATCACCAATGCTGTCATCATCCCCAAAAATATGGTCGGAACCGTACTTCCCACTGCAAACACCAGGGTGTTCTTTAAAACCCTGCCGAAATTGGGATCCCGCAGCAGGCTGGTATAATTCTTAATGCCCATAAATTTAATATTCTCGGACATCATATCCCAGTTGGTTAAACTGAGTCCTCCTGAAAAAAGTACCGGCAGGATCCAGAATACCGACAGCGGAATCATCGCCGGCAGAATAAACAGTAAACCCGCCAGATTTTCTTTTTTCCTCTGCACATTTTTTCACTTCCTTCCTTTTTATAATAAGGCAATTATAGCATTCCGTTTCGTCAATCTACATATCACGGTTTGCCACTTCATATCATACTTTGTCTGTTTTGCTCCTTTTACAGCTGAAAATACGACTTATATCTTGCCGGACAGGTAATAATATATTATGATGTTCCAAAAATCCTCCGTATATCTGTATGGTTTTCCACAGATACGATTCGGATTCCCGGACGGATACTGCCTGATCTGACTGTAAGATCCGCAGAAAGCAAATACGTTCAAAGGAGGCGCCCATGAAAGGATTATCCAACCGGAGTATCGTATGGAAGATCTGTATGATCTCGTTCGCCTGTCTTACCATACCCACTCTGCTCTTCTCCTTCTATCTGTACCGAAAACAGGCCGATGAATCCTATTCCCGAATCGTACAGGAACAGCTTCGTGTTACCGAGCAGGCCGCCAGAAGTGTCGATGCGGCTCTGGCTTCCATCCGCCAGCTGCAGCTGGATCTGGCATACAGCGATCCGCTTTATATCTATCTTTCCCGTTTACACCGGGTGGGACTCACCTACAACAGATATCCCATCTGGACGGAGCAGCTTCTGGGCAAAGCCATCACATCCATTAAATATTCCCTGCGTTCCCATAATCTGGGAATTCAGGCTGCCAACATCTATGTGCCTGCCACACTCGACGTGGAAGGTAATTACTTCCTGGAGGCGGACAGACTGTCAGAGCTTGCTTTCTTCCAGGACTTTAGAGATTCCAACGTCTTTCAGGCCCTGTACTTTCTGGATGAAGAGCAGACGGACGCCTTTCGCTCTGTCTGTGGTTATGCCTCCGGTTCCGCCGGCCCGGAAGTCATCATAACCCTCTGCCGGATCGACAGTACGACGCCCGGGGACTGCATCGGTTATCTTCTTTTTGAATGTTCACCCCAAAAGGTATTCTCTGTTCTCTCCGGTCATCCTGATTCCCGGGAAAAGGATTACTATGTATGGTTTCGCTCCTCCCAGACGGGGTATGGCGCCTTCCCCAGCGCCGACTGGGACGCCTTTCCAGGTCAGCCGGGAACCGCCTCCTGCCTTGAAGCCGACAGGCTGTATTATACCGCCTGTACCATGGAACACTTTGATATCACTGTTGTCAATACCAATCCGCTGCCCCAGGCTGCGTATGTCCTTCCGGCCTTCCGCCTTTCCCTGGCTCTGGCCATGTTTGCCCTGCTTCAATTTATCCTCCTGACGCTCTTCATCCGCCGCACTTTTCACCATCTGCACCAGGATCTGAATCTGATGGATGCGATCATTGCACATGGGTTTCAGGAACGCATCCCCGAAATCCGCACTGACGAGATTGGAATGATCGCGCATCACTATAATCTCCTGCTGGACAAGATTTCTTCACTGATCTCGGAAAATATACGCCGTGAAACGGCTCAGGTGCAGTCGCAGCTCATGGCGCTGCAATATCAGATCAATCCACACTTCGTCTACAACACACTCAACATCTTCTCCGGCTATGCGGCCCAGAACGGTCAGAATGCCCTTGCGGATTCCATCGCCTCTTTCGGACAGCTGCTTCGCTATACCATCAAGACGGACGGCCTCTATGCCAGCATGGAAACAGAATTACACAATGCAGTCTCGCTTATCAATGTATATAACATCCGTTATTTCGGCCGGCTGCACTTATCCACGGATGTGCCTGAAACGCTCAGACAGTTCCGGATCATCAAATTTCTGTTCCAGCCGCTCCTGGAAAATGCTATCCTGCATGGACTGCTGCCCAATACCAGCCTCCATATCCGCATCCATATGCGACAAATAGAACATCATATCGAGATCAGCATATCGGATGATGGGGACGGCATGACTCCTCAACGCCTTCTGGAAGTTGAGGCATGCATGCGCGATCCTGCAAAAGCTGCTCCATCCCCTTCCGCCAAAGGCACTTTTATCGGATTAAAGAATATCTGTCAACGCTTAAAACTGTTCTACGGCGAACAGGCAGAACTGGTCATCCGCAGCGAAGAACACCAGGGGACTACAGTCACGATCCATATTCCTGTCAGCAGTCATCCGCCCAAAACGGATGCCGCCATTCCTGATCCGGAAACATAAGACTATGACATAAGGCACATACACCCAAAACACAATATGGAGGTTTCCTATGTACAATATTCTGATCGTCGATGATGAATACTATATCTGTGAAGGCTTAAAGGCCCAGCTTCTCCTGCTCGCCCTGCCGGAGATCTGCGAAATCCACACCTGCCTTTCCGGAGAAGAAGCGCTCTTACTCTGCCAGACCTATAAACCGCAGATTGTATTTACGGACATAAAAATGGAGGGCATGGACGGGATTTCCCTGATCCATGCCCTGAGCCGGAAACTGCATCCGGTACAGTTTATCATTCTCAGCGGTTACGATGATTTCCATTATGTTCGCGGCGCTTTCCAGAGCGGGGCCGCAGACTATCTTCTCAAGCCTGTCCTGACAGAAGATCTGGGAAAAGTTCTTACCTCCGTCATCGAAAGTCTAAGCGGCCATTCCCGAAATCCTGACGGACTCCGGAAACAGCTTTTCCAGCTCTCTGCGGACGTCTTCCGAGAGCTTTCCGTGCTGCCTTTGGACGCATCCCTGTCCCGGCCTCTGACCAGCGCTTTGGATATGGCCGGAATCAAAGAATCCTGCTGCATCGCGGTTCTTGTCTTCTCCCAGTCCATGTCTTACGAATTTCTGACCCGGCAGATCAATCTCCTCTTCGATTCCCTGGAGCAGATTCTTGCCGGCATACTCACCGACAAAAAGATCGGGATTCTCTGCGCTGTCGAAGCGAAAGACAGCCTTGCCGCGTTCCTTACCGCTTATATCGATTCCTGTTGTTGTCCGGCAGCGGCCAGCCTCACCGAATCCATACCGGTCTCTCATATCGCCCGGCAGTTCAGGCGTGCCCATGAGCTTCTCTGTCTTCGTCTTTTTCATGGATACAACATGCTCTTCTCAGAAGCAGATGCCCGGGGTCAGCAGGATTTTTCTCCCCGCCTGAAACATTTCATGACAAGCGCTTTGGAAAATCCCTCCCTGATATCCAATCAAACGCAGCGGCTTACCTTTCTGCGGGAGATCAGAAAACTTTCCCTGCCGGCTTTAATTCGGTTTTACAACTATTTTAACAGCCTTATGGAAGTTGCCGTCTCTGACAATGGATGGACGGATCCGGGATATGCTGCGCCTCCGCTTTCTGATTTTGCATCCTTTAAAGAGCTGGAAGAGCATCTTTGCAGGCGTCTGCTGGCATTTGCAGATAAGAAGTCAGCGCATCCCTGCCATCTCAGTTCCCCCATCCTTGCTTTGGCATCCTCTGCCTCACCCTTGTGAACCATGGAAATGGTAAAAAAATATATAGATGCCCATTATATGGAAAACCTTACTCTTTCCAGCCTTGCGGACCGCTTTTTTATGAGCTATTCCTATCTGAGCAAGTCTTTTCACAAATCCTTCCATATGCCTTTCCAACAATATCTTCTGATGCTGCGTATGGAACATGCTCTGGAACTTCTGAAAGATAAATCGCTGTCGGTCCAGCAGATCGCTACCCGGGTGGGATATGAAAACGCCTTTAATTTTTCCCGTTCCTTTAAGGCACAGTACGGCGTATCTCCCAGCCATTTCCGAAGCCGGTCCCGGGAATAACACCCGGCGCGTGACCGCATACTTCCTGCACTTTTTCCGCCGTTTCGCATATTCTGTAGTAACGCTGCCTCAAAGCAGGAAAAGAATAAAAGGCTTCAAAATGGAGGGAAACATGCGACAATATTCTTATCCCGGCGCTTTCGCCAGGATCACCGGCAATGCCGGCCATTCATCCCTGCACGGAATCGCCGCCTTCTATCCGGTTCCGTCAGGCGGAGTATTAATCGAAACGGAAGTCTACGGACTGCCCTGCGAAGATATTCCTCCCCACAGCCAGTTCTATGCCATACACATTCACGAAACCGGCGACTGCTCACTCCCGTTTGACAAAACCGGAGCACATTACAATCCCCGCGGACTGCCCCATCCGAAACACGCCGGTGACCTGCCCCCGCTTCTCGGTAACAGAGGGTTTGCCTACAGCGTCGTCTACACGGATCGATTTGAACTGCCGGAGATCATCGGCCGAGCTTTGATCATCCACAGCGCAGCCGACGACTTCACCACACAGCCTTCCGGAAACGCCGGCGACAAGATCGGCTGCGGCGTCATTACCGAAAACTATGAAACGCCAGGCTGGTTTCCTTCTGTTTAAAATCTCGTAAAAAAAGCCTTCAGCATACCGCCAAAGGCTTTTTTATCTTGTTATGTACTCCTATTCTGTCCAGTTTCTTCTCAGTTTCACAAATCCGGCGATCGCACCGACGATAACACCGGCGCCCGCCACTGAAATGACAAGCGTCCAGATGATTCCGCCAAGTCCCGATTTCTTCCTGGCGAGATCAGCGTCTGTGATCTCCTGCATACCGGCCGCACCAACCGGCGGTGCCGCCACCTGCTCGCTGTTTTCCGTAGACGTTGTGATCTCTTCCGAGATACCTGCATCCTGGCCGGACGAAGAGGCGTCAGTTCCCGCGCCTCCACCTGTTCCGGTGCTTCCATTTCCCTGGCCGGAAGATGAAGCAGCGTTATCTGCCGGTGCTGTGGGCGCCTGCTCCTGCGGCGCTGCCGCCTGCGTGTTACCCGATCCTGCATTTGTCTCGGAACCGGCATTACTGCTGTTATTATTGCTGCTGTTACTATTGCTGCCGCTGTTATTATTATTGTTATTACTGCTATTGTTGCTATTGTAGTTATTGCTGTTGCTGTTATTGCTGCCGGCATTTCCCGACTGTCCGCTGCCGGACGATCCATTGTTCTGCGCCGGATTCGTATTCTGCTGCTGTGTTCCTGTCGTATCCGCACCTGTAGACGGCTTCGTCTGTGATGACGGCGTATTCGTCGTTGACTCCTGCTTCGGGTTATCTTTTGTAAAAGTCACGTCCAGGACATTATTGCAACCGGCCAGATCCTCGTATTTGATCGTAAGGTTCATGGATTTGCTGTTCGTTATCTTCCTCTCTCCCTTATCAGACAGATAAATTTTGTTTATGGAATAGCCGTCTTTTGCCTTGATGGCAATCGTTCTGGATTCTTTCTGATCGTTCAGTTCACAGATCATATCCCCGTCTTCCCCTTTGATCTCCACATCTCCGCCCTCAGAATTCATAACCAGCAGTTTCTGAGTCGTCGGTGATGCGCCCTCCGGAGTCGCCACCTCAACAATAGCAAACGGGCTGAAAGAATTACAGGTGATCATCAGGCCGTAAGTCATCACCACACAACTGATCTCCTCGGCGATCAGTTCGTTATTCTCACCTTTCCTGAAGTGATACGCCTTATATGTTACGCCTGCATCTTCCGGACTGAACCCTTTCGGAAACCCTACCAGCAATCTGACGCTGTTTCCTGTACTGATAACATTATGATTACAATGTGTCAGCCGCAGTTCATATGTAGCGCTGGCTTTTATCGTTGTGTCGCTGTCCAGTTTTTCCTCAATCTGATCCAGCATCTGCTCCGTCTCTTCCGCTGTCGGATTAGAAACCTCCAGCTGCGGTTTCGAAGCGACAAGTTTGATCCGGTCCACCACATCGACAAGCTTCTTTCCGTCACTGGTCTGCCAGCCGTTATAAGAAAGATCGCCCGGCTCCAGCAGTACCGGCTTCGCCCCTAATGTGAGATCAATTCCCTGCGGCCGATAGGAACAGATGGCAATTCTTTTCTTCGCATAGTAGGTAAAGCTGTCCGGCGCCTTCTCGCTTCCTGCGCCAATAACACCCGTGATCTGGAAGGTATAGCCGGCATAGTTGTCCGCCAGCATCTGACTGGGTGTAAAATCAAATTCTACCGTCCGGTCGCCGACGAATTTAAAATTCTCGATCTTACTATTCTCCGCTCCGCTCCAGCCGTCACTTACCGTAAGCTCATAACCTGCCTGCTGCCCCTCGATCACTTTCAGCGACTCATTGAATTCCGCCTTCACATGATATGTTTTGCCGCAGGTGATATAACCCGTATTGCCGGGCGTGATTTTCTTTGCAAAAGGAGCAGGTACAAAATTCCCTTTGGGATTTTCCAGTTGGCCGGTGGAAACGATGAAGTCCGCTTCCGTTCCCTGGAAATTCCAGTTTTTCTCTAAATCTTCTACCGTCAGGTTATCCCCGTACAGCGGTCCTGCCGGCGCCTTTTTTGTAATGGCAAACTCAATATACTTACTGTTTCCGTTGGCGATGACCAGCGCATCCTTAAGCTGCGGCATGGCAAAAGGTTTCGGATCCGAATACCCCCAGTTCCCGACTACATACTGACCGGTGCCCGGCATATACTGATAAAATCGCGAGAGGATATATACCTGCTCTTTATCGACGGCTTCCTGATATCCCATGCCTTTGTAGCTGACCTTAAAGACACCCGTCTCCGTTTCAAACTCCGTTCCGTCCCGATACTCAACACGCAGCCCTTTATCTTCGAAGACCTTCTTATACTCTCCGCTGTCCTCAGTGCCGTCGTCCGTATCTCCTTCATCCGGAGACTCTTCCCCGCCCCCGGAACTGCTGTCCGCAAGCTGCGGATAGGTAAATGCAAAACCTGCTCCCGACATGACACCGTTCGGCTTGTGGTTCTGCCCCATCACTTTTTTGTCCGCAAGAAGATATTTTGTACTGTCCGTACCGCCTTTCATGCCGTCGTTGGCTGTAGCGTCCAGACCATACCATTTACCGTCTATCTGTACATAATTCCACATATGCAGATTGTCACTACCGTCCGGCGCCCGGTAGTTCCCCTGTACGAGTACACTTTTGATACCCAGAGTATCCAGAACCGTCTTCACTGCCCTGGCATACCCCTCACAAAGACTCTCTTTCTTCACAAGAGCGCCATAGGATGTGCGGACATACTCATTATTACCCGCAGCAGCTGTATACACCGTGTTCTCTATGATCGCATTGTTTACATAAATCACCTGTTCTTCGACCGAACTCGACTGGCTCCTCGCGCCCTGCACGATCTCACTGATCCTGCTCTCATGTGCTTTGATCGCATCCTCCACCGCACTCTGGCTGGTAAATCCCTGTGTAAAATAAGTGTCCGCCCTGCCGGTTCCGAGAGAGGCACCATACACCATCGCATCATTGTCAGACACACTGGAATCCGGCGCCGGTTTCTCCGTCACACTGATGGACAGACTGGAAAAATCCACATAGAAAATATCCGGATAGTCCGCATAAAAGGCATCCCGCGCCGCACCGAATACACTCAAAATGGTTTTCTCATTGTAGGCCGCCAGCTGCTCGCTGGTAATATGGCCGTTTGCCACAAGATCATACCCCTGTTCTCCGGTCTTGAAGATGCCCTTCTCATACATCTTATACATGGCATCGTAGATGCCCTTTGCATCAGCATTCAGCTGATTGTAATAATACCGCTCATTATTTTTGTTCTCCGCTTTTACGCTGCTGCCGACTCCTGTCAGGCTAAGCGGCAGCGCAAGCAGAACGGCCAGTGCGGCAGCCAGTAATCTCTTTCGTCTCATAGTTTCTACCTCTTCTGTTTTCCGGGCGCCGCTGTCCTTCCTCACCAGTCAGCTGCCCTGTTCTGGTAAAATTTTAGCGGTTTTAAGAGGGGTTGTCAAGGGTTTACATAACACATTTTTCATCCAAACGGTTTTTCCACATCCCGCTTCGCAAATTCCTTTTTTCTCCCCGATTCATGACACAAACTCCTCATTTCACGGCTTACCTGTTCAACAACAGGTCGATCCTGCCGAGAAAAAGAGCAACAAAGGTTTTTACCACGTCCAGCGGCAGAAACGGAGGAATAAAGTATGATCTACAGCAAAACAGACAGGGAGGTGCAGATATGAGCATAACCTATCCATCCGCCATCAGTCATCCCGCATCGTTACCCGCAAAACCCACCGCCGCCAAAGCGGCAGAATCCGCCAGGGCCACCGGCCAGACGGCAGGATCCACCAGGGCCGGCGACAGCACCGGCAGCTTTCGCGAACTCGTGGAGGAAAGCGTCGTGGATGCCTACAAGAGAAAGCATCCTGACCGCGCCAGCCATGTGGACCAACAGCTGCGGGCCGGCCAGGCGGTGCGGGATAAGAACGGCGCCGGCGTCTCCACCCAAGACATGACGATGGCCGAATACCAGGCCTGGTTCTATGCCCTGTTAGATACGATCCCTTACGATTCCACAAGGGTCAACGATACAACTACCATCTCCATCTCCGACAGAGGCTGGGAGCAGATGCGCAAAGATCCCGACTATGAAGCATGGATCCTGGGGTATTTCGTGGAGGACAGATCCGTCCATAATCCCTTCTTCGGCTGGGGCAACAATGAGGGCTGCGTCATCTTCGAGCGCTTCGGCGCTTCCATAGAAGAACACCGCGGAGACGGCTTCAACAAAGCCGCGCTGAAAGGCAGCAAACCGGATGATGATGACGATGACGACGAAGAAGACTGGTGGATCAAGCGCCATAAAAGAATGAAGAAGCTGCTGAAAGAGCAGGTAGAACGCGATATGAAAAGAGATGCCGCCAGGCGCTCCGCTTTACAGGAGGAATTCACACGGCAGCATTATATCAGTAGCAGACGCCAGCACAGCTTCCTCACCGCCGGAATTCCCAACACCCCCGGCGACCCGCTCCCGCAAAATCCTGCCTCCTCCATGACGGCAGCCCTTGCCTATGACAGCATTCTGGATCTGTTTGGCAGTGGTATGGGCGACGTATAACGTATACGGACAGGGAACCAGACCGGCAATGCCGCTGGTTCCTGCGTATTAAAGGTACATCCCTGTCAAAAGAATGTCCCGCATAAAACTGCGCTCCTTCTTTCATACCGGTTAACCGGCGCGGATACAATATAAGGAAAATAAGACGCATACAGCAAATTACAGCTCGCTATATACGTGATATTACAACCCCATCTTCCCCAAAATCCCTTCCACACTTACACCCGGATGGGTCAGATACAGCCGGCAGATTTGATCCGCCAACTCTTCGCTGATGCCGTTCCTAGCCGCGATCTTATCCGCTGGCAGCTTCTTATCCGTATCGCGCATGACTGCCCTGACCAGCTTCTGCATGTCCCGGCCCGTCAGTCCACATGCCGGATCCGTCCCGACATCCTCCCTGCTGTCACAGGCATCGTCTTTGCCGCCTGCGCCCCGGAGTGTTTTACCCTTTGGCTGTTTTGGGCCGTCTTTGCTCTTCTTCGCCTGACGGGCAATCTCTATCTTCTCCACCCGCAGCAGTCGTCCATCCTCAATCTCCAGCAGGGCGAAAGTAATCGACTGACCAAACCTTACGGGGCCGCAGCTTCCGGGATTCAGATACAGCAGGCCGTCAATGCGTTTTTCCTCATATTTATGAGAATGACCGTATATCATGACATCAATGCCGCTTACGTCCTTCGGCAGATACTTCTTGTTGTGCACCACAAAAAAATGAACGCCGTACAGTTCAATCGACAAAGTCTCCGCTAAATCCGCCGCCCATTCCTTATCATTATTGCCCCGCACCGCATAGGTTGGAGCAATCCCGCGAAGAGCCGACAGTATTTCAGGACTGTTAATATCACCGCCGTGCAGAATCGCCTCACAGCCGCGAAGCGTCTCCTCCACCTCCCCGCGCAGCATTCCATGTGTATCTGAGATCACCCCTATTTTGTGCATGGTACGTTCTCCACATTCTCCTGCGAAAGCTTTATTATTTCCGCCGTATTATATTAGAAATTTCGTTACTATACTTATTGCCCCACCGGCTTGTTTCTCTACTGCCTTATCAGCCGGCTGTCAGGACCCATACACCAGTTCCGACAGCGGCCGAAACGTATATCCCATCTCTTCCCACTTCGTCAACAGCTCGTCCAGAGTTTCCCCGTTGGTCCGAGACGTATTATGTAAAAGCACAACCGCGCCGGGATGCACCCGCCCCGTCAGCTTGGAAAACGCCTCCTCGTGGCCGGGCTGGTTGTCCTGATCCCAATCCACATAGGCCAGGCTCCAGAATATCGTGTAATAACCCAGTTCCTGCGCCATCCGCAGGTTCTCCACATTGCATTTACCCTGAGGCGGACGATAATAAGGAGACAGCTCCGTACCGGTAATCTCCAGAAAAAGCGCCGCTACGTCATCCAACTCTTTGCGGAATGCCTCCTGATCGGAAATAGCGGGCATATCCGGATGATGGTAAGTATGATTGCCGACCGTATGACCTTCCTCTACCATGCGCTTCACCAGCTCGGGCGCCGTCTCCAGAAAATGCCCTACCACGAAAAATGTGGCCTGCACGTCATGTTTCTTTAAAGCATCCAGAATCGGTTCCGTATTGCCGTTCTCATAGCCGCAGTCAAAGGTAAGATAGATCACTTTCTCGTCATCGCTGCCCACGTAATAGGCATCATACCATGCAAGATCCTCCGACGATGCATTGCCCACAGACTGTGTCCCAGGCTCCCCGAAGGACAGGCCCCAGTCCTCCGAGGCCAGTGTAAGCTGCCATCCTGCCGGCGGTTCCTTCTTCCTGCTTTGCGGCTGCCGTTCTTTTTCCTCGTTCATCTGCCCTGTCTGCTCAGATTCCCGTGCCTGTACATCGACCCCTGCCGTATGCTCAGATTCCTGCACCTTCGCGACATCTGCTGCCGCCTGCTCCGCCTCTTTCTCCGCCTGTTCCTCTTCCTGCACCTGCGCGGCGACCCCTGCCGCCTGCGCGGCCTCTTTCTCCGTCTGTCCCGTCTCCTGCACATGCGCGACATCTGCTGCTGTCTGCTCCGCTTCTTTCCCCGTCTGTCCACATCCCGCCAGCGACACAGCAGTCAACACCGCCAGAACACCCGCCGTCTTTCTCACACCATCTCTTTTTCTGCTCATGATACAACGCTCCTGTTTCTTTTGTAGTTTTCAAATCCTAATCCTATTCTACAGGGTCATTGCATCAAAGTTGCATCATATCTGCATCAACTCTGCATCATCTTCCGGTCACAGGGTCTCATCCGTCTCCCAGACAATCGTCTCCTCGCTGACTGTACCCAGACTGCGCACATACTCCTCGATCGCTCCGGCCGGCGAAACCTCCGTCTTCGTGGCAGTAATTCCATCCATCACCGGCATCATGATATCCATGATGATCACGTCAAAAGTACCCGGCGGATTCCTTTCTTTCAACTCCTGCAAGATCCTCTCTTCACTCATATAAATCTCTCTGACAAACCCCTTCTCTTCCGCAACAGATGCGCAAAAAATAAAATCATCCGAAGATGTTCACGGCATATTCTTAAACATCTTCGGATGATCCATAAAATTATGTTTCCTTCATTCCTATATTAAGACGAATTCGCGCCGAAATGACCGGATAAATTCCAAGAATACCCCTCTGTAGATTCTTTTATTATTTTACCATAGGGCAATCCCTTTTACAATATTATATTCAGACGGACGCATTGGGTGTTACAGCAGCTGCAGCAGTTCCTCTTCCGGAAGCGGCTTCGCATAATAAAAGCCCTGAATGCGGTCCACGCCGGTCTCCCGTACCGTCTGTGCCTGCTGTGCGGTCTCAATCCCTTCCGCCACGATCCTGTAATCATTCTCATGCATGAGCTGTGCCAGCAGGCTGATGGTTCTGCGTCCATTGCGGCTGACGTCTATCATCCGTACCAGCGACTGGTCGAACTTGATCACTTCAAAAGGCAGGGAAAACATACTGGACAGATTGGAATAGCCCGTTCCAAAATCATCCAGATAGAAACGGATTCCCTTTTCCTGCAGGCGCATCATCGTCTTCTTTACTTCCTCAAAGTCGTCCGCAACCGTCCGCTCCGTGATCTCAATACGCAGTCTGCTGCCGGACAGCTGACAGTCCGCCAGCAGCGTTTCGATCCGGTCGATCAGCGTGACATCGGACACCTGCTGCCCTGTCAGATTAACAGATACCGTCTGCAGCTCCAGTTCCGGATGCGCTCCCAGAAAACGGCACACCTTCTCCAGCACGATCCAGCTGATCTGATCGATCAGTCCGTGCTCTTCTGCCATAGGGATGAACTCTCCCGGAGAAATAAACGTTCCCTGCCTGTCCCAGAGCCTGATCAACGATTCGGCAGAGACAAACCGCTCCTCTTTGCAGTCGTAGATCGGCTGATAATACATCCGGAAGGTCTTATGATCGATCGCATACCGGACTTCCTCCAGAACGTACTTCTGATGCTCCATGTCTCTTTTGATCTCCTCGTCAAAAAAGACCATGCCGTCCCTGCCCTTCTTCTCCAGCACCGTGATGCCGAAATTCATCTTGTCCAGAAGGTCATTCTCCGTATCTTCCGGGTCCAGAAAAAGATGGATCAGATACGTTTTCGCCAGAACCGTATGTTCCTGCCCTTCACAGGCCACCTGCCAGTTTTCCCCGAAACGGCTGTGGATACGGTTCACACACGCCTCCGCCTGCTGCCTGCTGCACGCCGGCCCAAGCAGCATCAGGCGCGAATTCGCTATGCGGTATACTTTATACGCTTCGTCCAGTTCCGCAAGCCACATGGAAATATCCCGGATCAGCTGATCTCCCACCGTAATGCCGTACTTACGGTTGACCTGCATCAGCCTTGACAGCTGTACCAGAACGATGTGACACTGCACTCTGCGCTTCCTGTATTCATTCACGTCGCCAAAAAACGTCATCCGGTCCATCAGGCCCGTCATCGAGTCATAGGTCGCTCCGACGCCTGTATATTGTTCCCCCATCTGCTCTCCTCCTTTGTCTGTTGCCGTCCGTCTGCTGCGGAGCGCTCCCGGCTTTCCTCCTCTATCCACAACACCTTTTCTATGAAACAAAAAATGCCGCAAACCGCATCATATGAGGTTTCCAGCACTTCTTAGGGTTGGGCTGTTATAAACAGTTAACAGCTCGTAGGGGAATCGAACCCCTGTTTCCGCCGTGAGAGGGCGGCGTCTTGACCGCTTGACCAACGAGCCATGTGTTTGGCACTTGCTTATTCTATTATATTCTCAGAGAAAAAGCAAGTGCTTTTTTAAAATTTTTTCAAATTTTTTGTTTTTTTTCTGTTTTTTGTAATCTGAACCCGCAAAAACCCCGTAACTGCGCCCTCCGGATCACCTCTAACTCACGAAGTCAAACAGGCTGATCTGGTTGGATTCCGGCAGGTTCCCCAGAATCCCCAGCGTACTCATCAGATCGATGATCGTCTTGGACGCCTTCGTGCGCTGCCTGAAATCGTCTTTGCTGAGGAACGGGCCGTCCTTGGCCGCCTCCACGATGGCATCCGCCGCCTTCTCTCCCAGACCGTCGATGCTGCTTAGGGACGGCATCAGCTTCCCGTCCACGATCTGGAACAGCCGCGACTGCGCCGAGAAAAGATCGATGGGCACGAACTCAAACCCTCTGGCATACATCTCCTGCACGATCTTCATATCCTTGTTGGTGTCCTGCTCTTTCTTGGACAGAGTATCGCTTCTGCGCTTGTAATCCGCCATCACGTTCTCCAGATGCTGCTGCCCCTGGCACATGATCTCATAGGAAAAAGCCGAAGCGCGGATACTGAAATAGGCCGCGTAGTACGCCAGCGGATAGTTGATCTTACAGTAGGCGATGCGCCAGGCCATCATGACATAGGCCGCCGCGTGGGCCTTCGGGAACATGTATTTGATCTTCTTGCAGGAGCCGATATACCAGTCCGGCACGCCCTTCTCCGTCATTGCCGTAATCCAGTCGTCTTTCAGGCCCTTGCCCTTACGGACGCTCTCCATGATCGTGAAGGACAAAGACGGATCCACCCCTTTCTGCATCAAATAGATCATAATATCGTCACGACAACAGATGGCCGTGGAAATCGTGGCCTTGCCCTCCTCGATCAGCGTCTGGGCATTCCCCAGCCACACATCCGTGCCGTGGGACAGGCCGGAAATCCGCACCAGGTCCGTAAAGCACTTGGGCTTCGCATCAATAACCATCTGGATAACGAACTCCGTACCGAACTCCGGCACGCCCAGGCACCCCAGCTTACAGCCGCCGATCTGCTCCGGCGTGATCCCCAGCGCCTCCGTTGACTGGAAAAGCGACATCACACCCGGATCGTCCAGCGGGATCGTCACAGGGTCTATCCCCGTCAAATCCTGCAGCATACGGATCATGGTCGGATCATCGTGTCCCAGAATATCCAGCTTCAACAGATTGTGGT
>OFFY01002079.1_pt1 | contig 15032 bp, 12 predicted proteins | sample 1521481 | NCBI WGS metagenome assembly OFFY01 (sample SAMEA3504117, study PRJEB24116) | mouse gut metagenome | biome: mouse gut; feature: mouse-associated habitat; material: faeces | place: Denmark | collected 2011
GGAGAAGGAGCATCCCCAGGCGGAATATCTGAAATTTAAGAGCTGGTATCTGGAATATCCGCTGAGAGATGAAGAATTGACAGATGCAGAAGGGTTTGTGGTGAAGGCGGCAGAGCTTTTCCGCATCATGAAACCCTTTAACGATTATCTGAACAAAGCGCTTGCAGGGTTCCGGATGCCAACCAGGTAACATAAAAAGGGTTGAAAGGGATTATCCCCGGTAAGAGGGGCCGGTGACATCGCGGAAAGGAACAGGTAGCACCATGTGGAGACGTCTCTCAATTTATTTTAAGGAAATGTACCCGATCCTACCGAGATTTGCCCTGGGGCTGATCATCTTCGGGGAGATTCATTTTATCATCCTGTTAAATGCGGGCATCCGGGATTTCAGACTGGGCCCGCAGGAACTGATCGGCGGCTTTACCGTGTTCAGCTTCCTTCTGTGGCTCCGGATTGCGGACGATTTTAAGGACTATGAACTGGACTGCCGCCTGTTTGCCCACCGGCCCCTTCCCTCCGGAAGAGTACACAAAAAGGATCTGGCGGTTTTTGTCTCTGTCCTGATTGCGATTACCGTGCTGCTGAACCTGCTGTTCATGAATAATTTCGGGTTCTTCCTGTTTCTCTATATTTATGGGACACTAATGTCCCTCTGGTTTTTCAGCAGGAAAAAGATTCAGAAAAGCCTGCCCCTGGCCCTTGTCACCCACAATCCGGTGCAGATGATTATGAATATCTACATCATCTCATTTACCTGCCTTAAGTACGATCTGCCCCTTTTTACCTGGGTGAATTTCCTGGCGGCATGGACGCTGTATTTCCCTGCGCTGATCTGGGAAATTTCCAGAAAGATACGCGCGCCGGAGGATGAGACGGAATATGTCACCTATTCCAAACTGTTCGGTTACAAAAAGGCCACGCGATTTATCCTGCTCATCACCTGGGTGGATATCGTCACCAATTTTCTCCTGGTGTGGAATCTGAATAAACTGACTGTGCTTGCCCTTCTGACAGACGTGACATGGATGACGGTGAAATTTGTCCAGTTTATGAAAAATCCCGCCCGGTTTGCCATTGTGGATAAAGTGGAACGGTATACCTACATCCAGGAATCACTGATGCTGCTGACTATACCAGTTTATCTGATTTTCGGAAGCCTGTAAATCGGGAGTGCAGGGAGGGCTGAAGATGCAGGGAGGAGGCGACTGTGAAACAGGACATTCATATCAGAAAGGCTGTTAAAACAGATATTGATTGTATCGGAAAGCTATACGAGGATATCTGTGATTACCTGGAAAAGCACAAGAATTATTCCGGTTGGAAAAAGGATATTTATCCGGTTCGTTCCGATGCGGAAAAAGCGTTAATGGAAGATGCGCTTTATGTTGCCCGGGTGAAGGGGAAAACTGCAGGAACGATTATTTTAAGGCATGAGCCGGAGGAAGGGTATCAAAATGGCAGCTGGCTGACGGAGGATGATTACAGGCACATTTATGTAATTTATACGCTCGCTGTCCATCCCGATTTTCTCAAGTGCGGTGTGGGAACAGAGCTGCTGGCATTCGCGGAACAGACAGCACGGAAAGAAGGGTGTGTGAGCATCAGGCTTGATGTTGTCAAAGGGAATATTCCTGCGGAACGGCTTTATCAAAGATGCGGATATCAGTTGACAGGAACCGTAAGTCTGGGATATGAAGAGTATGGGCTTCCCTGGTTTCACCTTTATGAAAAAATTTTATAAAAGAATTATGTTTGGGCCTTGAGTAAAAATAACGGAGGCGCATATGATAATCACCCGGAAGAACCATATGACAACAGATATCGGCTCAAAAGCCGGAAACCTCTTCCTGCTCCAGAGGGCAGGCTTTCAAGTGCCGCCCTTTTTCTGTGTGGGCCAGTCTTTCCGTGAGGAGGAAGTCCTGGATTACCTTGGAGCAAATTTTCCGGATACCAGGTCTTTCTCCGTCCGTTCCTGTGCTTCTCTGGAGGATTCTGACGGATGTTCTTTCGCTGGACAGTTTAAGACCTTTCTGAGGGTTCCCCGGGAAGAAGTCTGCATGCGTATCCGGGAAGTCCTTGGCCATGGGAAGCATCCTGAAAAGACTGCATATTTTCAGGCTCATGGCATTGCTCCTGCCGCTCTGAAAATGCACGTCATCATACAGGAGATGGTGGAGCCGGACGTCTCCGGCGTCCTGTTCACCGCCAACCCCCAGGGGATTCTGAACGAATCCGTTATCGTATGCGGAAGGGGAGCAGGAGACCAGGTTGTGGAGGACAGGGCGGATGTTACCACCTATTATTATAATCTTGCCGACAAAAACGGTTATTATGAGCAGGCCGGGGACTCACCCCTTTTGACAGAGGGGGAGATAGAAGAGCTGATTCAATCCTCGCAGCAAATCCGGGTACTGCTTGCCTGTGGGATGACGGGGGAATCCGATGAGGCTTTCAGCAGGAATACAGACAAGGCATCTGATAAGGCTTTCTGTAGGAATACAGACAAGGCATCTGATAAGTCTTTTGACAGGAATACAGACGTGACACCTGACAAGGATTTCGACATAGAATTTGCCATACAGAACCACCATATATATTTTCTGCAGGCACGCCCTGTTACCTCCATTGACAGGACGGCCCCCGCCATTATCCTGGACAACAGCAACATCGTGGAGAGCTATCCCGGCATCACCCTGCCCCTTACCCAGAGCTTTATCCGGGATGCTTACTATCAGGTATTTAAAAGCCTGCTGCTCCACCTGACAGGGGAGCCTGAAACCGTGGAGCAGATAGACGGCAATCTGCAGCATATGGTGGATATGGCAAACGGGCGGGTATATTACCGCATCAGCAACTGGTATGATGTGCTGCTCCTGCTGCCTTTCAGCAGCCGCCTGATTCCCATCTGGCAGGAAATGATGGGTGTCAGGGACAAAAAAGTGTCTTCGGCACATTCTGCCGGAAATCCCGCCGGAAATCCTAACGGAAATTCCGGTAAACAGGGCAGAATCCGCCGAAAAACCCGGCTGAAGGTGGCATACTCTTTCATCCGTTTTTTGCTGACCTGCCCCAGGGAAATGGAGAAACTGGATCTGTATTTTCAGGAAATCATTCAGCGGTTTGAAGCCCTGGAGACGGACGCGGAGGACAACCGGATTCTGCTGAAACACTACCATACACTGAAGGAAATGACAGTGAAGCGCTGGGATATCACTTTGGTCAACGATATGTACGGCTTTCTTTTTACAGGGCTTCTGAAATCCCGTTTGAAGGCAAGGCATGTTCCGGATTATGAACTGGCTGCGAACCGTGCCATTTCCGGCGTTCAGAAACTGGAAAGTATGCGCCCCATCGAACAGCTGCAGAAACTGGCTCATCAGGCCGGGGAGGAAAACAGGTTGCCGGAATTGCGGGCAATACAGAGCAATGAGGCGTATTTTCAATATATCGGGCAGAGCAATCATGCCTTTTCCCGGGCTTTGCAGGCTTATGTCCGGGAGTTTGGCGACCGGAATGTGGAAGAACTGAAACTGGAAAGTAAAACCTTCCGCACGGATCCGGTACTGTTGATTCGCTGTATTCTGCAGTATGCGGAGAGCCTTTTCCTTGCGGACAGTGAAGTTTCAGGGGCAACTGACGCGGAAACTTCAGAAGCATCTGTAGATGCCGGGCATTCTTCTATAGAAAAAGCCGCTCCGCCTCCGCTCACCGGCCTGTCCGCGTTTTATGCGAAGAGAGCCGCTGTCGGCATCCGGAACAGGGAGAAATCCCGCCTTCATCGCGGACGGCTCTACGGTATGATGCGTGCCCTTGTGCTACAGATGGGACAGAACCTGTATCGGCAGGGGCGGATTGTGGAACCCTCGGATATTTTCTGGCTCTACTGTGAGGAAATCGAGGCGGCGGAGTTGGACGCTGTGCTTAACCTGGCCGGAATCATTGCCGGACGGAAAAAGGAATATGACGGTTACGCAGAACTTCCCGCCTACTCCAGACTGGTATTTTCCGGAAAAGTAATCGATAAGCATCCGCGAAACTGCTGCAAAATCCGTCATGACATTTGTCGTGATGATTGTTATGCGGCAGATGATCGGAATCGGCGGCATCCTCCGGAGGCTGGATTACAGGGTTCGGAAAGCGGTGCTGGTAATGTGCCGCAGCGCGTCTATAGAGGCACCGCATGTTCCCCGGGCATCGCGGAGGGGGAAGTGCTGTTGATAGAGACCCCTTCTCCGCTGCTTGACACAAAGGGAAAAATCCTGGTCACGAAAATGACGGACCCGGGATGGGTGTTCCTGATTGCGCCGGCAAAGGCCATTGTCTCCGAAAAGGGTTCCCTTTTGTCCCACACGGCCATCATCTCCCGGGAATTGAAGAAACCTGCCGTGGTGGGTATAGAACATATTACGGAATACCTGAAAACCGGCGACCGTATCCGGGTAGACGGAGATGCGGGCACCGTCACGGTTTTGCCTGATTGCTCCGAGACAACAGAGGGATAATGAAAGATGGAAAATTTACATTCTATTGCGGAAGCGAAATCATACGAAATAGTCGAAAAGATAACCGAGGGCTGTTCCGGGGACGAAAAATATAAGCTCAGAAAAGACGGCAAATACTTTTTGCTGCGGATCAGTGACAAGGCGAAGACATCAGAAAAAAGAAAAGAGTATGAACAGCTTGCCGGATATATGCATACGGATATTCATACTCACAAACCCATTCTGTTTGGTACAAATGCTGACATAGTTTATTCTATTGTATCATGGGTTGACGGGATACCGATCATGGATATCATAAAGAAAGATACTTCAAAAAATTACTATGAACTGGGAAAGAAAGTCGGCAGGGAGCTTAGGAAGCTTCATTCCTGTTATACGGACATCCCGAAAGCAGACTGGCAGGATATCGTGGAAAAAAGAGCCCTTCGTTTTCTGGAAAATTACCATCAAAGGAAGGTTGTATTTAGGGGAGAGTGAAAAACATAATCCCGGAGCATAATATCGCATTGATTTCCCTGTTAAAAGATACGGGAATCGAAATAAGGCAGGACGGCACATCAATAGAGATAGACGCCTCTAACCAAGGCTATTTACCGATACAGGCAGATGCGCTGCCGTATCCGGGCATGCCGTCGGATGTACAGCCTCTGCTGTCGGCACTGGCGGTTTTATGCAAAGGGGTATCGGTGATAAAAGATACCGTATTTGTGGACAGGTTTCAATATGTAAGCGAATACAAGAAGATGGGCATCGATATTTTCCGGTCATATAACCATGTATATATCTGTGGGCCCCAGCGCGTCCAGGGCGCAGCCGTAACAGGCGAGGATATCAGGACGGCCACCAGCCTGGCATTGGCGGCACTGTCCGCAGACGGAAAAACGATCCTTTATGGCTATGAGCATATCAGGAGAGGGTATGAGGATTTTGATAAAAAGATGAATTCGCTAGGGGCAAAGATAAGCCTGGAAATCCCCATGCAGCCGTGATATAATGTCCTTATTCAAGACAGAAGATGCCATTTATCAGGAACTATAGGAGGGAGAAGCAATGAGCATTTTATTTGCAAGGCACGGGGAGACAGACTGGAATATCGCGAATAGGCTGCAGGGGACAACGGATATCCCTCTTAATGAAAACGGGAAAGCCCAGGCACGTCTCCTGTGCGGGAATCTGGAAAAAGACCATAGAAACATCTGCCGCATCTACAGCAGCCGTCAAAAAAGAGCTCTGGAAACAGCTCAGGCAGTGGGCTCCCAATATCATGTGCCGGTACAGGTAATCCCGGGATTGGAAGAAATGAATTTCGGCGTATTTGAGGGCCATACCTGGGATGAGATAGAACGCCTGTATTATGATGATGTCAGAAAGTGGGAGTCTGACAAACGCTATAACAGGCCTCCGGAGGGCGAGTCCTGTCAGGAATTGCTGGAAAGGCTCTTTTCAGCTCTTGACAGGATCATGGAGGAAGCCGGAGATGAGATAGATGCGGGAAAGGACATTCTGGTGCTGACCCATGGCACGGTGCTGATGTGCCTGCTGGCGCTTAAAAATGGCCTTGATTTTGCTACGGCATATCTGACAGCAAGGGTTGAAAATGGGCAGGCCATCAAGCTTGAACCGGAGGAATTGCGGAAAACGAGGCTGAAGTTGTATCCAAAACGATAAAAAGGAAAACGAAAATGAGAATAGAACCCATAGAAACATCAAGGCTTATCTTGCGGGGCTTTACAAAAGAAGATGCATCCTGGGCTTACAGCATATGGAATGACCCTGAAATGGGAAAATATCTGGCCGATGAAGCAAAAGAGGAGATTGACCCCGCATACATCAAAACACTGGAGGAACTTGGAGAAGACGAGGAGTGCTGCTATCTGATTCCGGTGCTGAAAGATTCCGGACAGCGTGTGGGAACATGCAGCTTTATAGCCAGCGAAGACAAAAAGGTGTATGACATCGCCTACTGTGTGCACAGGGATTTCTGGCGTCAGGGATATGCCACGGAAATGGCCCGGGGGATGATCGAATTTGCGCGTGGCCAGGGGGCGGAGAAGGTTACCGTGTACGTCAGTAAGGGAAATATCCCTTCCAATCGTGTGGCGGTAAAATGCGGCGGGAAAATAGTGGATGAGAAAACGTTCAAAAAGCGGGGTACTGATATTATTATGGAAGATTATTTATATGAGATACTGCTTTAGGGATAAGTTGATAACCCGACAGCTGAAATTTCTTCTTGACTCTGACACGGTGTTATCCTTTATGCTCAAAGTCAGGAAAGGAGAACAGCCATGGAACAACCTAATAATCACTTCCTTACCATCAGCCAGGTTTCCCGGATGTATGGCGTCACCCCACGGATGCTTCGGCATTACGAAAAGCTGGGCCTGATCAAAGCCATACATCGGGAGGATTACGCCTACCGGATATACGATGAGGAGGCGCTCCGGCGTGTACAGCAGATCATCATACTCAGAAAACTGCGGCTTCCCCTGAAAGACATAGCCATCCTCCTGAGGGATGCGGAGCAAAGCGAATCCCTGCGGCTGTTACAGGGTAAGCTGGCGGAGCTTGACGATGAGATCGCTTCCCTGGCGCTGATCCGCAGGCTCTTAAAGCAGCTGGCAGGACGGCTATGTGAGAGCCGGAAACGGCAGATGCATTTTGAACTGCTGGAAGATAAGGAGCTGGCGGAGATTGCCCGTGGCCTTTCCTTTCCCAAAACAACCATAAAGGAGAGTGCAAGTATGGAAGAACTGAACAAAGCAGGAGAAAACCTGGACAAATCCCTGCCGGTGAGGATTCTGCGCGTGCCGCCTTTCACCGTGGCGTCTTACCATTATATCGGGGAGAATCCGGAGGAAGCGGTGGGAGAGGTGGTGACCAGGTTCGTGCAGGAGAGCGGACTGTATGAGAAGAAGCCGGATGCCCGGATGTTTGGCTTCAACCACCCCAACCCGGGCGTCCTGGAGAATGGGATCCACGGCTATGAGGACTGGGTCACCATTCCGGAGGATATGGAAGTGACGGCTCCCATGGAGAAGAAGGCTTTTGCAGGGGGGCTGTACGCGGTGCTGACCATTCCCTTCCCGGAGTTTCAGCTGTGGGAGAATCTGACCAGATGGGTCGATGAAAGCCCGGATTTCGAGGCGGTTTACAGTGAGCTTGGGGAAGAAATCATGGGAGGCTGCCTGGAAGAGCATCTGAACTGGGTGTATGCCGCCCATAACGGTTGGAAGGAGGACGGCCTTCCAGGACAGATTGACCTGATGCTGCCGGTGAAGGCAAGGGAGAAGTAAGGTAGCGACGCTTATAGGGATTCTGAAGGCCATAAGTGCCATGGGTTGCAGGCTGCCACGGCGCTTATGGCCATTTTATGCCAAAATCAAATAAACATTGCAGCCTATTTTCTTTCTCAAGCCTCTAATCCCGGAGAAGGAGTATCTCTACCATACTGGGGATTCCGGAATACCATTTGCGCAGGTTGGGGAGTTTGTTTATATGTCATTGTTAAAACGGAGGTTTTGTGCTTGACTTAGAGCGCATCAAGGTAGTATGATCTATAGATGCGGCAATAATCGGAAAATGAAAATCAATGAGAAAATGCCGGAAGGAAGGGAGTACATATGATTTTCGGAAAACATATCAACAGATACTATTTCAAGTATGCCGGATGGCTTATTTTCGGCCTGATTTCCCTTGTGATGGTGGACTTTCTGCAGCTGGAGATCCCCAAGATCTACAGGATGGTGATCAACGGCATGAACAGCGGGACCGTCAGCGTGGACGGCATGCAGAGGGCCTTTGACATGGATTTCCTTCTGGACGGCATCGCTATGCCCATGGTGAAGATTGTCCTGGCTATGGTGTTCGGGCGGTTTCTGTGGAGGATATGTTTCTTTGGGGCAGCGGTGCGCCTGGAGGCGGATCTGCGCAACCGGATGTTTGACCATGCCAAGGATTTAAGCCGGGAATATTACCAGGTCAACAAGGTGGGGAATCTCATGAGCCTGTTCACCAATGACCTGGACACCGTACAGGACTGCTTCGGATGGGGCGTATTGATGTTCTTTGACGCCCTGCTGCTTGGCGTGCTTGCGGTGATGAACATGTGGAAGATGGATCCGGGATTGACATTATTGTCCCTGATTCCCATGGCGTTTCTGCTGGGGGCGGCCACGGTGATCGGGAAGCAGATGATGAAAAAGTGGGACATCCGCCAGGAGGCTTTTTCCAGGCTTTCCGATTTCTCCCAGGAGAGCTTTTCCGGCATTGCGGTGATAAAGGCCTTCGTCAAGGAGGCCAGGGAGCTGATGGCCTTTCAGAAGCTGAACGAGGAGAATGAGGAGGCCAATATTGACCACACTAAGTCTTCCGTGCTGCTGCGGATCATGGTGACCATGTTCGTGGAAAGCGTGGTCTGCGTGATTCTTGGCTACGGGGGATATCTTGTGTATAAAAACCAGTTCAATGCCGGCCAGCTGGTGGAGTTCATCGGTTATTTCAATGCCGTCATCTGGCCTATCATGGCGGTGTCCGAGCTCATAGACATGACTTCCAGGGGGAAGGCGTCCCTGGACCGTCTGGGGGAGCTGCTGGACGCGAAGATTGACGTGACGGACAGGGAGGGCGCCGGGAGCCTGCAGGATGTGCGGGGGGACATTGAGTTCCGGAACCTGACATTCAACTATCCCGACGGGGAACTGGATGTGCTGAAAAACGTATCCTTTACTATCAGGGCGGGGGAAAATGTGGGACTGGTGGGAAAGACCGGTTCCGGCAAGACGACGCTTGTGGATCTGATCCTGCGCACCTACAATGTCCCGGACGGCACGCTGTTCATCGACGGCCATGACGTGAACGATGTAAAAATCCGTGACCTGCGGGCGGCCTGCGCCTATGTACCCCAGGACAATTTCCTGTTCTCCGACACCATAGAGAAAAATATCGCCTTCGGGGTGGATGCCTACAATCCAAGGGCTGTGGCCCAGGCGGCAAGGCTTGCGGATGTGCACAGCAATATCAAGGAGTTTCAGCAGGGCTACAATACGATTCTGGGGGAGCGGGGCGTCACGGTGTCCGGCGGCCAGAAGCAGAGGATTTCCATCGCCCGGGCGCTGATGAAGGACGCGCCCATATTGATTCTGGACGATTCCGTGTCTGCGGTGGATACCAAGACAGAGGCGGCCATCCTGGAGAATCTGCGGGAGGCCAGGCAGGGCAGGACTACCATCCTCATTGCCCACAGGGTCACCACCATAGAGAAGATGGACAAAATCCTGTTTATTGAAGACGGGGAGCTTGTGGCCTCCGGGCCTCACGCAGAGCTGTACGAGAACTGTCCGGAATACCGGAAGATGGTGGACCTTCAGAAACTGGAGGAGGAAGGAGCGGCTGGCAATGAATGAATATCTGCCTATTTTAATTGTAGGAAGTATTATAGGTTCTTTTTCCATTGTGTTTCTGGCAGCTTACGCGGCGCTTCGGAAGGTGAAGGACACACATGAGAAGGAGCGGAGCATTCCGGACAGGGAGATTGTCCGCAGGCTCCTAGGCTATGCCAGGCCCTATTGGAAGAGTTTCATTCTGGTGTTTTTTGTGATGCTGTTTTCCATTGTGTACGATCTGCTGTCCCCGCTGATCATCGGACGGATTCAGGGCCTGATCCGGGATGATTTTGAGCTGAACAGCCTGTATGCCATGGTGGGAGTGTATGCGGGGATTTTGGTGGTGTCCATGGTCTGCACTTATCTCCAGGCCATGATTCTGCAGAAGACGGGCCAGAAGATTCTGTCACGCATCCGGATGGATGTGTTTACCCATATTGAGAGCTTAAGCCATGAACAGCTGAACAACATTCCCGTGGGCAAACTGGTGACTAGGGTTTCCAACGATCCCAATGCCATTTCCTTTATGTTTACGAACATCCTGGTGACACTGGCCAAGAATACCATGGTGATCGTGGGGGTTCTGGGCGCCATGCTGATGCTGAACTATGCGCTGACACTGATGGTTCTGTGCTTCGTTCCCTTTGTGGTGCTGTTTACCGTGATTTTCCGGAAATTCTCCCGGCGGGTGCACCTGCAGGTGAACGACGCCACCACGGACATCAATACCTATCTGTCCGAAAATCTGTCAGGCATGAAGATTACCCAGATTTTCAACAGGGAGGAGCGGAAACTGGATGATTTCCTGGACCGCAGCCGGAAGCTGAAGAAGGCTAAGTACAACAGGATGTTTGTTTTCGGCATTTTCCAGCCCATGGTGTATATGCTGTTCATCTCCTCGAACCTGTGCCTGTTTTATTTCGGGGCGAAGGGATATATTAAGGATATCCACTATTTCGGACAGGTGATCGACAGCAGCATAATGGTGTCATTTTATATGTATATCTCCCGTTTCTTCAATCCCATCCAGGCTCTGGCGGAGCAGTTCGACATGCTGCAGCGCTCCTTTGCGGCGGCGGAGAAGATATTTACCATCCTGGATATGGAGCCGGAGGTGGTAGATTCGCCGGATGCCATGGAACTGCCGCAGATTCGTGGGGAGATCGAGTTCCGGGATGTGTGGTTTTGCTATAAACCGGATGAGTGGGTGCTCAAGGGAGTATCCTTCCATGTGGAGCCCAGGCAGACGGTGGCCTTTGTGGGGTCCACCGGTTCGGGAAAGACTACAATCCTTAGTTTGATCTGCCGCAATTACGATATCCAGAAGGGACAGATCCTCATCGACGGCATCGATATACGGAAGATTAAGATATCCTCCCTGCGGCGACATTTCGGGCAGATGCTTCAGGATGTGTTTCTGTTCTCCGGCGATATCCGCAGCAATATCCTGCTGCGCAAGGAGGGTGTGACGGACAGCGAGGTGTGGGAGGCCTGCCGTTACGTCAATGCGGACGGCTTTATCAGGAGGCTTGAGAACGGCCTTGACGAAGTGGTGCGGGAGCGGGGCAACAATTTCTCTGCGGGCCAGAGGCAGCTTCTTTCCTTTGCCCGGACGATTATCCACAGGCCCTCTGTGATGATCCTGGACGAGGCCACCGCCAATATCGATACGGAGACGGAGCTGCTGATCCAGGACAGCCTGGAGAAAATGAAGAATATCGGAACCATGCTCATCGTGGCCCACAGGCTTTCCACCATCCAGCATGCGGACAATATCATCCTGCTGTCCCACGGGAAGATTGTGGAGCAGGGGAGCCATCAGGAGCTGCTGCACCGCAAGGGCCGGTATTATGACCTCTATACCCTGCAGTATAACAGGCAGCAGATGCAGAATGCTTAAATCTATCTCTATCAGGGACGGATGAAGCGGCGGCAGAATGAGCCGATACAATCAGGATACAAAAGACAGATAAAATAGCCCCAGACCATAAGGAAATAAAGAGAGGGGTATGGGACTATGGGGAAGAAAAAGCGCAGATTTATTGCTGCTGCCGGCATCATGGCACTTGTCATAACAGGCTGCGGGAAGGGAGCCGACAGGGAGCAGGAAGCAACGGATATTCTTGCGGGTGTGGATATAAAAGGCAGCGCTGAGGGTAGTCAGAACGGGGAGGCCGGCGGCGCGGGCATGGAAAGCGGTGGTTGGGCCGGGAGCAGCGGCGCATACGGGAACGGCAATACCGGGCAGGCCGGGACGGGCAATTCTGTCTGGGACGAGGGACCGGTCATCTGGGAGCCGGCTTATTTCCCGTTGGAGAAGGCCTATGCGCAGATTCTGTCTGCCGGTCAGACATTTTATGGATTATTTGACAGCGGCGGCGGAACATGGCTGGACAGCATCGGGAAGGACAGCCTTACCGTGGAGGGAGAGGTTTCTTTGCAGGACGTTGCCCTGCAGTCCGGAATAGCGGCGGATAAGGACGGGAATCTCTATCTTCCGGCAGCAGGAGAGGAGACAGGCCTGTGGAAGATCGATACGAAAAACGGTTCCGGGACGTATGAAAAAGTAGAACTGGAAGATTATTCCGACAGAAATTGTCTGGTTTTGAGGGGTATCGAGACGGATTCGGAAGGGTATTGTTATATCTGGTGCGAATTGGTGATACCCCAGATGAGAGATATCGAGGGTGTAGAAAGGGAAGTATGGTATGAGACGGATCGGGTCTATGTGAAGGACAGGGATGGGAAAACCGTTTTTTATCAGGATATTCCTAATGTTTCCGGAGTGGATGTGCTGTATTTCCAGGTAGACGGGGAGGGCAGGCCTGGTTTTCTCGTGAGGAACGACAGTGAAATCCAGCTGCAGGAGCTCGACGTGGCAGAGAAGAAGCTGATGGAGCCGGTGAAGCTGGGAACGGCCTATGACTGCTTCGGCATGGAGGACGGAAATATTCCGGAGCATTTTACATTCACCGGCAGGGGATGGCTGTACTGCCGGGACAATCGTATGTACGAATTCCGGTATGATACGCAGAAAAGGACAGAGGTGTTTGATTTGGCATCTTATGGACTTCTGTCAGCAGATATTGTATTTTTGGGAAAAGGGGAAGACAGGATTGAAATCATTGACCGGGATGGAGAATCGGGCGCTCTGGAACTGGCTGTCTTAACGCCGGGCAGCACGGACAAAACGATCGTGACCCTGGGGGTGACTATGACGGCACAGGATCTGGAGAAGGCCGTGGTACAGTTTAACCGGGACAGTGCCGGATACATGGTGCAGATTGTGGATTATTACAGCAGGGAAGGAAACTATGAGGATGCCGCAGAGAAGCTGAAGCTGGATGTGGTTACCGGAAAAGCGCCGGACATTATCGGCGTATCGGGGATCGATTACCGGGTTTTTTCCGGGAAGGGCGTATTGGCGGATCTGTATGGATTCATGGAAGAAGACGGGGCGGTTTCGGAGAGTATGCTGGTACAGTCGGTGTTAAAGGCCTGTGAGGAGCAGGGGAGCTTATACAGCATAGCCCCTTCCTTCCAGCTCTATTCCATGTGGGGCTATGCCGATGTGACAGGGGGAAAGAGCGGCGTCACCTTTTCGGAACTGCTCCGGCTCCTGGAAGGCAGCGGGAAGGATTTGAATGCCGTGGGCGGCTTTTCGGCGGACGAGCCGGTGCTTACCACACTCTGCTGCGCGGCCATGGATGAGTTTGTGGACTGGGATACGGGAAGGTGTGAATTTGACGGGGATTATTTTAAAGAGGTGCTTTCCTTCGCGGGAAATTATGATCCCGACTTCGGAGATGTGGGCCACCTGCAGGGGATCCGGGAGAGGAAGCAGGTGCTCACTGTGGGCATTTTCTCCAGTGTGGCGGACTATCAGATGGAGAAGGAGAAGTACGGCGGAAGCCTTGGCGTCATCGGCTTTCCCACGGTGAAGGGCAGCGGGACTGCAGTGGATTTCAGGGGCAGTGCCGTGGCTGTGAACGCAAGGAGTGCGAACCAGGCAGGAGCATGGGAGTTCGTGAAATTTTACCTGCTGCAGGGATATGACGGACAGGGCTTTCCCATGGTGCAGGAACGTTTCGACGAGGTAATGGAAGCAGCTATGCAGGAGGATTACACCGATTCAGAGGGCGGCACAGGGCAGGAAAAACTGCCAAAGGAATACTACGGGGGTCCGGACGGAAGTATCGCGGTATATGCCGCCACCCGGGAAGAGGTGAATGCAGTCAGGGAACTGGTGGAGAGCGTGCAGAACCGGTATGAAATGCATCCGGTGATCCAGAATATCATCAACGAGGAGGCGCAGGCGTACTTTTCCGGGCAGGTGGATCTGGACAGGACGGTAGATAAGATTCAGAACAGGGTCAGCCTGCTTTTGCAGGAGTCGCGGTAGGGATTGTATTATCGTGGGAATCGTTATGCGGATTGAGCAGGCCGGGGAGATTTGATATGTGGTAAATCCTTGCCGAAAGTCGGAATTTGTGCTATATTGTCATTACGGAAAAGTCATAGAGTTCTGTCATTGAAGAGAGGAGAGGAACATGAAAGAAACAAAGTATGCGGGAACGCAGACAGAAAAGAATCTGGAGGCAGCATTTGCAGGGGAATCCCAGGCGAGGAATAAGTACACCTATTTTGCTTCTGTAGCGAAGAAGGAAGGCTACGAGCAGATTGCGGGCCTGTTTCTGAAGACGGCGGAAAATGAAAAAGAGCATGCCAAGATGTGGTTTAAGGAGCTGGCGGGCATCGGCGATACGAAGGAGAACCTGGCAGCAGCCGCGGACGGCGAAAACTTCGAGTGGACAGACATGTATGAGAATTTTGCCAAGACCGCAGAGGAGGAAGGCTTCCCGGAGCTTGCGGCAAAGTTCCGCCTTGTGGGGGAAATTGAGAAGCACCATGAGGAGAGATACCGTGCGCTGCTTAAAAATGTGGAGACGGCTGCGGTATTCGGGAAGAGCGAGGTGAAGGTATGGGAATGCCGCAACTGCGGTCACATCGTAGTGGGGACAAAGGCTCCGGAAATCTGCCCTACCTGCAATCATCCACAGAGCTATTTTGAGGTGCATGCGCAGAACTATTGAGCAGTTGTGTAAAATATGACATAATAGAGGGATGTTTCGAGAGAGGCGGGGAT
>OFFY01002088.1_pt1 | contig 14934 bp, 18 predicted proteins | sample 1521481 | NCBI WGS metagenome assembly OFFY01 (sample SAMEA3504117, study PRJEB24116) | mouse gut metagenome | biome: mouse gut; feature: mouse-associated habitat; material: faeces | place: Denmark | collected 2011
TTCAACTCCATCGTGCGCATCGCGCTGCCGCTCATGATCGTCGCCTTCTGGATCATACCGGCCCTGGGCATTCAGGCCTACGCCCTCAGCGGACCGGCGGCGGCCATTGTGGCCCTCTTCACCCCCCTGGCCTGGTTCACCGAAAAGATGGTGGCCCTGGTGCTGGCCCTCTTCGGCATCCGGGACTTGGATCAGCCGGAGAACGTCACCGAGGAAGAAATCCGGATGATGGTGGACGTGGGGGAGGAGACCGGCGGCATCGAAGCGGCCGAAAAGGAGATGATTCTGGGGGTCTTTGACTTTGCCGACCGGACGGTGGACGAAATCATGACCCACCGCACCGACGTCATTGCTGCGGCAGAGGACGTCACCCTGGAGGAGCTGGTGGCCCTGGCGGGGGAGCACGGCTTTTCCCGCATCCCGGTGGTGGGGGAGGACGGCCTGGACGATATTCTGGGCATCCTGAACGTCAAAGACCTGCTGCCCCTGGCGGTGGCGGACCGGCGGAAGAGGTTTTCGGTAAAAGCCTATGTCCGTCCCCCCTACTACGTTCCGGAATCCACCAAGTGCCGGGACCTCTTTGCCACCTTCAACCAGCAGAAGAACCAGATTGCCGTGGTGGTGGACGAGTACGGCGGCACCTCTGGCATCGTCACCATGGAGGACCTTTTGGAATCCATTGTGGGGGATATCCAGGACGAGTACGACAACGAGGCGCAGGAGATAACCGCCATTTCCCAGGACCGGTACACCCTGGACGGGGACGTGGACCTCACCGAGGTGAGCCGCCTGCTGGGGTGCAGCTTTGAGGAGCGGTCGGACTGGGAGGATTACGATACCCTGGGGGGGCTGCTTATTGCGATGCTGGACCGCATCCCCTCTCCGGGGGAGCACCCGGCGGTGGAGCTGGACGGGGTGCGCTTCGCCGTCCAAAAGTCCAACAGCCGCCAGATTCTGGAGGTGCTGGCGGAGCGGCTGCCCCAGGAAGAATAGTCCAAAATTTTTTCGGGAGTGGCCAAACCACGCAGATTTTTCTGTTAAATTTGCTGTGTCATTGAAACCTTTTGTCATTCTTCTTTTTGCTTCTTTTTCTTCTTTTGCAAGAAGAAAAAGAAGGCGGGGTTGGGCGACAGCCCAGATTGGCATAAAACGCGTGTTTGGCTACTCCCCCTTTGGAAAAAATCTTGCTTCCTGGGAAAAATGTGGTATACTAGAAAAGTATAAATCTTTAGTGGGGAAGGGAAAAGGGGGCAACGGCGTGAAGTGGCTGGAACATCTGCGGACGGTGAACCGCCACCGGCGGCTGGTGCGCAAAGCCTGCTTTGCAGTGGGGCTTTACCGCCAGGGTCTTTGTCACGACCTTTCCAAATACACCCCGGTGGAATTCCTGGTGGGGGCGAAGTATTACCAGGGGGACCACAGCCCCAACGAAGCGGAGCGGCTGGAAAAGGGATACAGTGCCGCCTGGCTCCACCACAAGGGGCGCAATAAGCACCATTTGGAATACTGGATTGACTACAGCCCCGCCGGAGACCACGCCCTGGTAGGCTGCCGGATGCCGGAAAAATACGTGGTGGAGATGTTCTGCGACCGAATGGCCGCCAGCAAGACCTACCAGGGGGCCGCTTATACCGATGCTTCCCCCTGGGAATACTACCAACGCAGCCGGGAGCACTATCTTCTGCACCCGGAAAGCCAGGAGCTGCTGGAGCGCCTGCTTTTGCTCCTCCGGGAGCAGGGGGAGGAGGCCACCTTCCGGTATATCCGGGAAGAGGTGCTGAACCAGCGCCCGAAACAATAGGGATTGACAGGTGGGCAGAAAGGCACTATAATTGCCACAGGTTCCCAAAATTCACAGCGAAGTCGGGTCATTGTATCCGATTATTTATATACTTAATGGTTAAGGTGATTAAAAATGAACGACAACTTTATCCTCCGCCTCCAAAATATCACCAAATCCTTTGGAGATACCCAGGTGCTGCGGGGAATCAGCATCGACATCCGCCAGGGGGAGTTTATCACCTTCCTGGGCTCCAGCGGCTGTGGCAAGACCACAACCCTGCGAATTATTGCGGGTCTAGAGGAGCCGGACAGCGGCGCGGTGCTGCTGGAGGGCCGGGACGTCACCGCCCTGGCCCCCAACAAGCGGGATGTAAACACCGTTTTTCAGAGCTACGCCCTCTTCCCCCACATGACGGTGGAGCAGAACGTGGCCTACAGCCTGCGGCTGAAAAAGGTCCCAAAGGAGGAGCAGCAGAGGAGCGCCCAGGAGCTTTTGGAGCTGGTGCAGCTGGCCGGGTACGAAAAGCGGATGCCCTCGGAGCTTTCCGGCGGGCAACGGCAGCGGGTAGCCATCGCCAGGGCGCTGGCGGGGCGGCCCAGGTTGCTGCTGGACGAGCCCCTGGGGGCCCTGGACCTTCAGCTGCGCCGCCAGATGCAGGTGGAGCTGAAGCGCCTTCAGAAAAAGCTGGGGGTCACCTTCCTCTACATCACCCACGACCAGGAGGAGGCCCTGAACATGAGCGACCGCATTGTGGTGATGCGGGAGGGCCGCTTTGAGCAGATTGGGACGCCGGGGGAGGTGTACGACCACCCCCGCACCGCCTTTGTGGCCCGGTTTGTGGGCAGCGCCAACGTCATCCGGGGGGTGGCCCGGCGGAGCGGGGAAGAGACACGCCTGGAAACGCCGGGGGGCTCGCTCCCCTTTCTGCCGGGGGAGTGTCATTGTCCCGACGGGGCGGCGGTATCCCTGGCGGTTCGCAGCGAGCAGCTGCGGTTTGAGCGAATGGCTGCCAGCGGCGCCCAGGGGGATGGCATCCAAGCGGTGGTGAAGGAAAAGAGCTTTGCCGGGGGGATGCTGCGCATCACCTTTGCCCTGGCCCAAGGGGAGGAAGTGGTGGCTAGCCGCCACGGCATCGACCTGGATTTGCACCCGGAGGAAAAAGTCCTTCTTTCCTGGGAGCCCCAGGCCGCCACAGTGGTGGAGGAGGACGGGACATGAAGCCAAAAACGCTGAAAAAGCAAGGGCCCGCCTGGCTGATGGCCCTGCCCCTCTATCTCTTCACCCTGGTCTTTGTGCTGGGACCGCTGGTGTATATGCTGGTTCTCAGCTTCCTCCGGCGGGCGGAGGTATGGGGGGTTACAGGCCAGCTGACCCTGGAAAATTACAAAAATATCCTGGCCCCGGTCTACCTGCGGACCTTTGTGGAATCCTTCCGGCTGGCTGTCACCAGCACCCTCCTCATCGCCCTCATCGGCTATCCCTTCGGCTACTTTATGGCGAAGCTCCGGGGGCGGTGGAAGCAGGCCGCCATGCTGGCGCTGATGATTCCCTTTTGGACAAGCTCCCTCATCCGTATGTACGGCTGGATTGTCATTCTCCGCTCCGGCGGGGCGCTGGACCAGCTGCTGATGGGCCTGGGCCTCACCGATTCCCCCTTGCGGATGCTGTACACCTATCCGGCGGTGGTGGCGGGGATGGTCTACGCGCTGCTGCCCTTTATGATTCTGGCGGTTTACTCCAGCGCCGAAAAGATGGACTGGAGCCTGGTGGAGGCGGCCAGAGACCTGGGAGCCTCCGCCCCGGCGGCCTTCCTTACCGTCACCTTCCGCCTCACCCTGCCAGGGCTTCTCTCCGGGGTGATCCTCACCTTCATCCCCTCCATGGGCCTTTTCTTCATCGCGGATATCCTGGGGGGCAACAAGGTGGTGCTGGTGGGCAGCGTTATCCAGGACCAGCTGACCCAGGCTCATAACTGGCCCTTCGCCGCGGCCCTCAGCGTGGTGCTGATGCTCCTTACCAGCCTGCTGATTTGGTTTTACCGCCGGGTGGCCCATGTAAAGGAATTGGAGGGGCTGCTATGAGGAACCGCCAAAAGCTGCCAAATCTTTACCTTGCCCTGATTCTGGTGCTGATGTACCTGCCCATTCTGCTGGTGGCAATCTATTCCTTCAACGATGGGCGGCTAAGCTCGGTGTGGGAGGGCTTTTCCCTGCGGTGGTACAAGGTGCTGCTGCGGGATGCCGCCATTTTTGAGGCTTTGGGCAACAGCCTTATCCTGGCTGCCCTCTCCTGCCTGGGGGCGGCGGTCATCGGCACCCTGGGGGCGGTGGGGATGCACCGGCTCCGCAGCCGCACCAAAGGGGCCATCGAGTATCTTTCCACCCTGCCTATTATGATTCCGGAAATCATCCTGGGGATGGTGTTTATGGCCTTTTTCTCCCTGCTGGGGCTGCCCTTCGGCATGACCACCTTGGTCATCGGCCACACCGCCTTCTGCATTCCCTATGTCTTTATGCTGGTAAAGGCCCGCCTGGCGGGGCTGGATCCTTCCCTGGCGGAGGCGGCCAGAGACCTGGGTGCCGGGGAGGCGCGGGTCTTTTTTGACGTCACCCTCCCCCTCATCACCCCCGCCATCCTTTCCGGGATGCTGCTGAGCTTCGCCATGAGCATGGACGACGTTATTATCAGCATCTTCGTCACCGGGGTGAAGGTGAACACCCTCCCCATCAAGATTTACTCCCAGATTAAATTCGGCGTCACCCCGGAAATCAACGCCCTTTGCACCCTGATGCTTCTGGCTACCATCCTGCTGGTGCTTCTTTCCCAGTGGATCGGCCGGCCCCGGAAGTCGGACGGGTGAGTGAGATAAAACAAAGGAAAAAGTGAGAAAGCAGGAGGTATGACCTATGAAGAAGATCCTCGCGGCGGCTTTGGCCCTGGTTTTGGTCCTGGCACTGGCAGTGGGGTGCGGCAAGGCCCCCGGCGGCGGGACCATGACCCTCTACACCTGGGAGGGGATGTTTCCCCCGGAGGTGCTGGAGGCGTTCACCAAGGAGACCGGCATCACCATCAACTACGCGAACTTTGATACCGACGAGAATATGCTGGCCCGGCTGGAGGCGGCAGGCGGCGGGGACTACGATGTGGTCATCGCCGACGACTACATCATCGAAACGGTAATTGCCGAGGGGCTGGCCCAGAAGCTGGACACCAAAAAGCTCTCCGGCTGGGGGAACATCAACCCGGTATATCAGGGGCAGTTCTTCGACCCCAATAACGAGTACACCGTCCCCTACGGCTCCGGAGTGCAGACCATTGTCTACGACCCCGCCCGGATTCAGAAGGAGATTACCGGCTACGCCGACCTGTGGGACCCCTCCCTGAAGGATAACCTGGCGGTGATTGGCAACTACCGGGTGATAAACGGCATGGCCCTGAAGGTGATGGGGGAAAGCTACAACACCGAGGACACCGCCGTCATCCAGGCCGCCGGCCAAAAGCTGCTGGAGCTGGCCCCTAACATCCGCCTTATTAAAAACGACAACCTCCAGGACGACCTCCTGAGCGGGGAGGTGGGGGCTGCGGTGATGTACACCTCCCAGGTGACCCTGGCGAAGCTCCAGAACCCGGACCTCCGGGTGGTCTACCCCAAGGAGGGGGTGGGCTTTGGCATCATTGGAACCTTTATCCCCTCCAAGGCCCCTAACGCGGAGGCGGCCTACCAGTTTATCGACTACATCCTCCGGCCGGAGGTTTCCGCCCAGTGCTTTGAGTACATGGGCTACTACTGCACCAACAAGGCGGCGGATGAGAAAATCAACGAGGCCTACCGGGAGTTTTTGACCCTGCCGGAGGGCATCACCGGCGGGGAGATGGTGCAGACCGTCTCCGCCGCCGCCGAGGAGGCCCACAACAAGGCCTGGACCGAGTTCCGCGCCGCTTGCGGGGCGTGAAGAAAGGGAATGCCCTATGCCAATCTGGGCTGCCGCCCGGCCTCGCTTTCTTTTTCTTCTTACGAAAGAAGAAAAAGAAACAAAAAGAAGAACGGCCTATTTATCTGACAGCAGGTGCAAAACGAAAGCCAGCGGGATAAAGAAACAGCCGCAAAAAATGCACAGTTCGGCCACTCCCTGAAGAAACAGAAACAAAAAAAGCCTTCCGGCTCCCAAGAGAGATGTTCCCCAGGGGCCGGAAGGTTCTTTTCTTTGTTTCCCGAAAAGGCGGCTGTTACTTCACCGTTACCAGCTCGTAGGCGCGGGAGCCGACGCCCAGCTTTTCCGCGTGCTCCAGGCAGACCTGCCACCGGGTCTCCGGGAAGGCAGAAGCGAAGCGGTCCGCCGCAGGGTCGCTATCCTGGATGACGCTGCCGGCCATGGGAGGCATCTTGTTGCAGGCGTCGGCACAGGCCTGGTCCAGGGCCACCGGGTCGAAGGAGGCGAAGAAGCCCACATCGGGGATAAGGGGGATGTCGTTTTCCCCATGGCAGTCGCAGAAGGGGGAGACGTCGATAACCAGGCTGATGTGGAAGTGGGGCCGTCCCTCCAGCACCGCCCAGGCGTACTCCGCCATCTTTTTGCAAAGGATGTCGCAGCTGTGGTCGCTGGGGGGATTGATGGCGTCAAAGTTGCAGGCCCCCAGGCAGCGGCCGCACCCCACGCATTTTCCGTGGTCGATGGCCGCCTTGCCGTTCCTGCCGTAGGTGATGGCGTCGTGGGCGCACTGGCGGACGCAGGCCCGGCAGCCGGTGCAAAGCTTCTCCAGCACATGGGGCTTGCCGCTGGCGTGCTGCTCCATCTTGCCGGCCCGGCTGCCACAGCCCATCCCTAGGTTCTTCAGCGCTCCGCCAAAGCCCGCCTGCTCGTGGCCCTTAAAGTGGTTTACCGAGATGATAATATCCGCATCCATAATGGCGTGGCCGATTTTTGCCTCCTGCACATACTCACCGCAGGGCACCGGAACCAGAATCTCGTCGGTGCCCTTTAAGCCATCGGCGATGATGACCTGACAGCCGGTGGTGAGGGGGCCGAAGCCATGGAGGGCCGCCACGTCCAGGTGGTCGATGGCGTTTTTACGGCTGCCCACATAGAGGGTGTTGCAATCGGTGAGGAAGGGGACACCTCCCAGGCTCTTCACCACATCGGCCACCACCTTCACATAATTGGGGCGAAGGTAGGCCAGATTTCCTTCTTCCCCAAAGTGGAGCTTCAGAGCGGTGAAGCGGTTGGCGAAATCAATGTTTTCGATGCCGGCGGCGCGGATGAGCTTTTCCAGCTTCCGCAGAAGGTTGGTATTCCCGTGCACATGGAGGTCGGTATAGTAGACTTTGGAAGGATTCATGGCATTCTCTCCTTTGCAGCGTGTTGCGTTTTTCCCATTGTACCCGATCCCCAGGGGAAAGTAAAGGCAATACTACATAATCCTGGAGGTCTCCCTTCGCCAGCTGTGAATTGTGCGGTGCTTTCAGCGGCTTTTTGGTGGAAAATTTTATGAAAAATTCATAGTTTTTTTTACAGAAATATGGTACACTAGATAAAATAAATTTTTTATAGTATGTACCCAGAGCGCGAAGGAGAAATGTACCCTATGGTGGAACAGATTATCAATATTGAGCGGATGGAGCACGCCCTCACCCTCTTTGGCAGCCGGGACGAGAATATCCATCAAATCGAGCAGACCTACGGTGTGACTGTCCTTTTCCGGGGCACCGATTTGAAGGTGAGCGGCGAGGCGGAATCGGTGATGAACGCCGTCCGCTGCATCGAAGGTCTCCTCAGCATGGTGGAGCAGGGGGAGGAGCTTACCAGCCAGAACATCCGGTATGTGGCTTCCCTGGTGGAGGAGGGCAAGGAGCAGGAGGTCCAGTCCCTGAACCGGGATGTCATCTGCATCACCGCCAAGGGGAAACCCCTAAAGGCCCGGACATTGGGCCAGCAGGGATATGTGGACGCCATCCGCCAAAACACCGTCACCTTCGGCATCGGGCCGGCAGGCACCGGCAAGACCTACCTGGCGGTGGCTATGGCGGTGAAGGCCTTCCGGGCCCACAACGTCAATCGAATCATCCTCACCCGGCCGGCGGTGGAGGCGGGGGAGAAGCTGGGCTTCCTGCCCGGCGACCTCCAAAACAAGGTGGACCCCTACCTGCGGCCCCTTTACGACGCCCTCTTTGATATGCTGGGGGCGGAAAATTTCCAGAAGTACCAGGAGCGGGGGAACATCGAGGTGGCCCCCCTGGCCTATATGCGGGGGCGGACCCTGGACGACAGCTTTATCATCCTGGACGAGGCCCAGAACACAACCCCGGAACAGATGAAGATGTTCCTCACCCGCCTGGGGGCGGGCTCCCAAGCGGTGATTACCGGGGACGTCACCCAAATCGACCTTCCCGACGCCCGGCGCAGCGGTTTGGTGGAGGCCGCCAAAATCCTGCGGGGGGTGGAGGACATTGCCATCATCCAGTTTACCGAAAAGGATGTTGTGCGCCATAAGCTGGTGCAGGATATCATCCGGGCCTACGAAAAATACTACAGCGACAGCCGCCGGGGAAACCGGGAAAGGAGCGCTCCCGCCCGGCGTGAGGAGTACCGAGAGTACCGAGAAAGAAAGTAGACAGAAGACGCGATAAAGGGGGCAGTTTATGTGGACAAGGTAAAGGTGCATATCACAAACCGGCAGAAGGAGGTAAAAATCCCTACAGGGATACGCCTGCTGATTCGCCGCTGCTGCAATGCCGTTTTGCGGATGGAGGACTTTGCGGGGAATGTGGAGGTGAGCGTCAGCTTCCTCAACAATGCCCAGATTCGGGAGCTGAACCGGGACCACCGGGACAAGGACATCCCCACCGATGTGCTCTCCTTTCCCATGGGGGAAAACGGGGTCTACGACGTCAACCTGGAGACCGGAGCCAGCGTCCTGGGAGACATCGTTATTTCAGTGGAAAAGGCGGTGGAGCAGGCGGAGCTCTACGGGCATACCCTCCAGCGGGAGATAGGCTTCCTCACCGTCCATTCCATGCTTCACCTTCTAGGGTACGACCACGAGGCGGGGGGCCTTGCCGCTGCCCTGATGCGGGAAAAGGAAGAGGAAGTGCTGGAGCGGCTGGGACTGACCAGGGATGTGTCCTACACCATGCCCCGGATACCCAGCTGAGGGGAGGATGGATATGAGCAGCACCCGTACCGCTTTTATCGCCCTGGTGGGCAAGCCCAACGCCGGCAAAAGCAGCCTCCTGAACCGCCTGGTGGGGGAGAAGGTAGCCATCGTCACCCAAAAGCCCCAAACCACCCGCACCCGAATCACCGGCGTCCTCACCAAAGGGGAGACCCAGCTGGTGTTTATTGATACCCCCGGCCTTTTGAAGGCCAAGGATGCCCTGGGCCGGTACATGGTGAAGCAGGTGAAGGATTCGGTGGCGGATGTGGACCTGGCGGTGCTGGTCACCGAGCCGGGGCCGGAGCTTTCCAAGGCAGATGTGGAGCTGGTGGAAAACTTCCGGAAGCTGCGTCTGCCCGCCGTGGCTGTGGTAAACAAGGTGGACACGGTGGAGCAGAAGGAGACGCTGCTCCCCAAGCTGGCGGCCCTGGGGGCGGCCTACGATTTTTCCCATATTGTCCCTATCAGCGCCCTCACCGGGGAGGGGGTGGAGGAGCTTCTTTCCATCCTGCTGGAGAGCGCCCAGGAGGGGGTTCATTTCTTCCCGGACGACGCCCTCACCGACCAGCCGGAGCGGGTTATCTGTGCCGAGCTGATTCGGGAAAAGCTCCTTACCCATCTGCGGGAGGAGGTACCCCACGGGGTGGCGGTGGTGGTGGAGGAGATGAAGGACCGCCCGGCGGAAAGCTGCCGGGATGGGGGGCCTATCACCGATATTTCCGCCATGATTTACTGCGAGCGGGACGGGCATAAGGGCATGATCATCGGCAAGGGAGGGCAGATGCTTAAGGCCATCGCCTCCGAGGCCCGGCAGGATATGGAATCCTTTTTGGGGGTCCGGGTCAATCTCCAGTGCCGGGTGAAGACCCGTGAGGCCTGGAAGAGCAGCGAGTTCCAGCTGCGGAACCTGGGGTTCCGGTAAGCGGCGTGCCACCGCCGCACCCCTCTGCCCGGCTTTATGCTGGTGTGGGGCGGTGGGGGTGTGTCTGGAGACTTGGACATTCGCCAAGGTGTCAAAATTGGGAGGAAGTCAATTATGTTGCAGCTGTGGGTGACCGTTACCACCGTCGTCAATACCGCCTTGGGGGTGGTAGGGCTGGGGGTGGCGGTTTACGCCGTCTCGGCAAAGCCGCCCTTGGTGCTTTTTTACTACGGGGTGGCGGCTATCTGTATCATCGGGGCCATTGTGGGCTTTGTAAATATGTGGTTCCTCCACGAGGCCGCCCGCCGCAGTGAGGAGAAGAACCGCCCCATCCGGGAGGAGCGGGAGCGCAAGAAGGCGGAGCGAGCCGCCAAACGGGCCGAAAGGGAGGCCCTTCGGGCGGAGAAGCAGGCGGCCAAGGCTGCTGGTAAAGAAGAACCGGAGGCTGCCAGCCAGGGGGAGGCGCCGCTTCTTTCCGAAGAGGATGAGGGCGCCAGGGAAGAGGCTGCCCCAGAAGATCTTCCCCCAGAGGACAACGGAGAGATTACCGTGCTGTGAGGGGAATACAGGGTGCGACACGGCGGCACGCCGCAACGGCAAGAAAAACGGTAATTTGGGACTCCAGGCAGTAGTTTTTGCTTTCTTAGGAGAGTAAGGCCCACAGGGCCGTGTAGGGCGTGACACGGCGGCACGCCGAAATTTTTGGAAAAGCCACCGGCATTTCCCACTGATAACCTCCTTTTCCGGGGCGCAAACTGTAGGGTAAAGAGGGGCGATTGCCCATCGCCCAGCAGGGAGGTGCCAAGATGGAACAGCGGGAGCGGGAACGCTGGGAACAGTTTTGCAGGACCGGTCTGATCTCCGATTATCTGGAGTACCGGAGCGCAGCGGGGTATAGCCGCCGCACCCCGGTGGAAGGGCTTGTCCCTGGGGAGGAGGAGAAGGATGCAGCTTGGGACCAGGGCGGTGGTGCTCTCGGCCAAAAACTTGGAGGAGCATGACCGGCTGGTGGTGCTCCTCACCGAGGACCTGGGGGTGGTGACCGCCTACGCCAGGGGGGCCCGACGCCAAAAAGGGGCCATGTCCTCCGCCACCGAGCAGCTTTCTTACTCCGCCTTCCAGCTCTTCCGGAACCGGGAGCGCACCTTTGTGGACCGGGCGGAGACGGAAACCATTTTCTTTGCCATCCGCCAGGATATGGAGCGGCTGGCTCTGGCCTCCTACTTCTGCCAGCTCTGCCAGGAGCTGATTCCAGAGGGGGAGAACCAGCCGGGGTATCTCCACCTGATGATGAATACCCTCACCCTCCTGGACCGGGGGAAAATGCCCCTCAGCCAGCTGAAGGCCGTTTTTGAGCTGCGCCTGCTGACCATGTCCGGGTATATGCCGGATTTGGTGGCCTGTGCCGTCTGCGGAGACCTCACTGGGGAGGGGGTCCTTTTTGCCCCTTCGTCCGGGGTGCTTTACTGTCCGGGATGCGCTCCAAGGCAAGGAACCATCCCCCTCCTGCCCCTGGAAGCGGGGGTGTTCCAGGCCATGCGCCACATCATCTACAGCGATTTTGGAAAGCTCTTCTCCTTCCGGCTGCCAGCGGAGGGACTGGAGCGTTTGGCCGTTGCCAGCGAAGCGTACCTCCTGGCCCAGGTGGAGCGGGTGCTGCCGGCCCTGAACTTTTATAAAACCATAGCAAGCCCTATCCTGTGACAGAAAGGAGCCGTCCCTATGCCTATCCAAAAGCGAAAACTCCCCCTTCTCCAGAAGCTCCTCCTTGCCGAGACCGACGAGGAGCACCCCCTGACCCTGGAGGAGATTATCCGGGAGCTGGGGCGGCAGGGGGTCACCGCGGAGCGGAAAAGCCTCTACCACGATCTGGAGGTGCTGCGGGACTGCGGCCTGGACGTCATCTGCACCCGCCGGGATGGGCATACCGTCTACTTTGTGGGGGATAGGGATTTCCAGATGCCGGAACTAAAGCTCCTGGTGGATGCGGTGCAGTCCTCCCGATTCATCACAAAGAACAAAAGCGAGCAGCTGATTCGCAAGCTGGAGCGTCTCACCAGCCGCCACCTGGCGGGGCAGCTCCGGCGCTCGGTGTATGTTTCGGGCCGGGTGAAGACCACCAATGAGCGGATCTACCTCAATGTGGATGCGGTCCATACCGCCATTGCCCAGGGCAGGAAAATCGCCTTCCGTTACTTCCGGTACGACGCCAGCCGCAAAAAGATTCCCCGAAACCAGGGGGAGGAGTACATCGTCAGCCCCTATGCCCTCACCTGGGGGGAGGAGAACTACTACCTCATCTGCCACTACCCCAAATACGGCATCACAAACTTCCGGGTGGACCGGATGGACCGCCCCCGGCTGCTGGAGGAACCAGTTCTTCCCTCCAGGCAGGCCAATGGAGGGAAGGAACTGGACCTCTCCCAGTACAGCCAGCGGACCTTTGGGATGTATAACGGGCCCTTGCGGGAGCTGGAGGTGCAGTTCGACAGCCGTCTGGCAGAGGTGGTGCTGGACCGCTTTGGGGAATCGGTGTTCCTGATGGACCGAAAGGATGGGACCTTTGTGGCCACCCTCCGGGTGAAGATTAGCCCAATCTTCTTTGGATGGCTGATGAACTTTGGCACCGACGCCAAAATCCTGTCCCCGGCGGATGTGGCCCGCCAGTACGCAGAGGCTGCCCGCAAAGTGGCGGAGCTGTACAAGGGGTAGGCCATGGTTTTTTGGAAGGACGGCGGCTCCAGCTTGCCGGAAAAAGCATGGATTCTGTGGTATAAAAAGAAAAAGTCCCCCTCTATAACGCCTTTGGCGAAAAGAGGGGGACTTATTTTCAATAAGGGAAACAGGGGTCTATTTTCCCGCTTCCCCGGTCATGGTCTCCGCCAGGGTCTTTAGCTCCTCCAGGGTATTGGGCTTCAGGTCGCACATAATAATGGAATGCTGGATGAGGGCGGGGAGGGACTGAAAGTAAGCGTCCATCTCCCGGTTTTCAAAGCTGTACATTGCAGGTTCACCTTCCTTCTTCTTCGGGTTTCGTAAATTTTGCCTGCCAGACCTCCTGCTTCACCTTGGAGGAGGCGGTGCGGAAGTAGGCCCGGCTGTTGGCGTCTTCCCCCAGCAGAGCAGTGATGGGGGAGGGTCGGGGTTTGTTGGCCTCCAGGAAGTGCCGGAGGGCCTCCGGGGTCATGGTGTTGTGCTGGAGGATATCCAGCTGAATCTCCCGCGGCATGGCGTTAAAGACCTGCCGGCTCGCCTTGTCGCTTTCCAGCTGGGCCAGCACATCCACCGGGTAGGAGTTGCCAAGGGGATTTTTCATCGGTTCTGTGGGGCGCATGGAATCCTTCTCTTTCATCTGGTTCACCTCGTTTTTTAGGTTATCCCGGCAGAGGACAAAAAAACCGCCGGAACCTTTGGTGGCTCCAGCAGTTTTTCCCAGGGGACAAGGGCTTATCTCCTCCGCAATCCCAAGGCGCTAAATACAATGGCACAGGCTCCGCAGAGGGAAGCGATGATTCCCAGCACCAGCCCGCAGACCGAAAATCCCTTCATTTTGTGGCCCCCCTTCTTTTTGCCTTTTTGCTATCATACCATATTTTCCCCCTGTTGGAAAGATTTTCTCCTCCAAATCTGCAAAAAGTACCACTGGCTGGACCGCCTCTTCCCTCTAAAAAAGTCTCGCGCTGGGGCAAAAAATGTGTTATACTGGAATAAACCATAGCGCATCTGGAAAGGAGTGGGAAAATGGCATATGTACTCTTGAAAAATTGCCGTTTGATTGACGAGACGGGGGAAATTTCTTCCGGGGAGGACCTTCTGATTCAGGACGGGGTCATTGCTGGCCGGGGGAAGAGCTTAGCCCCGCTGGAGGGGGAGACGGGGGAGATTTTGGACTGTGGCAGGCTTTTTGTCAGTCCCGGCCTCACCATCCTTCATGCCCATTCCCCCATGCACATCCTTCGGGGAATTGCGGAAGATGTGAATGTGGACGACTGGTTCAACAAAGAGATATGGCCCTACGAGAGCAAGATTTTGGAGGAGGACATCTACTGGGGCGCTAAGCTCTGCTGCGCCGAAATGCTGGACCACGGGGTCACCGCCTTTGCGGACCACTACTTCCATGGGGAGCAGATTGCGAAGGCTGCGAAAGAAAGCGGCATCCGGGCAGACATCGCCGGAACGGTCTTCGCCTTTGATGGCAACCCGGAGCCGGAGATGCGGCCGGTGGAGGCCCTGATGGAGCAGTACCGGGACGACCCCCTGGTGAAGATTCGCTTCGGTCCCCATTCCCCCTATATCTGTTCCCCGGAGGTGCTCCGTACCTTGGTGGAAGCGGCCAGGGAGAAGGGCGGCGGTATCCACCTCCATGTCTCCGAGACGGAGCGCCAGGTGGCGGAGAGCCGGGAAAAGCACGGCAAGACCCCCTTCCAGGTGGTAGCGGAGGCCCTTGCATCGTGGCCCACGGCCTTTGGATTGAAGACGGGGACCTGCCCCTGCTGGGGGAGGATACATATATCGCCCTCTGTCCCAAGACCTACATGAAACTGGGGGCCGGGCGGGGGCCCATCTGGGAGAGCTGGCGGAAGGTGAACCTCTGCATTGGCACCGACGGGGCGGCCAGCTCCAACTCGGTGGATCCCCTGGAGCAGGCCAGGCTCTTTGCCCTGCTGGGGAAGCTCACCGACCAGGCGGAAGATTACCCCCTCCAGGAGGTCTGGCAGGTGATGATGCGGGGACATCGGGCGCTGAACTTCGGCTCCGGCAGCCTCACCCCTGGGGCAGCCGCGGACCTTTGCTTTTGGGACCTGGATACCCCCCAGACCGCCCCACTCTACGACCCTCTGGCGGCGATCCTCTACAGTGCGGACAGCCGGAACATCCGCCACGTGATGGTGGCAGGGGAGTTTTGCAAGCGGGACGGGACCCTGGTCTTCGATACCGCCCCCATCCTGGAAAACGCCGCCCGGTGCGCCAAGGAGATTACCATTCGGGGCAAAGGCGTCAGCAAGCTGCGCTTTTGAGCTGTCTTCTTTTTCTTCTTGCGAAAGAAGAAAAAGAAGCAAAAAGAAGAACGGCAAAG
>OFFY01002096.1_pt1 | contig 14885 bp, 12 predicted proteins | sample 1521481 | NCBI WGS metagenome assembly OFFY01 (sample SAMEA3504117, study PRJEB24116) | mouse gut metagenome | biome: mouse gut; feature: mouse-associated habitat; material: faeces | place: Denmark | collected 2011
AAAGTCTTTTGCAGTCACGATTTGAATGTTTTCAAACTGCTCTATTACGAGGAGGTCTTTATCTCCACTGACAATATATAAAGCATGAGAATCTTTTGCGCATTCCAGGAATTTGTTATCGTCAGGATCACGGCATATTTCGACATGAGTAACAGGTTCGATAATTTCCATAGTTTTAATTAGCGGGCTTAAAATTGTTCTATTAATATGCCCTTGTTTTCTGTCAATCATTTCCTGCACAATTTCTTCATATTCGTTAATAATTTCTGTCGTAGCGCAGGCTGTTATCTTCTGACAAACAACAGCACGAAGAATTTCTCTCGGAAATCCGCCAAAAAACACACCAGAAATCAAAACATTTGTATCTATCACAATTCTCATACTCGTTTCTTCTTTCTAACTGATTTGATTATATTATTAACATCATTTTCATTATACCCAACAGACTTTGTCCATTTTTGCGCTTCGTTGAGTGAGGCTTCAAATTCTTCTGCAGAAGGAAGTTTTAAAGTTTTGAGTATGATAACATCTCCTGAAGTATATGCTGCCAGTTTATCACCAGTATCAATCGACAGGAGTTTTCGGATGCTGACTGGCAATGAAATCTGTCTTTTGGAAGAAACTGTCTAATGAGCAGGGAGAAAGTATTTATGGGCATGGAAAAGATATACAGTAAGATTGCAGAAGACAATGGTATAAACGCTGGAGAAGTCAGGCAGGAAATACAGGAAACGATTGAGGATGCATATATAATATTTTTAAGGTGGTGAAAAGGAGAAAACAGCCAGGTATGAGATCGTGTAAAATATGGCAGATATGCAGTTCTGATACATGGTCTTACTGCCGGATGTAAAGGTATGCTGTCGGCTGTATTTCGGGATCGCTGGTATGTAATAATCGTAAAATACAGGCTGCAGATGGAACACGGCATATATGCATCAGCCATTCCGCAGGTATGCAGCCGCCGCTGACAGTCCATAAAGCATAACTCTGTAGAAGATTTGTAAATTTGCTCCGTAAACTGATGTAAGATCTGCATGCAGCATCCATGAGATAACGCAAAAGGCTGGGCAGTTAGACGCTGCCCGGCTTTTTGCAAAAGTGACAGATGGCGTGAGTGAATACGGGACAAACTAAAAATAAAAGTAAGAACCGGCGGTAAAGGCAATTTCCGGATTACATGTAAATATAAATCTTCCAATCCGTTTCTGTATGAATGGTAAAGCAGTGACAAAAAATATTTGATGATTCGTGAAGCTGCTGGTTTCCATATTTATGTCTTGTTATGCAATTACCATAGGAATTAAGCGTCAAAACCAGACACTTCGACGCTTAAATTTTATGACATAATAGATTAAGCAAATCATTTGTCCTCTGATTTTTCCTAAAAATTTAAAATGGACAGAATCTGTCCAGGTGCAGGTGTATAGTAAAAAAGTGTAAATATTATACAGAAGTATAAAAATGGAGGATACAGAAATGGGACAAGGCAAAAGAAGGGCATTTAGCCAAAGTTATCAGATGTTATGCAGCAGGAAAGAGAAGGAATTAAAAGAAGCGGCTGGCGACATAAACAAGCGCCTGCGGATTGCATTTGAAATCTGGGTTGATTCCTGGCGGATTACGTCGGATTTATCTATGCAGCTGGAGCATATCCATCAATTTTCAGATGAATATGGAAACATCATGCAGGAAAATGTAAAAAAGCTGTGTGCAGATATGAAAAAAGTGGCGGCAGAGGCTTATGAGCAGGCTCAGCTGATTTCGGAGGAACAAGAGCTTAAAATGAAAGAGCTGATGCAGGAGGTTTTTTCAGAAGGGCAGGATGGAAAAGGTTTTTTCGGCGGGGAAAAGGCATATTTACCTATGCAGATGCTGTGGGATGGCGGAGAATTAATCGAAAAGTTAAAAGAAGTTATTTTTGTGGATGGAAATGTAAGAGCTGATCGTGTAGAATATATTTTGCAGGAATTGTTGGGAATACCAGAACAGGAATTGTTGGGAATACCAGAACAGGAATTGTTGGGAATACCAGAACAGGAGTTGTGATGAATCATAATCTTTGTTTATTCAGAAAAGCATAGTGGAGAGCAATAGATATGGAAAATACGATAAAAGCGCTAAATGAGCTTAAAAGCATCACCATGTGAGTTTCAGCTTTGATGCAAAGGAGGCTGGCAATGGTCTTACGACATTTCAAGATTTTACTTGCCAGCTTCATGAAAGGGATTGCCTATACCAGTGAGCTAAAAGATTTGCCCGCAGACAGCCGTTATTTTCAAAGAACAGGCAAATCATTTGGCAAATAAGTATGCTTGCGAGTATATAAGGATGGATGGATTTTGTAAGTTCGAAATAAACCGTGTGAAACAAAAGAAAGGAATGGATATGAATGAAAAAGAAGACAAAATACAATGGGTGCTGGACTTATATACGCGTCTTCTGAAAGGGGACATCATCTATAAAAAAGAAGAAGCGGTGAAATTTGGGGTTACAGAAAAAAGTATACAGCGTGATATTAATAATGTCCGTGTTTTTCTAAGCAACAGGACCGTAAAACAGGGGATTGCAAATGACGTCGTGTATGACCAGAAACACCATGGGTACCAGTTAAAGAAGGCAGAGCAGGGACGGCTTTCGAATAAAGAGGTTTTGGCAGTTACAAAAATCCTGTTGGAAAGCCGGGCTTTTACGAAACCAGAGATGATGAACATTTTAAACAATGTTGTGGAGTGCTGCGTCCTGCCGGAAAACAGAAATCTGGTAAATGACATGCTTGGCAGTGAGCGCCTGCATTATATAGAGCTTCAGCACAGGAAGAAGTTTATGGACAAAATGTGGGAAATTGCTGTTGCGATCAAAGAGCAGCGATGTATCAAAATTGTATATGAAAAAACAGGAACGGATCAGGCAGTAACGAGGAAGGTAGACCCGTTAGCCATCATGTTTTCAGAATTTTACTTTTATCTGGCAGCGCATTTGGAAGATATTGACCGGGAAAAGGAATTTCAGATTACAAATGATACGAACCCGACAATTTACAGGATCGACCGGATACGGGAATTGGCAGTGTTGGAGGAGCATTATAAAGTATCTGAAAAAGACCGTTTCCAGGCCGGTGAGGACCGTAAACAAATTCAGTTTATGTATGGCGGGAAACAGCAGATGGTAGAATTTTGGTATAAAGGCTGGAGCGTGGAGGCTGTTTTGGACAAACTGCCTACGGCAGAGGTTCTGGAGACGGATAAAGAGAAGAAAAGATACCGGATACGGGCAAAGACGTTTGGGAAAGGGATTGATATGTGGCTGAGGAGTCAGGGGGATTTTGTGGAAGTTATCAGAAAATTTGAGATATAAGCGGTAGCAAGGGTGTATCAGATAATTAGAGTAAGAAGTTTTTCAAAATGATGTATGGAAGACCAGGAAGAATGTAGTAAAATAGAAGGAAAGTGTCCCATGTTAAGAGACGGGCAAGCGACAGAGTGATACCTGCGAGAGAAAAAATTTTATTGGATGAAAATGGTTGATAGACTTAATCGAATAAGGTAGGATAGTAAGAAAAGGATGGTGTTAAATATGAGACGGGAAGAGTATATTTCTGATTAATGTCTGGCGTGTGAGATCAAGGGTGGATTCAGGCGGGCATGATGTGCCTGAGGATAAAATAATCAAAAGATACGACAGGGCGCTTGAGTTGATAAAGGATTTGGTTGAAATCTGTGATATATGCCATATATACGATAATTCGGGCAGTAAACCATTTAGAATTTTTAAGAAAAGGAAAGAGCAGGTTTATTTTGATGAATGTGTTGACTGGTATTTTGAAGATATCTGGGTATTGACTTCTGTTAATCATATGAAAAAGAAAAATCTGAATTGAGAGAGATGCTGTAAAATTATGATGAAAGAATTTTACAGCATTTTTGTTGACGATAAAGTTTATAGAACCAGAAACAACGATGGTGGCTGAGCAGTGCCGATTCCAGGAATGGGTCGCCCAGATCAGAGACTGCCAGAGCCGTCCGTACGGCATGAGCGTTGTCAGCTGATGTGCCTGCTACAGTATTACAAAAGCGAATGATTATTACCAGCTTCGCCGCGTGAAGGAAGTCTGCCCTGAAGCCATCCAGGTAAAAATGCCTGCGCAGCAGATTGTCCCCGGACAGCCCGGGCTTTTGCAGCAGGGCCGGGAAGATTATCTCCCCGAAACCTGAAAATGCCGATATATCGGTTTTCCAATAACGGCTATTATCATACTTGCAAAAATATAAATGAGCGGAACCGCCTGCCATGCGGTCAGGTAGTGTCCAAAGGCGGAAACCAGACGAACGTCAAAAATATTCCATGGGGTAAGGAATGCACTCGGAAGCCAGTCCCATAGCTGTGCCAAAACTCTATATTGAGAGGGAATGGAACATATCATAGAAAGAATAAGCATTCCAAAAGTAATGGCAAGCGTAGCGATATTACTGTGGAGTATTTCTGAAAGCAGCATAACAACTGTACTAAAAATGACAGATGTCACAATGACACAGCCGTATACTATCAAAACCGCCTGGCAGGCAGTAAGCGGATAGGAATACTGGGCAAATATCAATTGAAACATTGCATCGAAACCGTCTGTTCCATAGATACAAACCGACAATACGGCTGCAAATGCAGAAAGCAGCAGAGAAGTACCGATTGCAAAGCTGATACCTGCAAAAATTTTCGCCCAGTATGCCATACCTTTCCCATATTTGCTGCAAAGTATGAGCTGGTCTGTCCTTCTTGTATGTTCATCCGCAAAAAGTCCCGATAAGCAAATGGACACTGCCATCAGTACAAAAAGTCCGATTGTTGTGACAGCTTTAAATAACTTTCCGTTATTTGATATACAAAAGGTGTATGGATGTCAGCTTCTTTTTGCTGCCAAAATGCCATTTCTCCTTCAGACAAATTTTCGGAGATCCACTGATTCTCCAGCATAGACTGCCTTCGTGCATATAAGTCGTCGGACCTTGGAGTCCATTGAATTATTTCTGAAAAGGTCATTTGCGTAGTATCCCGCACAAAATTAAAAATGGCACTATATGGTCTGGCATATGTTTGGTATTCCTCAGTTGAGCTATACTTCTCTGCTGTGACAGGAATCATACGATAGGCTTGTATGGTTTCTTCCAGCAGAGACTGGTTCAGTTCTTTGCCGTTCAGCATTTTCTGATAATTTCTGTCTGTCAAAAACATATGATATTTCGTATCAGATTTTTCATTGTCAATAGGATAAGAGCCAATGAATTCACCAATAAACAGAATGGCTGTGGCGATAAAGCAAATCGCCAAAGTAGCATAAACGATTTTCCGTTTCCATATTTTTTTCAGTTCATAACAGTAAAGTACTCCGAAATTATTCATTAAGTCCCTCCTCACCAAATTGTTCCAGATAGAAATCTTCCAGATTTCCTTTTGTTTCCTCCAGGCAGCCAGAGAAAATGAGTTGTCCGTCTTTCATCATCAATACATCGCCGGCAATGTGCTCGATGTCGGATACTATATGCGTAGACAACAAGATAATATTTTCTTTTCCCCAGTCCTTAATCAGATTGCGGAAACGCACCCGCTCTTTTGGATCAAGTCCGGCAGTCGGTTCATCTAAAATCAGAACTTTCGGCTGGTTAAGCAGTGCCTGTGCAATTCCCAACCGCTGCTTCATGCCGCCGGAATAGGTTTTTATTTTCTTTTTGGCAACATCCTGTAAAGATACCAGCTGCAAAAGCTCATTTGATTTTCTCTTTGCCTGTGCCTTTCCAATACCCTTTAATGCTGCCATATATAAAAGAAAATCCATTCCGGTAAATTCGGGATAATAACCAAAATCCTGCGGTAAATACCCCAAAATAGCACGATAATTTTCTTCGCTCACATCCATACCATCAAAAGAAATGGTACCGCTTTCAGGCTTTAATATGCCGCATATCATTCTCATAAGCGTTGTTTTACCTGCTCCGTTTGCGCCAAGCAGTCCATAAACTCCTTTTTGAAGTTTTATGGAAATACGGTCAACGGCAATTTTGTTTTTATATTGTTTTGATACCCGGTCAATTATAAGTTCCATGCTAATTCCTCCGTTTGTTTCATTGTACGGTACATTTCGTATATCATTCTTCCAACTAAAAAGACGAATAAAACAGACCACCATTTGATGTAAGAAAACTGATATACAAAATCAGCTATAAAATGCAGCCACGCATTTGCTCCGCTAATCATTACCGCTGCGCCCATACAACCATAAATTGCTTCTTTACTGTGAAAATGGCGTGTAATCCACAAATTTATATTTACTGTCAGCAGATATGGAACAAGAAGATAAATCCCTGTTTGGAACAAGGAAAACGGATTACCAATACAGCATAGCGGGGTAAGACAACAAAGAACGAAAACATCCAGTGCTCCTAAAATTCCCATTCTCGCAAGAATTACACTTTTCAATGAAAATCGTGCAGACATTTCAAATTCAACCATTCCATATACCATGGAACGGGCGTTTTCCGTTACGGCTAACAGTCCAAGAAACGGGAGAAAGGCAGATACAACCCATAAGGTATTTTTCTCAATGTAATAAGCCCATGTCAATGCGGGAAACAGAAGCGATACGGAGAGGAACAACGTCCACTTTCGTAAATAAGCTGCCTGTGTCAGAATGAATTGCCACATCCTGATTTGAGGTTGAGGTAATGTCCTTAAAAACCCTGCCTTTTCTTGTTGATTTGGCTTCGGGACTTCAAATGCTTTTTGAATACTTCGTTTTATCTGTTTATTCATCAAAAAAACCCTCCTTCTTCAATTCTTCTTTTAACCACTTTAAAATCTTTGAGAGCCTGCGATAAACAGCAAAACGTGAAAATCCCGTAATCCTGCAGATTGTCGCAACCCCAATTTCGTTTACATATCGCAAAAAAATCAATTCCTGTTCCTCCTGTGACAGCCTGGATACGATAGATTTTAAAGTCAGATTATTTATCCAATCTTCGGTTGGATTGTATGCTGCTTTTTCGGATACATCTTCCAAACCCGCAGCGGTTTTTTTGCGAAAGTTATCGATACATAAATTCTTTGCAATCGTATATAAATAGGGCAGCTCCTTATTGTTGTCAAGACTTAAATCCTGTTGGAAAAAGCGAAGAAACGTTTCCTGTGTAATATCCTGTGCGGACTGCCTGTCGTGTAGTTTAAAATAGCAGTAGCGATATATTTTGTCATATTGTTCTTCAATATCCATTCGCCAAAAAACCTCCCTTCATAATGTCTAACGGATGAGGACTGCGATATGTGCGGCTTATTCAAAATTTTTCCAGGATGCTTTAAATATCTTTGAGGTAGAAAAACGGCGACCTGACGATGATTGCGCCAGTTCGCCGCTGCTCCGATTCTTGTTACAGTATAGCATACAGCCGCGGATGTTTCTATCCTGTGCTTCTGATATAGACATATCCAAAATCCGCACAGAACATAGAGAATGGGCAGGACAGACGATGACTGCAAATAATAAGGCAAAGAAAGAGAAAGCAAAATGTAATGGAATTGTGTGTGCGGTTGTGGCAGGATAACCGTATGAAATATGATTCATAAAGGGCGTGAGATAAGTATGCGAAAATACTATATTGACAATATACGTTGGATGATCATTTTACTTCTTGTTCCCTATCATGCAGCAATGGCATGGAATGTATGGGGAGAACCAAATTATATTAATTTTGAAAGCAATAAAATAATTAGCAGCATTGTGGTATTTTTTAGTCCGTATGTTATGCCGCTGATGTTTTTGCTTGCAGGCATTTCTACAAAATATGCGCTGCAAAAGCGGACCGTTGGGCAATATGTGCTGGAACGGATGAAAAAATTACTGCTATCTTATTACAAAGAAAAATAATGCGCCTGAAAGATATCGATGTACCGATGGCGCTGATTTTTCTTTGGGGATTACCGTTGCCATTTTTTAGCGGAGTGCTTTCGATAGGCGGAAAAAGTCTTGCAGAATATACTTACGTTTTTCTTGCTGGCTGCTATATTTTCTCAAATGATGACGTAATCAACAAAGTAGAAAAATGGAAATGGATGTTCTTGTGTATAGGTACAACAGCAACGATTTTCAATGTATATCTGTTTATTTGGTCAGATGCACAGCATACATTGTTAAATGCGATTGCGAAATATGTATCGGAGTGGTTTATGATTAGTTCCCTGTTAGGGATTGGGAAAGGGTATTTGAATTTGAACGGGAAAATATCAAAATATATGTCAAAAAGGTCCTATACGTTTTATATTTTTCATTTTATCTGGGTGGTGTTGTTCCAATATCTTTTGTTTAATGTTTACAATGGTAATATAATTTTGCTATATATTTTACCAGTGCTTTTTGCATATGGGGCAACATTGCTATGTTGTGAGATTTGCAGCAAAGTCGCTTTCTTCTCATTCCTTAGATGAGTTCGTATTTTCAGGAGAAGATAAAAAAACGGAATATGCCGACACAGCGCAGAGAGCCTGGCTGGGACTGTCAGAGGCGAATGCTGAATCTAAAGCAGGTGACTGAAAATACCTGCTAAGCTCCCAGCAGAGCCGGTGAGAACGGAGTAAGCCGCAGCGATATCTCAGGTATCAAAAATAAAACCTCCATGTTAACATAGATTTGGGTCTGGGCAGCCTAATCTATAATAACAGAAGGCATCCGCAATGGATAAATAAATTTAGCATTATGACCGCATATTAGAATGGTGTGGTGATTTATTTCAGTAAGAACAGTAAGGAAAACAGGAGTGACAAATCAGGCGTATGTTGAAAAATGAGATACGGCAGATGTGGCCGGGAATCTAAAAACAGGTTTCCGGCCGTATTTTTTGTCCTGAAATGTAAATTTTTTGTGAACCTGATTAAAAGTCCTTTACGAAACGTCGATGGTGATACGAGATGGGAGACGCCATCGGTTATTACCGCTATCGTCAGTGGTATGATCAAAGCCATGCTGTCAATTTTGACACTGTGCGGTTTGGATTATGGCAGTTCGACTTATGCGTTTTTAATTCTGTTTTCCGATACGTCATTTTATTTTATGCCGGCGTACCTAAAAAACGCTTCAGCTTTTCATACATTTCTTTTTCAATCTCGTCATTATGTCTCCCTCTGCGGTTATAAACAGTAATAATTCGGATGATATCGTCGTCTGTCAGGCGGTGATTTTTCTCACAGTAAAGAGCAAAAAACAGTTCCAGCAGATGGGTGTGCATGATTCCTGTGGCAATGTTGTGAAGAAAGCTGTAGTCTTCGTAAACGGTCAGAAAATTTTCCAGCAGATAGTAAGTCAGATATCCGCGCAAAATGCGTTCCGTGTCTGGATGCCGGACATGCAGCTGTTCCAAAAGCATGCCGAGCTTTGCATCTCCTTTGGCGGATGTCAGCCATTTAAATTCTTTCAGGTATGTCCGGCATAAGTCATATAGAAACGGGGAGACAGTTTTCAAAAAGATGTGATAAAAACTGCTGGTCAGCATTGCGTAAGTAATATCATGCGGTATGATAAAAGGCGCGTCCGCTTCACGGATATGGGCGGCAAGATTCGTGTGCACCGGTTTGCTAAAGTCCGGACGGCTGGAACCGTTTGATGGAGTATAGCCTGCAATATAAGACTGCTGCAGAGCTTTTGCATACGATAGCAGCCCTGTATAAAGCATGGGGCGCGGCAGGGGATGATCCATAATCTGCTCCGTTAACGCAAGACGGATTTCTACTAATTCCTGCAAATATTCGGCGTCGTCATTCGTTCCGGATTTTGCGTAGGATATGTTCCGGTCCACAGTCTTATAGCATAAATGATCCAGGTTGTTTAAAAATAACCTGCAGGCTTGCGGACATGCAAGAAAAAGCGACTCTTCGGCAAAATATCTATAGTTTATTCTCTGACGAGGGAAAATGCGGCATACGTCCGAAAGGTAGTCTTCGCCAAGGGAAAGCTGGACCTTGCAAAGCAGGTCTTTTGACAGAAACGGACACTTTCTTCTCGAACCTTTAAACATGGTCGTCCCGTTATGTCTTGTGAGGCTGCTGCGCAGCCAAATGCCATAGCGTCCCTTTTTTGCCATATATTTTTGCACCGTGTCAGCATCTAATACAATCTGCCAGCCATGGCAGCAGGTGTCGGGGCAGCTTCCCATTACGCATTGAAATTTTGAATAAAAACTCAGTTCATGTACTTTCATAAAAGCATTGTAGCACATGTACTGGGCAAAGGAAATAGTTTTATGGCAATCGCAGGTTGGATTATGGTTGAAATTTTTATGGATGAATAATTGGAATCATGATAGAATAAACATATTGTGGATAAAGGAAACAAACGATATGGATAAAAATAAACGAGATAAGATTAAACCTGCAAGAATCTTTTCTGGCACAGAGTCTGTTTATGCCGACGATTAAAGATATTGCGAAGCGCGCAGGGGTATCCCATGGGACGGTATCCAATGTACTCAACCGCAGAGGGAATGTCAGCGCAGAAAAGATCAAGCTCGTCGAGCAGGCGGCAAAGGAGCTTGGATATCAGATCAATTCGCAGGCGAGCCAGTTAAGGAGCGGCACATCCAGGCATATCTGTGTCATTGTGCCAAGGATCGATATGACAAAATACAGCGAGCTGTATGCTGGCATCGAGCAGGAGCTTGGGCGGCAGGAGATCACGCTGGAGCTTTTGTGTACGAACGGGCTGGAATATGTGGAGCAAAGGCTGTTAAGCAAAGCGCTTTCCCGTAATCCGACAGCGGTGATCCTCGTTAGTTCGCTGCTGAAAAATAAGGCGTCCGTTCCCGAAGGGACGCGGATCATTATGCTGGACAGATACGTGAAGGGATTTCCGAAGCATTCTGTGTTTGCGACGTTTGACTATGCGAGGGCAGGCAGGGAGATCGCGGAAAAATGCGTGCGGGATGGGAACAAAAATATCGCGGTATTATGCGAGGATGTTAGTTTTACAGACGACAAAAGGTTTGTAGAAGCGGTTTCGGAAGTGTTTGAGAGCGAAGGCTGCTATTTTGAGGTTTTTGCAGCGCCGGATCCTATGAAATTTAACAGGGCGTTTGACGTGTTGTACGCGGCAGATTCGTTTGATGCGGTAATTGCCAGGTCTGACGAAGACGTTGACAGCCTGCATATGGCAAACCGCTATAATCCGGATGTCAGGCTGCCGGTTGTTTATGCGGTCGTAAACAAAGAATTTGGGCTGGCGGATGAGAATCGTTATGAGATGAACTATAAGCTGATGGGACATCGGATCGCGGAAGATATTTTAGAAAAAAAAGAGGAAAGGATTGTAGAGGCAGGGAGCTTTCGCAGTCGTCCCCGTTATCTGGTAAAAAAAGAAGAAACCCTGCGTCTGTTATCGGTCAAAAATGCGACAAGCAAAGCGATCCGAAGGCTGCTGCCGTTGTTTAAAAAGCAGTCCGGCATCGATGTCAAGGTTATTGAAGTGCCTTATGACGAGCTGCGCAGAATGGTATCCAAGATGCAGGCGGGACAGGAAACGGTTTTCGACCTTGTGCGCATCGATATGGCATGGATGGAAAAGGATGGCGAACGTATTTACCAGGAGCTGGATATGGACAGCCAGCCGATGCAGAATGTTGTGCAGAAGCTGATCCCCGGCATTTCGGAAGAGTATTCGGTCATTCATGGGGTAACGTATGCGATCCCACTGGATGCCTGTGTGCAGATGTTGTTCTGCCGCAAAGATCTGTTTGAAAACGAGCTTATTAAGCGTGAGTTTTATGAAACATACAAAAGAAAGCTGGAAGTGCCCAAAACATTTGCGGAATACAATCAGGCGGCAGGGTTTTTTACGCAGAAAAACAACCGCAGATCGCCGACCGTGTACGGGCATACGCTGACGTATGGAAGATCGTTTGTGGCAGCCTGTGAAGTCATGCTCCGTTATTATGAAAAAAATACGAGTGTGTTTGACTGCAACGGTAAGGTGCGCGTCTGTACCGAAGAAATGAAGGAGGCGTTTTGCACCTGTCTGGAATCGTGCAAATATGCGACGAATGATACGCATTTATGGTGGCGGGAGACAGCGAATATGTTTTCTGACGGCATGACGGCGATGAATATTACTTTTTCCAACTATGCCTCGGATATGGTACATTCGATAAATGCAAAAGCGGCAGGCAAGATCATTTTTTCACAGGTGCCTGGAAGAATTGGGCTATCCGTTGTTTTTTCGCAGCAAAAAAGGAATTTCACTAACATCGGAAGGTGAAACAATATTACCAGAAGCTCGTCAAAAACAGCCGAATGCTGCAAGTTTTTCGAATGGCTGTATGCAGATGAGACTGCGGAGATGGTAACTTATTTAGGCGGATTTATCCCAAACCGGAATATTATAAAAAACGCCGAAGTGCTGGAACTGTATCCATGGATCGAGGATATCGGGAATATGCTTGAAAAAGGAAAGCGCAGAAACAGGGAAGCGGTTAACGACAGGTTTGATGAATTTGCGTTTGAGGATATTATTGGGTCAGCGTTTATGAATGTCATTTTTGAGGCTGCGGAGGTGGAGGCAGCGCTTAGAGATGCACAAAGGATCTGCGATGATATGTTTAACTGAAAAATGGTAAGTTTGATGGATTCCATTAGAAACGGAGCTGTCGCATTAAGTAAAACGAAACAAAGGATACGATCTTGTTTGCGTTTTGCCTGGTGCGGCAGCCCCGTTTTTTAGTATTTATAAATTGTTCATAGAAATACAACAATATATGGAACGTTCCATTTTTTGAAAAGACAAAAAATGGTATTTATGCATAAAAACAAACTGTAATATTTAACTATTCTGTACAAATTTTTGAAAAATCCAAAAAATTTAATTGACACGTTCCAATATTTGAGATAAGATGGAGATGCATCAAAATAAAAGAAAAGAAAGTGAGGAGAAGAATGTACAGCAAAAACAAAGAGCTGCAGGAAGCTGTGTGCAGAAAAAAGGTGCTGATAGCGGCTCATAGGGGAACATGCGGCGGGAGCGTCGTACAGAATACGATTTTATCGTACCAAAATGCGCTTTTACACGGTGCTGATATGATCGAGGTGGACGTATCCATGACGATCGACGGGGTGTTTTTCGCGTTCCACAACGGGGAAGAGCCGGCGGAGCTTGGCATCAGGCGGGATATCCGTGAAATGACAGCTGCGGAGGTGGAGTCTAAAAAGACGTTAAATTCGCTTCAGGAATATGTAGGGCAGAGGGTTGAACGATTAGACACAGTGCTGGAACGGTTTCGCGGGAAATGCTTCATTAATATTGACCGCTCCTGGTTTTACTGGGAAAAGATCATTCCGTTTTTAAAGGCAAAGGAGATGGATACGCAGATCCTGTTAAAATCGGGCGTACATGAGCGGTTGTTGTCAGAGCTTGCGACAAGCGGGACAGGCCTGATGTATATGCCGATCGTAAAAACAATGGAGGAATGGGAAACAGTCACAAAATACGATGTCAATGTGGCGGCTGCAGAGCTGATCTTTTCCGATCTGAACGGGCCGTTTACAGACCCGGCGTTTTTGAAGGAGCTGACTGACGAAGGGATTTTGCCATGGGTCAATGTGATCCGTCTGAACGATGAGATCGTATTGTCCGGCGGTCTGGACGACAATCTGGCGATTGCAGAAGGCTTTGAAAAAAGCTGGGGCAGGCTGATCGATCTGGGCTATCAGATCCTGCAGACGGACTGGCCTGCGCTTTTACGAAATTATTTGGATGAAAAGATGTAGAAGGAACAACAATAAATAAAGAAAAACGATAAGGAGAAACGTATATGAAAGTAAAGAAAATATTAGCGTTAGGGCTTGCAGCAATGATGGCGGTCACCTTATCCGCGTGCGGAAGCAAAGATGGGGGCGGCAATAACAGTAATACAGACAACACAGACAGTGAAAAGTCACAGCAGGGCGGAGGAGAGGACAGCGGCGCATCTCTTGTCATCTATACCAATTCCGGCTCTGACGGCAGAGATGCATGGTTAAAGGATTATGCAAAAGAAAACGGATTTAATGTGCAGGTTGTACAGATTCAGGGCGGCGACCTTGGCAACCGGATCGTGTCAGAGAAAAACAATGTGCAGGCAGATCTTGTGTTTGGATTAAATAACGTGGAATATGAAAAATTAAAGGCAGAGGATACACTGGATCAGTGGGAGCCGGAATGGAAGGACGAAGTGGATCTGTCGCTCGGCGATGCGGACGGCTATTATTATCCGCTTGTGATCCAGCCGCTTGTAAATATTATGAATGCAGATCTGGACGAGTATCCGGCAGATTATACAGACCTTACCGATGAAAAATGGAAGGACAAATATACAATCTTAAATTTTGGCGGCGGTACCGGAAAGACCATATTGGCAAGCCTTTTGGTACGTTATCAGGATCCGGACGGCGAAGCCGGCATCTCTGAAGAAGGATGGGAGTTTGTAAAAAACTGGGTGCAGAACGGCCATATGGAAGCAGAAGGCGAGGACTATGTAGGAGCGGTGATCGACGGCAGCCATCCGATCTGTGAGATGTGGGGAAGCGGCGTTTTGCAGAACGAAGAGCAAAGAGACTACAAATTTGAGATCATGTCCCCAGAAATCGGCGTGCCGTATGTTACGGAGCAGATTGCGATCTTAAAGGGCGGAGACAATAAGGATCGTGCAATCGAATTTGCAAACTGGTTCGGCTCTGCCGAGACACAGACAGCGTGGATGGAAAAGTTCGGCACCGTGCCTTGCCAGAAGGCAGCGTTTGAGCAGGCGGAGGATCATGTAAAGGAATTTGTTGGAAAAGTACACCAGCAGGACATCGACTGGGAATTTGTAGCACAAAACCTGGATCAG
>OFFY01002097.1_pt1 | contig 14881 bp, 10 predicted proteins | sample 1521481 | NCBI WGS metagenome assembly OFFY01 (sample SAMEA3504117, study PRJEB24116) | mouse gut metagenome | biome: mouse gut; feature: mouse-associated habitat; material: faeces | place: Denmark | collected 2011
CTCCGACTCCTCCGCTTCCCGCTTCTCCCCTTCCGGATACCCGGTCACCGACGGCCTATTTCCCGGATTTTCCATGCTTTGCCTTCCTCATCTTCCGGTACGTATACAGAGCTGCCGCAAGAACAATCAGGGCCAGCAGACCGATACCGCCCGCCAGAATGGCATTGCGTGTCTTCACTCTGTTCGCTGCGGCAATCGTTCCCTCATCCCCGGGCTGGAAATTCCCCAGAGGTGTCTCCGATTCATCCAGATCCCTCACATTTTCAGGCCCCTGGTTCTGGGGTACCTCATTGTCCGGAATTTCCGTATTCCCCGTTCCCTGGTCCGCATCCTCCGGATTCTCCGGCTGCTCCTCTTGCTGGGGATTCTCCTCTTCCGGATTCTGCGTCGGGACAGGCTCCTCTCCTTCCGGAGCCGGTGCCGAAGGCGTTACGGCAGGCGCCGCCGGGGTCACTGCCTCCGGCGTAGGAGCCGGCGTCTCTGTTCCGGGCTCCTCCTGGGGCGGCTGGGGCGGTTGCGGCGGCTGAGGAGCAGGCTCCTCAACAACAGGCGCATAGACAAAGGTAAATACATTCCTGGAGGCATCCTCCTGCAATGTCCTGGTTAGATTATAAGCCTGGGGCTGATAACCCTCCACATACAGATAAGCCACCACCGGTTTATCCCCTACATTTCCGTAGTAAGTCTGGGGCGGAAACAATTCATTTCCCGCCGTATCCTCATAATGTACGGTATATTGCACCAGATTGCCCCGTATTCCGTAGGCAACCACATAATCCTGATCCCGCTCCACCGGAAAATAAGCCAGATCCACCGTGCTGTTGTCACGTCCGCCCATACGGACACCCTTTACATAATATTTACTGTCTTCCCCCAGCGAAACCGCACTGTTCAGAAAACGGACATGATTCTCCAGGGTCAGCCCCGTAATGATCACATGTTTTCCGTCGCAGCTGATCTCATAATCGCCGCCTCCGTCCACGGAAATCCCGTCGCTGCTGATACTTCCCTGGGTACCGGCACTGAAGGTCACCGTATAAGTATAAGCATCCCGCTCCGCCCCGTGAACCAAAGTCCGGGGAAGCGCCGCCAGAGCAAACGCCGTCACTACTGCCAGAACTCTCATTGCTGCCTTCATTTCCCCGCACCCCCTTTTCTCTCCTCTCCGGAATGCCTCATACTGTACAGTGCCAGAATCAACAGTCCGATTCCGGAAGCCAGCGACAATGCCGCATAGGGAAATATATCCGCATCATCCGAAGTTTTGGGCTGACGGGATGTCCCTCTTCCGCCGCCCGGCACAGTCCCTTCCGGCACGGTTCCATCCGGCCCGGGATTCTCACCCTCTCCCCCGGAACCTCCCGGTCCCTCCGGATCCTGATTATCTTCCACGGGCACGAGCGTCCTGGCAGTCTCCTCCACAGCAAAGTTCATCTGCAGGTCCGCCAGCGTATCCTGATAAGCATTTCCCTGCGTCTCCCCGTCCAGAGAAACCGTCAGATAGATATATCCCCGCTCCCCGGCATTCAGTGCATCCAGGAAAAAATATTCCTCCAGGGAATCCGTGGCCTCCCGAAGCCCCTCTCCGGCGTCTCCGCTCTTCTCGCCGCCTACCGTATCGCTGGTGTAGAGAATCTGCTCCGTTCCTTCCGGGTTCTCATATATAAGGGTATAGGTATAACCGCCCCCTGCCGCCACCTCCTGGGTATCCTCCAGAGACCGCAGCACCTTATTGGTCATCCACCAGTCCGCAGCACCGGACCCGCCATTCTCCAGGGCTACCGTGATGGCAATGCTGTCCCCGGGCTGCAGATTGTAAATGGCGTCATTGATATCCGCTGTCTTGAAATTGCTCTCCAGTCCGTCTCCCAGGAAACGGACACTCCAGCCTGCTTCTCCCTGGTAATCCTCAGCCTGCACCGTAACTGCCCTTCCGGACAGCAGCGCCAGGACCCCCAGCAAAATCAGTCCTTTTTTCTTCATCGCCTATGTCCTCCCCTCATTGTTCCAGACGTAGCGTCCCGTCATCTGCAACGGATACCTCCACGCCCCAGGCACTTCGGATGGCATCCGCTGCATTATGGGTCTGCACCGCATCTACCTCCGCTTCCAGGATAAAAGTCGCGCCGTCATAAGCATAGACTGTGGTAACCGTAGTCCAGCCATTTACATCCGTCACGGTATTTTCCGTCACCTTATCCGCAATACTACCGTCGATGGCAATGGTATCCGCGAACAGATCCGTGTCCTCTCCGGGCGCCAGAACGCTGTCATAATAAGCCACGATCCGTTCCCCGTCCCGGGTATCCCCTTCGCTCACCTTTGCCGTGGTTACGTTTTCGTCGATGATCCAATGCCCTCCTGTGAGATGCAGATCGATCAGAGACGGAGACAGTTCCGGCATTTTATTTCCGTCCTCATCCAGCCAGTATTTATACAGCTTGATTCTCACATATTCTTCAATGGTACCGCTGTTGTGCACGGTCAGCTCCTCCCTGTAGACCATGCCCGGCTGCCATTCCTCCCCTTCCGGAAGGGTATTGGCCAGCAGATTTCCCGTCTCCTCGCTCCACTCATTATCCGCATGGGTGTAATCCCGAAACCCGGTTTTCTCGCCGTTTTCCATCAAGGTCACACCGATACTCTGCACATCGATCTGGGCAGAATAAGTCTCCGAATAATAGGTCAGCGCCGCCCGGGTGCTCCCCACTGCACTGAACCCCAGACAGCCTACGGCAAGGCCGAACAGAAGCGTGGTTCTCATATGTGCTGGCAAACCTTTTCTCTTCTTATTCATTGCCTGCACCTCCTTCCTCCCATTCATAACGGTCACTTCCGCTGTCCAGCACCGCATCCCAATCCGCATACGGCGTTCCGTCCTCTCTGTAACGAACTGCCGTGCACTCCTGAATCACCACCACGTTAAAGTCCTCTGTATAGGCAACCTGATTTCCTGCCTCGTCCTTCACTGCGGGCAGCGTGATCTGCACATCCAGCACCTCTGTGGCTGCGCCTGCGGGAAGAATCTCTTCATAATACCAGTAGCCGTCCTCTCCTTCGCTCCATAAGGCGCTTCCGTCGTATTCCAACCCATACATACTTCCTGCAAATACCTTCACACGGACATAACTCTCCGTATCCCCGGTATTCTCCAGACTGATATGTTTGGTCCACTGAGAGAATTCCTCCCTGACCTGAGAACGGTTCCCCAGGCGGATAGTATGTCCTCCCCGGGCAGTGGCATATGTGGTAAAATAAGCGCTGGCGCTGCCTGCCGATATCCCCGCCGCCAATCCCAGGGCAACGGCCGCAGCCAGCACAGTTTTTTTCGAATTTTTCATACCTGCCTCCTATTCCAGTTCCGCGTTCTGCCTGTAAGGACCCTTGATCCGGGAGTCGAATCCGGCTGCATAGAATCCGCATCCGTATTCTACTCCGGGTCCTTACAGCCAGAACGCTGTTTTTCCAGTTCCGCGTTCTGCTCCGCTATTCTATACTACTCTGCATTGATATCATCGCGATCCGTAGTCCAGACATAAGTCTCTGCCTCCGTGTCGTAACGGAAACGATTCTCCACGCCGTAGCCGCTCTTCGCTTCCTCATCGTAGGCATTGGTAAACCGGAAAGTAACAGGCTCTGTCCCCTCTCCCATTTCCCCGGCGATTACAGCTTTGGGACCCTCGTCGGATGCCGTAACCTGACAATTTGCCCCGCTGTAAACTTCCGTGACCGTCACCAGTGCTTCCGCAGGAAGGTTCTCCAAAATGATCTCCCGGGTACCCACGCCGGAAAAGGAAGCCGAAACTACGTTGCTGTACACCATCTCCCCGGTCTCCGGATCCGCAGCCGTCACATCGAACACAAAGGTTACCTCCCCCTGAGAAGCATTATAGGATTCCAATGTCTTCAGAATCCTTACATCACCATAGAGCGGTGTCCTGGCCGGTTTCAGGATTACATCCCTGTCATACTGCCATTCGTCGGAAGCCTCGCCTCCTACATACTGATACTCGGACCAGGGAAGGGATACCACCATGGGCGTAAAACTGTATTCATATCGGGGACTCCTGGCCGAATCCGCCGCCACCAGATAAAGCCCCAGCTCCATGCCGGTAAATTCCTCCGCTGACGTCAGACTGCCGTCCTCACCTACCTCAACCTCCGCGGTGAATGCAGGCGCTATCCTCGGTTCCCCGGAAAGGACGCCTCCCTCTTCCTGCCCATAGACCAGCCCGAAAGCCTGCTCCGACAGCGTCTTCCAGTCATTCCCTTCCGTGGATAATCCCTGAAACGCCTCCCGGAAATCATAAGTTCCCACCTCCGTCATATCGGCCAGCTTCCAGACATGTATCTGCAGGGGTTCCTCTATACGGGCCATATCCCGGGCCATCTGATCGGAATCCTCCGCCCCAAGCGCCAATGTCAGATTTCCCGTCTTCTCCGTATTCACCCCCGCAGCTGCCTGTGCCCTGGGATAGGTGCAAAGGACAGCCGTCAATGCCATACAGACAGCCAAACATATGCCCCAGCTCTTCTTCCTCAAATGCATACTCACTCCTCCTAATTTAGTTCCGCGAATGCCCGTGTCTGGTACTGGCATGGGCATTCGCTGTTTTCCAGTTCCTTACTGTTTTTATAAAACTCCTGACGGATTATTCCTTCGCTTCTTCCTGCTGCGCGGGCTTTTCGGCTTTGCCCTTATTTCCCTTTCCCGCCTTCACTCTTCTCACAATCCCTCTGAGCGCCATGAGAAAGCTTCCCAAAAGCATGGCCGCAGCCATGGTCAGTACCAGATAGAGCATATAATAATTCTGGACAGCCTCCACCATACTCTCCACAGGCGTACCGGCTTCCACTTCCTCTTCCAGCTCTCCGTCATATTCCACCCGGGTCCCCCTCACCAACAGGCGATGCGAGTTTACCCCATAGGGCGTACAGGTCAGCAGTGTAACAAAATCTTCCCCGGGTACTGCCTGCATGGAGGACGTCAACGCCTCCAGATCGTCCTTGTCGATCATGGGCAGAATCTGATCCACCTCATAGGCAAATATTTCATCCAATACATGTATATAAAAACGGTCCCCCGGCTCCATCTGATCCAGGTCCGTAAAAAGCTTTGCACTGGGCAATCCCCTGTGAGCGGCCAGGACGCTGTGACTTCCCGCCCCGCCGATGGGCAACCTGGTTCCCTCCAGATGACCGATACCGGTCTGTAGCACATCGTCCGCCGTCCCATGGTAAATCGCCAGCTTGATGTTAATCTTCGGAATGGTCATATAACCCATGACGCCGTTTCCCGATGCGTTCAGCGCCTTCCAATACGCCGTATCCTCCAGCTCTGTCTCGGATGCCCCAAATGCATCTCCATAGAAATCATTTATCTCCATGGTCTCATTGTATGCTCTGGCAATCTCCCATTCCCGGCTGTAGTCCGCTTCTTCCATCTCCGCAACCACTGCGTCATAGCTGGAAATCAGCTGGCTCTGGCGATAGGCATTCCATTGATCCGATACCACAGGGTAGGCAAAAATGCCGAAGCCCACCAGGAAAACCAGAGCAAACAGGACATTTGCTATTTTCCTTTTCATGACTTATTCCTCTCGTGATTCAACACGTACCAATCAAGGTTTCCGGCAACAAATTCCCGGGGACGATTTCTATTGTATGAAGGTCTATTCATTTCACACTTTATCCTCCTGAGAAACGCTATCCGGGCTTGACTGCGAAGAATTCCTCTCTTCATCGGAACCAGCCTCTGCTACATCATCATTCCACCCTTTGGGATCTTCTTGGGGCCAATCGTCCTGCCAGCCTCGTAAATTTTCCGAAGACACTGCTTCAGACTTTTCTAATGAAATCTTCTTGATTCTTCTGTCATAAAAATATAACAACAAAATAAGTACACCGGTGGCAGATAGTCCCAAGATTACCCACAGAAGATAATTCGTATGAATACTGGGGCCTGAAAACGCTGCTGCCACCACCTCTTCATCTTCAATCTCTTCATAAGGCACTCTGCTTCCGCGAACCAGAAGCCTGTGACTGTTCACCCCGTAAGGTGTACAGGTAAGCAATGTCACCAGATCCTTGTCGTCCTCTGCTGCAAGAGAACTGGTGTCCTCCGGTTTTACCGTAGATATTTGGTCAACCTTATAACAAAGTACATCATCTAATATATAGAGAAGAAAAATATCCCCTTCTTCCATACGGTCCAGATCGGTAAACAGTGCCGCGCTGGGCAATCCCCTGTGAGCGGAAATCACGGCATGACTTCCTTCTCCGCCAACCGGAAGGGAACTCCCCTCCAGATGCCCTGCCGCCGTCTGAAGCACTTCTTCACTTGTCGTATGAAAAATCGGAATCTTTACATGAATCTTCGGAATCTCCACATATCCCATCATCCCGTCTCCGGTCAGATTCAGACAGGACATATATACTTCATCCGCTTCCTCATCCTCTTCTGCTCTTGCAAAAGAATCCGGCAAAATGTAAGGTTTCAAAGCTTCATTATAGTCAACAGCCAGTGCCTGTTCCCCTGCGTAGTCTATTAGTCCCTCTGAACTCTGCTCGGAAATCACTTGTTCATAAGTAGAAATCAACTTGCTCTGGCGGTAATTATTCCACTCATTTGACACAAGAGGATACAACAATAAGGACAAACCGGCCAGAAATAACAGCGGAAATATGCACTTTGTCAATTTATGTTTCATCCGGGTTCTCCTTGTTGTTGTATTTCCAGGAAATCTCCGGAATAATATACCGGCGGACCGGTACATTATCCGGAATTTTCCTTTGTGCATTCGCACTTATTGCACCTTTCGTGCTCTTTATCTTTTGTAGTTTATATTTTGTCTTTTGTACTTTCAGTATACTTTATCTACTGTAGTGTTCCTTTGCTGACAGCTTCTCACTGCCTTCGGGAACTGTTATCAGTTTTCACTTAACCGACTTTCTGCGTGTTGCAAAGAAAAGTCCTGCTGCGATAACCATGATTGCGCATCCGCCGATGGTGAATATGGTGGTACCGATGCCACCGGTGGAAGGAAGGGCGGTCAGGTGCGTATTCACAATATTGTATCCGTCAAAAGATGCATCATCATCCTTTATTGTCTCTGTTTTGGTTGCACCTTCTACTTCTTTTGTTGTCCCATCATAGGTAATACCGAATTTTGCTGCCAATACACTGGTCTGTCCCACAATCCCGAACTTCACGGACCATGTCTTTAATCTGCCGTCCTCTTCCCACTCATCAGTTATGATATCTATCTGGAAGATATCCCCATTGATCGAGTATTTTTCAGGTGCGCTGATTTCCTTTAGATAATATGTTCCTGCGGCTAAGCCGGTAATATGAAGCTGTCCGTTTGCGTCCGAAACAATATTGCCGTAATCCTGCCCCTTATCTGCATCAGCTGCATCAGCTTTGTAGACCTGCGTCGCTGCCGCATCCTGGTAAAGTCCAAACTTAGCTCCCTTTAACGGAGTTTTCGTGGTTGTCGATGTTCCGTTTGTAACTGTTGTCACCAGCCCGACTTTATTAAAGATATTTGTCGTATCAATTTTATTTTCCTTATCCACACCAGTTAAGACACCGTCAAGATCAAAGGTATAAGTATAAGTCTTCTTTTCCTCCTCCGGCAAATCCTTATCCTCTGTCTCAAATAAGGAATTCTTTGTGTACTTCAATACGACATCATTGTTATTGCTGATCTCATTCAATGCCGCATCCTTAGTTACGATTGCCTTGTAAGTAATAACTGCGCTTTGTCCTTTATACTCATTCAGCTGATAATTATACCCTTTTGCAAAATCTACGGTAATCGTCTGTCCGCTTACAGATAAATCATATTTATTTGTAAGAACCGTTTTATTCGTTCCATCAGAAGCTACTACAGTCAAGGAATTATCAACATACTTCAACCCCTTACTCAACGTATCAACTACTTTTAATACAGGAAACTTTCCGGAGTAATAGGGAATTTTTTCAATGGTTACGGTATAAACCAAGGTATCGCCGATACTTGCTGTATTATGATTGTCTCCCGCACCAGTTTCTCCGTCTTTCTTTACCGTTTTATCAAGTCCAGGCGTAGATGTTTTCTTCACCCAGGTATTAGGCTGGCTGATTGTATTAATCGTTCCCATTCCCAGATCATCGCTGTCTATAATGAACGAATCACCACTTTCATTTTTATAGAAAATAGAAGCGACAGCCGGGCTGTATGCTGTTGCGTCAGCGTTCTCCACACTGATCAGATACATACCTACCGGAATTTCCTGACTCTTAAAACTAGTGCCGTCTGACGTCAGCTCATGTCTTGCCGGATTCGTAAGACCTGATATGGTTTGGGCAATTGCTGCCAGTTCCGCCTCTGTAGGAGCCTCAATATCAGCAATCTTATATGCTTCATTTACCATCTTGAATCCCTTGAAATTGCCGTTCGGTCCTGAATAATCCGCCGCGATAATCGGATATGCCCATACTTTTACACTGCTGCCCGCGTCTATCCCGTTCACCGTAATGACTCCGGTATCACCTTCTTTTCCTGTTGCTTTTTTAGTAGTCTCTGTGGGAGTAACTGGCTGCCCGTCTCCCTCAGCAAATGTCGTTAATGACATTCCCATGACCATAACTGCGGCTAACAATATGGCTAAAAGTTTCTTCATCTTTTTCATAACGCTTTCCTTTCTTTTCCTGGGTCTGACCCAAATTTGAATCATATTTTTCAGCTTTCTCCGGCATGCCGGAACACAGTAACATTCTCTAAACCTTCCCACACCTCCCCGCGTATTTTCTTTTATATAGAACCAGCACGCTTGCCATAAGAAGCAAAGTTCCGCTGATCATATACCAGAATATTCCTCTACCGCCTGTAGAAGGCAGCTCATACAGCACTTCGTTTTCCAGATAGAAAACAGCAATTGCCTTCTCCTGATCCTCAGCATTTGTGGGTACAGAAAATGCTTCTGGAAAACCATCCTTTATACGCATCGTCCAACTGCGAACTGCATATCCCGGATGTGCTTTCGACTCGGAAATTGTATAGATTCCGTCCGCAAGCTCTATCAGATTCTGTGCCTTGTTATCCGTAACCGAAATCCAGCTAATAATGCCGTCTGCCCCTGAGAGTCCTTTTGCAATCACCGAATTCGTACTATCGATCAATTCAAACTCTGCACCCGCTAATGTAACGCTCTTATCGCTTGCGCTACATTTCACCATCTGCCATTTCAACGTATTCTGAACAGTAGCTGTGTAAACCGGATTCGTTTCGCCCGTTCCTTTTTGCGTATCCTCAACAGTGGTTTCATATAATGCACTCTCTACAGCTGTATCGCCCACTTTTACTTCCTTAACACGATACCTGTACTGGCTCGGCAAATCTCCAATTCTATATGTCCAGGTATTTCCGTTCTTCGAACCAGCTTCCGCCGTCACCGTCCACGATGTCTTTCCCTGCCTGTCGGAGTAAATTTCCCATGGAGTATCGGCTACGGCATCAATTGCCTGATATTCCAGCGAAACCGTAATCTGTTCCGGTCTCATAGTAAAGGAATCAGAACCGTCAACCCATCGCTTTGTAATCAACACTTCCTGAAGATTGGCATTTTGCATTGTTATCCCTACATTTCCTGCCGGTACTGTTCCACTGACACCCCGGATTTCTCCACCTTCAATTGCTCCGATTGTGGCTGATGTCGTTCCTTCTGTCACCTGATATACAGGAGCTTCCGTAAAGCTGCCCTGAGCGCTTTCGAAAACCCGGTACTCCATCCCTTTAACCAGCCCCGGAATGACAGCCGTCTGATTTTTGGAAAGGGTAATTTTACCATTTATTGCCTGTTTGATTCCATCCACACCCTGAACCGAATATGATCCTGCATAATCTTTCCAAACTCCCCCTGTCTTAAACTGCACTGTTATCTCAAAACTTTCATTTTCCTGGCTTGGTTTCTCTGTATTGGGATCAGTCGTTTTCGTGATATACACTTCACGCGGAACACACTGGTTGGTAAAAACTACTTCCTTCTCGGCGCTGACCTCTTTTATATCACTTTGAATGATTGTTCTCTCCCCGGCTTGCGTCGGTTTCTTCTCGATTCCGTTTACCTTGGTTCCGGAAAACTTCTCTGTATCAATGGAAATACTATTTGATGGATCAACACAAATTTCTTCTACATAATACTTCCGATTTAACTGAAGCCCCTCTACACTTGCGCGTTCTCCATTTTTCAGGTAAAATATGCCATTCTCATCAGAAATAATATTCCCACTCCCGTTCTTTATATCAGTCAAAGGTACATAACTGTCCTCCTTATAAAATTCCCCTTCCGGACTGGTCGCCAAAATTTCCTGTGCCATCACCCTAAACGCAAACCTTTCCTCACCTATATATTGAGCATCACCCGCCCCTTCTACATTTTTTTCGACAGCAATCCCGTCTGTAGGTACGATAGAAAGGTTAAAATCAATTGCTAGATTTGCAGCACCTTCTCCTCTTTCCATATACCACATTTTAAAATCATGTGTGGTACGATCTGCAAATGTTTTGTTATCCTTCCATTCTGTTCGCTCCAATGCGCCTGCCTTTTGAAATATCTCATATAAAGACTTTGTTTCTACAGTAGGCGCTCCGTCTTGCACATTTGGATAGTCTGGAACCTCTACATTTACACTTACCATTCCTGTTGTAAAATTAATCTCACCGGACATAGCCCTATGACATCCACCGATATCCAATACCAGGACACCGTCTATATAAATCCATAAATCGTCATCTCCGGTAAACTTAAATACCGTTTCCTGCCCCTTGGGATCCAGCCCGCCCTCTCTTTGATAAAATGTTGTAAGCATCTCCATGCCATAATGAAAATCTGTAGCTTCTTTCGGCAGATATAATAATTCTCCTTTACGGCTTAACGGATCCTCTTCTGGTGTCATCAAAGATTTAAAGCTCATATCATACTGATTTGTAAGTCCGCTCAATGTACTTTTGTCAAATGTGTTAAACGGAACAAAATTGCCGATTTCAGAAGTAACACCTTTGGCTGTAGTTGTAGTCGTCAACTGCTGATATACCTCAAACATACCGGTCTGAGAGTTAAAACTCACCCCGTTTTCAGCAGATGAGAAATGATAGTATCCGGTCTTTTCATAATTGTCTTTCAAAAATAGTCCATTTTGAGCTTTTACTTTCGCAGGAATGGTATATGAGCCATACGTTTGTGTCTCATCACTGAAGTAACGGCCAAGACTTGCTCCCGCCAGCTCTATATTCCGTTCATATGCGTCTGTAAGAGGCTTATCAGTACCACAATTTATCGTTCTACTCGTAAACGTCGGATAACTCTGCCCGTCCTCAATTTTGTTGCTCAAGATTCCCTGATTCAATTTATAATTTATATTGTTGCATGGTGCAAATGGTGCCCCCACAGTATTTGTTGCATCGCTTGCCGGATAGTTGATCATATTAATGGTAATATATTGAGAAGAATCCACCGTAGCCACCTGATCCAACGGCCCGCTTTCCGCTCTTGCACTCCTGGCAAGAACCATCATGGAAAAGCTATCCATTGCGACCTCCACCTTCTCCACGCCTGATTTTTCTTCCGACTCCTGAATAACGGCCTTACCCGTCAAATCTTCTACCTTAACTCCGTCCTCTTCTTTTTCATCCTCTTTCAAATGATATACAGATACTGTAGAATCTTCCGACGTATCCCCGGTTACAACTGCTTCCATGAATTCCATCGTCACTTCCACTTTCCCGTTGTCCGGTTCAATTTCTTTTCCATTCACCTGAAAGGAAATATCATATGCAACAAACTCTATCAGTCTTTCTTCTTTTTCGACTACCTCCTCTTCCACTTTCCGGTTCGCCAAATCATATTGCTGATTCACTTCCTCAGCTTTGCTTTTCTCTTCCTCTGACATTTGTTCCAAAATTTCCGTCTTTTCAATCGGAATCACCACCAATTCAGCATCCGCAGGAATCACACCGGGTTCTGCCGTCACATGTATAATCACCTTGCCATCGCTGTATTCCTTTTCATATTTAAATGTGGCAGGATCCTGGTAACAAATATTATCATGAGCATGTTCCTCCATTTTGCAGATGAGATTTCCATTCCCGTCAAAGCACTCAGTTGCATGGCTATGCTCCGCCTTTCCACAATATGTGATACGCTCTATCAATGCTTTCAAGGCTTCTGCCAGTCCCTGCAGCTTCTCCGCTCCAACCACATATTGGCCCAGCTCCCCGTCCAATGCCTCATATGCCGTCCGGGCCTTTTCAGCCTGCTGCATCAATTCATCCAGCGCCCCGGCGTACTCTTCGCTGCCCTTCTCATACCCCGCCATGGTCTCCAGTGCTTCCTCCGCGGAAGGCAGTCCGGCAATCAGAAGGTTCAGTGCCTCGATCCTTTCCTGATCCTCCTCCGATACACCCGGAATCCTGTAGCAGGCTCTCTCATGAATATGTTCTTCTTTCTCGCAGACTATATTTTTGTCTTCATCATAGCATTCCGCCGTATGCAGATGTTCCTCCATCTCGCAATAGACAGGACGCTCTACAAAACATGCTTCGCTGTGCTCATGTTCTTCTTTCCCGCAGATCAGCTGCTGCTCTTCGTCATAACATTTCTCCGTATGCACATGAGCCTGCTGCCCGCAGTAGAAATTCCTGTAGCACTCTTCTGTATGTACATGGCCGTCTTCCTGTTCTTCCTGCTCACAGATCAGTACTCTGCTCAGACTGCGTTCCTCCGCTTCCTGTGTCTGGCTCGGGTTCGGGCTATTATCTGCTCCCGGCCTCTGGTTCGGATTCTGGCTTTCATCTGCTCCCGGCGTCTGGCTCGGATTCGGACTTTCATCTGTTCCCGGTGTCTGACCAGAATTCGAGCTATTACCTGCTCCCGGCGTCTGGCTAGGATCCTGGCTTTCATCTGCTCCCGGTGTCTGGCTCGGATTCTGGCTCTCATCTGCTCCCGGTGTCTGGCTCGGATTCTGGCTCTCATCTGCTCCAGGTGTCTGGCTCGGATTCGGACTTTCATCTGTTCCTGGCGTCTGGTTTGAATTCGAACTATTATCCGTTCCCAGTGTCTGGTCCGGATTCTGGCTTTCATCTGTTCCCGGTGTCTGGCTCGGATTCAAGCTATTATCTGTTCCCAGTGTCTGGTCCGGATTCTGGCTATTATTTGTTCCTATTGTCTGGTCCGAATTCTGGCCATTATCTATTCCCGGTGTCTGGCCGGGATCCTGGCTTTCATCTGTTCCCGGTGTCTGATCCGGATTCTGGCCTTCATCCGCTTCCGGTGTCTGACTCAGGTTTGAACTGTTATCTGCTCCCGGTATCTGGTCCGGATCCTGGTTTTCATCTGCTCCCGATATCTGGTTCGAATTCAGGCTTCCGTCCGCGCCCGATATCTGACCGGATTCCGGCGTCTGAACATCGGCAGGGTTCTGCACGGTATTCTCCTCCGCACCGGATGTCGAAATCTGATCTCCGTCCGCCATCTGGCCGGCCCCCTGTGCGCTTTCCATGCCCATTCTTCCAAAAACTGTACCCTCCGCCATATTGCAAACCAGTACATTCTCATAACATGCTTCCGTATGCACATGGCCCTGTTCCGCCAGTCCGCAGTTCAGCGTTCTGACACTCCCCTGGCATGCGTCACTGTGCACATGTCCCTGGCTTTCCGGCAGTGTGCAGACAATCGTCCCGTCTTCGGCATAGCAGCTTTCTCCATGGGTATGGCCTTCGCTTTCCTCCAGACCGCAGAGCTGTGCCGGGGTCTCCGTATAGCAGGCCTCATCACGTACATGCCCCTCTTCCGGCAGCGTACATGTCAGTTGTCTCTCATAGCACGCATCCGTGTGCTGATGAGAATAGTTCTCTCCTGCCGCTACATTCGACGATCCCGCGGTAAGTATCATGCTCATGGCAAGCAGTACACTCAGGAAACGGCGGCCCCCCGCTCTCTTTCTGCCATTGTTTTGTTTTTTCATGAATATCGCCCTCCGTCTATTCTTCAAGAATCTCATCAAATATCTGAATCAGTTCAATCACGCTTCTAAATACGACTTCCTGATTTTCATTCTGCCAGATCAGCTTTCCCTGCCAGGAATAATGTTCCCTGAAAAGTACCTGTATCCGAAAAACCGTACTTCCCTTTTCGGTACTTTCTTCCCTCGGCACCAGCGGAAGAGCCGGATTGGGGCAGTTCTCCAAATCCACCAGATCGTTCAGCAGCAGAATCAGCTGTGACAGACTCTCTATCTTTTCCCTTCCGTCCAGCCTCGGATGCTGCAGGTAGCCGTCCATGATGCCTTTGCTGTAGGACAGTACCGTGACGACTGCCTCCCGGCTCTGACAGGGGAGAAACTTCCTCCGAAGCATCATGCCTAACGCCACCTTTTCTATTTAATGCTTATATCCTAACAGTCCTCTATTAGTTGTCTGTTATTTTTTGCGGGAAAGACGGCACCAAATTGTTGTTTCCGGATTGTATTACTTTGGCTCTATGGCAATCTGTAAGAAATTCGCATTCAGGGCAAAAAAATAGAACCGTGATCCCATTCTTTGGATTCACGGTTCATTTTTACTGCTTATATAGATCAACTCTAATACTCCGGAAAGCAAATACCTATTGCACTGCGGCAATGTCAGCTGTTGTACACTTCCTCTGTCTCCGCCCCACTACAGCTTCTCAATGCTGCCAGTTCATCGCATATCTGCTTGTCTTCCCAGTCAGGATGTTCCTGAAGCAGATCATATATTTGCCGAATAGCTGTTTCGTCCTCTTCCAGCATATCCGCCATCTCGGGTACAGGTATGTTTTTGGAACTCTTCTTCCGAACCTGACTGACTAATTTCTGAAT
>OFFY01002101.1_pt1 | contig 14865 bp, 17 predicted proteins | sample 1521481 | NCBI WGS metagenome assembly OFFY01 (sample SAMEA3504117, study PRJEB24116) | mouse gut metagenome | biome: mouse gut; feature: mouse-associated habitat; material: faeces | place: Denmark | collected 2011
GTCAGCATGGGTGGCAAAGTCGCTGATGGCATTGACGAAGCGGTAGCCGTTCTTCCCCACGTTGGAGAGGTCGGGAGCCTCCCAATAGCGCCGCTTCATATCCTCCAACAGCCGCAGATTGTTCTTGCGCTGGACATCTGGCATATCAAGGGTGACGGGGAAGAACTCGGCCATGAACTCCATAACCTTCTTGTCGGTGAGCTTGATCTTGGACAGGGCGTCGATGCCCCGGCCCAGCTCGCCCATGTACTTCTCAGCCAGCCCCAAGGTCTCCTCGGCCTCGTGGACACGGAGCATGACGTTCTCGGTGTGCTTAGTGGTCCAAATGCGCTTTGCGGTATCCAAAGCCAGGTTAAGTGTGTTGGCACACACAACCCGAATAGGCGTCATGGCAACCTTGATACCAGAGCTGCCATCGTGGGAGTTCATCACTACCAGATAGGGAGCGATCTCGTCCCCGGCGATGATGTAGCGGTGGGGCATCCGGGCCAGCATCCAGACCTTGCGGCCGCCCTGCAAGGCCCCGGCAGTCTCATAGGTCACACCGGCCCCCAGCAGATCATCGGTGAACTGGAAAGCGTCCTCATTCTGGACGACCTTGTAGCGGTCAGAGACGATACCCAGGGCGGCGCTGTCGGTGTTGCGGAGATTGACCTTATAACCAGGGATCAGGGAGCCGTCCTGTGTGTAGACGTTCTTCTGAATGACCTCCCAATCCAGGCCAGCAAGAACCAGGGCGTCAATCGACATGGGGGCCTCCTGTACCTCCGTACCAAGGCCATGCCAGGGCTTTTCACGGACATAGAACATGGTTTCAACGTTTGCGGGCATGATTTTTACCTCCTAAATTAGATTTGAATATGTGAATGATTTTTGCGCTGAAATAGATAAACAGAGGACTTCCCATGCGGGAAGCCCCCTGTTTACGCTGGTTGCTTGGTTTAAGCTGCTTCGGGCGGATCGTCCATTTCGCTGATAGCCTTTGCCATTGCAAGCAAGGCGGTAAGCACCACCAGCACCACTTCAAGGGTTCTACGATAGGACAATATTGAACACCCCCATTTCCTTTTTGATTACAGAGATAGAATATATTGCTGAAATGTGGTGTCATACGATAGCTTTATGGCCACCTTTCTCGTTTTGGTCCACATTTTGCAGTTTCCTTATCTGACCCTGGCGTGTGCAACGGTTCGTTTGGCAATCTATCAAACGCCCTGTGTCCAATTTTTCACTTTCCTCAGAGACGCTTCAATAAATTCTTCGTTCTGTTCACCTGCCTTTTGTGTATTTCCCGGACGGTTCTTTTTTGAATTGCTCATAGGTCTTGTACCCATTCTCCTTACACTGAGGGCACGGGTTGACTACTGTATGCACCAGTCCCAGCTTATAAGGGCAGCGGGGACAAGGCGGCTTCATCGTGTAAAGTATCGCTTTCATTTTCACCTTTTTACGCTTCCTTTTTGTTTGAGTACATTATCGCTCTCTTTTCGTCGATAAATACGACAGGAGGGCGACCGCAGCCGCCCTCCCGCTGTCAATCAGTGATTAGTTTCCAACTTTGGTATATACACGGCTGCTGTCTGAGAGGAATACGGTGAGCGCATTTCCTGATACAGAATAGTCAAAGAATGAGCTATCCAGCAGGATATAGTTCAATGCGCTGGAACCATCATCCACTGTATAAGTGTTCCAAGTAAATGAATATTTTCCATTGTACATTCCGGTGCCATCCGAATTAAACTGGAATGACCAAATGCTGTTTTCCACACTGACCCACTTCCCGGTAATTCCGTCGCCGTTTTCACCTGAAGCACGTTCATACCTATGCCTGCTGTTGCTCGAAAAGGTAATGTACTCCATTTCAGACCCACTAGATGGACCTGCAATCTTATAAGTGACATCTTCATCGAAATATGCGGAACAAGTAACCCTGCCATTATCAGCTTCCCAATAGACCCGATCTGGTGTGTCCCCTACCATGCTCCAACAATTAAAGTCACAGGAACTTATCATCCCGGTATCGTCAAATTGGAGTGTACCGCCGTCATTTGACCGCCATCTACCGACCAGTGCGGAATCCAAATTGCCGTAAGTCCCATAATTGCCTTCATCGCCCAAATAGGCATCGTTATCAATCGGATCATCGTCATCAATTCTATAAACATTGATGCTATAGGACTCCTCAGTATCATCCGGGATATAGAAAGTATAGCAGATACCGTTCCGAATCCATTGATACCCACCTGCACCAAGGCTGTCGTAGTCATCTCCTATCAGACTTATAAGTGAATCAAAATCCAGCTTCAAGCTCTGACCATTCAATGTAAATTCCCCTGCGTTGGCACTAAAACTGGCCACTGTGTTTCCGTTGGAAACATCAAAATACATCCATTCCGGAGCATCAGCACCATATTCAATGCTATCATTTTCGGAATATATTTCCGGATCGCCAAAAGTGGCAATAACTTCGTCCGCTGTCATTCCAATTACATCCTGAGTAGGAACTTGGCGAATCAGAATTTGTCCTGTGGTATTGGTAGATTGCCCCTGGCCGTCTCCCGTCTCAACTGCCTCAGCACCTTCAAACGCTTTTGCAATTACCGCAGCCAGCGTCAAGGCATCCTGCGGGACTTCATTAAACGCAAGATAGGATGCTTCAAAGGTTCCGTTTTCTTCATCAACCACGAATTGAATCCGAGCTTTTACCGGAACGTCCTGGTAGGTACAGTCACCTGTAAACTCCACAACGTCTTGCCCGTCTTCGCTCTCGAAATATTTCCAACGCGGCGTACCGAAGAAGGAGGTAAATGCGTCCTCATAAGTCACATTGGGATTGTCGGCTCTATATCCTCCCTTGACCATCTGAACATATTTATTGTCGGCATCAGTGGCGTTTGCTATGGTATCTTCCAGTTCCTTACCCGCACCGTCCAGTGTGGCGCTGGAACAGGCCGACAGCAATAACACGATAGCTGTCAGCAATGCAATCATTTTCTTCATAAAATCACCTATCCTTCGTATCCTTTTGGGTACTTGATGTCCAGTAGTGGACGTTCCCCAGGTTTTGTTATTTTTACGGCCATGATCTCTTTGTGACAGGCCATAAGTTGATCTCTGACCATCTCCAAGTATGCCTTGCTTTGCGGGACGATGTATTTCTTGGAGCCAACCTCCAGAAGTTCAAGATACCAGTTGACCAACTCCAATTTGCCGAGACAATAGGAGGAGATCATCATTTTATCGTTGGCATCTCTGATGGCTTCTGTTTCAATCTGGATGTAAGATACCAAATCTGAGGGGATTTTCTTTAGTCTCTTTTTGAACATGGACACTCCATCCTGCCAAAATCATTTGTCCGTATTGACTCCGTACTTTTTCACGAGTCGATTCCACTCGGCCTCGGTTTCGTCATCAGACATAGAGGTAAAGAACGACATAATATTGCCCTCTGCATCGTCAAAAGTGATCTCGTTGTAGACGATAAAATCCCAAACCAGAAATCCCCGTATGCCATTGATTTCTGCTTCGGTCCGCTTGTGGACAAACCCGTGAGCTTTTGAAATTTTTTTAGCTTCCGGTATTAGCTGCTGGATAATTGCAAGAACTGCCATTGCCTTTTCGCCGCTCATAACCATGACCTCCAGATTTTATTTGTGGTGAAACAATTTACTTTCGCTTGAGGGTTATGTATTTATCGTTTTTTTCTATGATTTTGTACTTATCCCTCAGCGTATTCAACACACCAACACCCCCGGCGCAGACGCCTATTGTAACGGCTGGTACGACTGCGGCACCTAGCGTAGCTGCTGCTGGTGCAGCCATCACAAGGCCAGCACCAGCCGGAGCACCACCTCCAACCGGAGACACAGCGATAGCCGTTATTGCTACGGCCAATGAAGCAACGCATACTCCCCACGCAATCTTCCCGGTAGCCTTTATGCGCAAAACACCGTTTTTTAGGTCACCTTCGATTGTGATGTACTCCTCATTGTCTTTCACCGCTTCGGCAAACTCTTTCGCCGTCCTGCAAACTCTGGCCATTTGTGGTTCTTCCTTTCCGCAAAATATCACCAGGAGAAGCCTGGAATTAGTGCCTTGAATCGGACAATACCACATCATGTTATCACGAAAACCTCTATTAGTCAATATAGATACCCCTATCAGATATTTCTTGGTGAAGATTCCATTGGGTACAATAAGCAAGGGGTGAACACATGGACTATAAGAGGTTAGGCGAGCGGATCAGAGAAGAACGCCTCCGGTTGCATTTGACCCAAGCCCAGCTTGCAGAATCGGTTGACATATCGGATACCTATATGGGTGCTATTGAACGAGGAGAGCGGAGCCTGACGCTGGATACGTTGGTGCGGCTGGTCAATCGGTTGGGCGTGACTGTGGATTATCTGCTGGCTGATTCCGTATCCGACAGCGATTCCAACATCATGGAGCAGTTCAAGCAGATCATAGACAACCAACCAATGGAGCGTAAGCAAATGGCAATCAATGTACTTCGGACGATTTTTGCATACTTTGACACGGAGAGGGCGTAGCAGTCTACGCCCCCTCCGTTTTGCCAATACGGAGATCCCGCACAAATTCAATATCATCCACCAGCCGCTTGACCGCCACGTTGACCAATAATTCTTCGGGCAGGTCATATTCGACTGAAAGGGTACGCAGTTTATCACCCAGCATGGGGTTTGTAAGTTCGACTCTCAATTTTCCATCTCCTTTGATAAAGTGTTTAGGGTTACAGTGGTCCTTGCAGTTCTGTGACTTGAATCAGCCCTCTTTTTTCACACTTTTTTGCATACTCTACCAAATCCCGTGCGTTACTGGCCGGATGCCACGCATAAGCGATTAAGTAGTCGCTGTGCTCCACCATGTAGCGATTTGCTCGGATAATAGCGGCCCGTTTAGGTACAGTTTCCATCCCTGGCGGATAAAATGTGCCATCGAAGCCGTCTGGCGTTGGAATGGGCCGATCATATGGGTGATAGTGCAATAGTAGTGTGAGCGTCACCTCCGGGTAGTGCTTCTTCGTGGCTCTGACGGTTCTCGCTGCCATTGAGTCAAACCATCCGTAGCTTCCTACAACAAACTCAGTTACGCCAAGTTCCATGATATGGCGCTCTACTGCTGCGGACAGTTGCGGCAGTAGACTATCTGGTGCTTCTCGATGTCCAATGAAGAAACAGGTCGGCATAGTGTCCCTCCTGTGTAAGCGAAATGGTTTCCCCGTTGTATTCTGCTATTATAGCCTATTATTGACTTGAAGTAAATAATCATTTCTTTTTAAGAAATTTTAATTGTATTGGGGAATTGGTAGCATACTATCAGGGAGTGATGCTGTATGCAGACCGAATTTCCAGAAAAGTACAGAATACTTGGTTTGAAGATTGCTTACTATAGGAAGAAGGCTGGCTATACACAAGAGGTCTTTGCCGAGAAGATCAACAAAAGTGTCAACTTTCTTGCCCAAGTCGAGGGAACCGGCACGACAAGGGGCGTATCATTGGAAACGCTGTTCAAGATGGCTTCTGTGCTTCAGATTCCTGCCTCAAAGCTACTGGAAGATGACGATTAGCTGGTATAGAGCTGCCGTCCCGTATGAGGGCGGCGTCTCTGCTGCCATGTGCGTTTATATATAGATTTCTTCAAGAGTATCCAGGCACAAGCACCCCAGCCGACCACCAGGGAACGCACAGCCGCAGTCAATGTCAATCAGGCTGCCCCTCCGATAGATTTTTGCCGGAGTATCAGGTCCCAGAAACTGAACAGGGGTATGACCGAAAATGACAATCTTGTCCTTATAGTAGACCGTATCCGATTCCGGGCGGCACCACAGGATCTCGTCGGGAGTGTAGTTCTCCAAGGGACGTGAAGGAGAAAAATTCTCCAAACCGCCATGTACCAAAACAAACTGCCGATCTCCTACGTTCACCTCCTGATAGAGCGGCATCTTCAGCAGATAGTTCCATACGACCTGCATCTGGTCTTTGTTGAGCCAGAGGAAATCAGCAAGGGACAATTCCCCTCCATTATAAAACCAGCGTTCTACGGCCTTCGCATCCTTTTCGGACAATTCCACACCTCCATCCGGCCGAACAGAACGCAGCATACGGGGGAGCGTATCTATCGCCATTGCCTCGTGGTTCTCCAGCAGGTTTATCACATTGGGCCGCTGGGCCATGTCCAGCAGGATTTTGAACCCATCCGGGCCACGGTCGATCACGTCACCCAGGACATAGAGCGTATCATGAGGACCAAAGCTGATTTTGTGCAGCAGGTCAATGTATTTGTCATAGCAGCCGTGGATGTCTGACACGGCATAAGTCATTCGGCATCCTCCTATCGTATTGCCCGAAACGTACTCTCCGAGCTTTTTTATCCAAATCCTTGAAATGTACCTCTTTTCTGATACCCAGTATAAAGGAGTCCTTGCCTCTAAAGGTGTGCCGCCAGCATACAAATCCAAATTTTTCTCTGGTCTTTTCAAATGCGTCATAATCTGGTATGATAAGGACACAGCACCAGTGGAGGACACAATATGAAAACCGAATCATCAGGAACCACAGGCCAGGGTAAACCAACGACGGCTGATGTGCAGGAAAGCCTTGTCAATGCGGCAAATTTTAAGGATTTCCTGTTAAGAAATGCGCAGAATATGCTTGCTCAAACGCTCCCGGAATACCTGTCGCTTCAACTGAAACAGAAGCACCTCAGACGGGCGGATGTAGTACGGGGGTCGCATCTTGACCGCACCTATGTCTATCAGATATTCTCCGGGAAGAAAACCCCTTCCCGTGACAAACTGTTGGCGATTGCCTTTGGCTTACAGCTTTCCGCTGAGGAAACACAGAAAATGTTAAAGCTGTCTGGCAATTTGGAACTTTATGTACGGGATAAACGCGACGTTGCGATCTTGTTTGCGATCCAGCACGGAAGGTCTATTGACGATGCAAACGACCTACTGGATCAGCTTGGCGTTTTGCCCTTGGGTGTCCCTGATGAATAGTTGACCTGTGGCATACTGCGAGTCGTTCGATTATAAACCACCATCTCAACATAAAGATAGCACCCAAGGGCATTTGTCCTTGGGTGCTTCTCAATTTTGTGTTCTTTGCCTTTTTTGCTCCAGCATCTCGCATATTTCTTGAACCCCTTGCCTATTTCCCTTGAAATAGCGTACCCTATCTGCTAACTGCGGATAGTTCATATAGGATGGGTCTGTGCAGGAGAAGTCGTACATGAGTTGGCCGAGCGGACTTCTGTTTTTACGGTCACAGTTGACGTAAAATGCGCTGGTTCCACCCCCCCAGGGACCGTGTTCATTCCATCCGTCTAACAGAATCCCCCCACGGTCAATAGGTTTGCGCACAGCGCCATGTTCAATGATGTATACGGCGTAATATCCTGCTATGTTCTGATCTATACCTGTCTGAGCCGCCGAAAATTCTGCTTGAAAGAGTTCGGTTCCTTTTTTCTGCTTTCTATCTGCTGTATCATCCCGAAATACTCTGATCTTATAACGCCATCCGCCGTTGTTTGTCGCTAATATGTCAAGTCCAGCAGAAGATCCATACCACATAGCTTTTACCCGGTCTACCCGAAAGCCTGACTTCTTGAAAATCAGTTGCAAAAGTAACTCCGCACACTTTGGATTATCCTCAAAGCATTTGACCATTAACACATCATCCATCAGTCGCAGGTGTTCGATTTGCTGTAGAATGTCATTATGGACGATACCGGTTTCTGTAATATCCATATCATCACGGCCCTTTCAAAACAAACTGTAGCATATAGTTCGGATTGCGTCAAATATTTCTTTTTATCGTAACTGCAATCTGCATTGTGCCACCCTCCCTTCTCGTTGATAATTTGCTCAACAACTTTCACACCTTTCCGAAATAAAGTAAACCGCCCATGCCATTTAAGGCACAGAGCGGTTCCTGGGTATCATAAGAATAATATATCGTTGCGGATATGGCTTATGCGTTTTCTTTTAGGGCGAGAGGATTGAGAATTATAATCTGCAACTCCAGCCTCCAGGTATATTCTATCATTGCAACAGCACCTCCGATGATTACCATTATCGGGTTCCAATAATAGGTGTGTTAGAAATAGGAGTGAAGCAGAAGCAACCTGCGGAGATGACGAATGTTGGCCTCCAATTTGACCTTACGGATTGAGCGTCGGTTGCTGATGCTTGCTCTGCCTACCTTGATCGACATTTGCAATGCTCTTGGGCCTGGTGCTGATTCTATCCTGGAAACGTACATCGCATCGGACGCACCTATTCGATGAACACCTCTGGTGGAGAAGCTGGGAGGGCTGGACTTGGAGAAGCAGCACAAGATTGAGTCCATTCTGAACTGCTTGATTGAGACAATTTAGCCTTACCGAAATCTTGGCTGCATAAAAACAGGGAGTGCGTCAATGCACTCCCTATCTTATTCGTTTTTCTTTTATGTCTGCTGCAATGCAAAGTGGTGATGGAACAGATCATTGATTGCATTTTGAATTTTTGAGTTTTCTATGTTGTAATGTCTCAACTGCATAGCATATACAATGCGCTCCAAAAAAATCAAATCTAGCAGAGAAAGATCAATAAAATCCTTATCTAAGTCGCCATGTGCAAAGTGATTCCGTTGATCCCCAAGACGCTTGCCTACCTCGCTGTAGATAAGTTCTTCTTTGCTGAGCGAGTATAAATAATTTCCAAATATATCCATAATATCCGAATAATCTTTGCCGATTTGCTCGATTTCAGATTGTAAAGAATCTGATTTTACCAATCTCTTTAGAAATTTATATATGGATTTTAACTTGCCATGACTATTATCCACTAATTCTTGAAGCTGCTTCGTTGCATCACCTTCGGCCTTTCTTGCTGCCTCACTCTTTTTTGTTCCATCAGGATAATTTCTATGAAATTCCCATTCAAATGCCGCAGTAATCATAACAAATTTTGCTGCATCCTTATGCCGCCCTGAATCATAAGATTCCGGAATGTGCCGAAGATATAATTCACCAGAAGCGATATCTGTAAGGATTTGGCCTTCATGCCCTGCTATCAGCCCTTGCTTAATATATCTCCCGCTCTTTATATCTTTCACACTGGGATCCCTATCTTCTCCAATAACATGAAATACTGCAAATTCTTCATGTTTCCCATCACCATATGGAGCAGCCAGCTTCACTGTTGGTAGATAGACATCCCGGCGATAGCATAAGTAGCGTAAAAAGTCTCTTGCAACTCGCCACAGTCTGAGAATAAATCCAAATTCATTGGTTGGTTCAAATTCAAACATCAGGCAGGAATTTAGTGATAAAGGCGGTTCCCCGACCTTCATATTGATCCCACGCCACACAGAAAAATATACGCTAACTGTCCTATTATCTACTATGAATTTCTGTGGTTCAGAAGTAGTAGAATCAAAATCTTTTGTTGTTATGGATACAATTCCCGTTTTATTAAATTCTTCAAAATCAGCACCAAGCGAAAAGGTGAAGGAATTTTGCAGTGGGTAAATGGCATCTATCTCTGGACATAAAAAACTAATCCGGTCTATCAATTTGCGGTCATATTTGCACAGGATATAAGCGAATACGTTCGTGACTAAAACATAATTGCCGCCCAGCAGATGATTACCATGAGGGGTCAAGTAATCGCCACGTCTTACAAGAAATATTATTTTCTGATTTGTTTCGTTGCAAATTCCACATAGATAATCTTCTTCCATAACAGGAGTATTCAGCGTATATGCGCCATTTGCCAAAGGAGTTCTCAACCAGTCTTCGTTAACCGCATCCCTCTTATCTTTTGGGGGGATTAACCGCAATCCCTTCCCATCAAATACAAAGGTAAAATCCACTTCCTTGTAGGCTAACTGACCAGTATAAATCATATCCTGATCTTTCAAAATTCACACTCCCTGTCCAGTCCTGTTTTGATTGTTGCTATTTACAATCTCCGCTTTCAATCTATCAAACGCGGCCTTACGGTCAAGGTTTTCAATTTGTAGAAATGCCAGGAGGCACATCTGATAGGTTTCATCATACCATTTTTCAAGTTCATCATTAGACATTTGCGCCACATATGCCTTATATTTCCCTTTTAGTTCAGAATCGACATTGTTGTGGCGAATATTCAAATTGTTAAAGGCATAGAAAAGATCAGCTTCCAACGTTTTGTCAGCTTGGTTCAGTTCCTTACGTTTCGCTTCCAAAATTGAGGCAAGCTGCTGCAATATGGACTTCTTTACATCCAAATTCCCCTTCATAGCATAGTGGTTGTAAGAAATCAGCCGATACGATAGATTCTCAGGAATCAGAGGGCTTTCCGCAACGGCAATCGCAGCAGGTGACTTTTCAACGAAGATTGTAAAATTATCTTCTGCTGTCTGCATATAGCCGATTTTCTCAATAACTTGGCCTATTTGATTTAGATAGAACTGGACATTGATAAATGCAGGCCCATTATATCCAAAAGAAAACTGTGTGGACTGATAGCCCATAAGCATGTTGTATATGTATTCACACAGGCTAATCAAATTATCAATGCTAAAACCCGCAGGATCTCTTTCAAAGTGAAACTCATGCAAATCATTAAATTCATCAATCGAAAGGCATGTTCCCCGGAAGTAAAAGCCAATAAACCGTTCACTCAGTTCATCATAAGCAGAGATGCGGTTTGAATTTGATACTTGGATGGTGCGGTCATATAGCATCCCATATAGTTTCTGATACTCTGCCTTAATATCAATCTTGGCGTCCTTTAGTATTTGAGCAAAGTTGCGTCTCATCTTTTCGCCTCATTCCATCTTAGCTTGTCCGTTTATTAGTACAGGCAAGGGCTAGCCTGGGAATTATTTAATCATTATACCACACACTTTTTATATCAGCAATACAAACACGCAACGCCACACTTTTTGAAGAACTGAAATAAATGTGGGAATTATCTTGCAATTTAGACAATCATCAGCTATAATCAATCTGCAAGGTCAAGGATACCATGTCGTGGGGTAATATAGATTTTTCTCGGAGAGGCAATCAGTATTGACCCCGACATAGAAAAACAAGACCTTGCACCTAATCGTGCAGGGTCTTGTTTTTGTTCTCCGAACTATCCTCAACCTTGCATAGATACCGGATTTTAGGGACATTTTGTTTAGAATCACCAGGGCGGGGGGCAAACGGAGGCGAAGCCCAACAGAACAAACGACTTTGCCTTTTCGAGAAAAATCTATATTGCCCCACGACATGGTGATATTCCTGGATGGTGTTTTTGGGGATTTGGCATCAGACTTAAAACGCCTGTGTATCAAGGCTTTTTGGCGATGACATCTCCCAAATCCATCAGTGTTAATTCCCCAAAAACTGCTTGACTTCGTTTTTGGGGACTGCTTTTGGGGAATTGGCAGGATGTTCCCATAGGGGAGGACTGCAAGTATGAGGAAGAAGAACTTCAAAGGACGATGTGAGAAGCGGGTGTTGGGTAAGTTTGCTGAGGTGTGCCGGACGTATGACGCCATCCAGTACGCCTACGCTGACCTGCTCCAAGCATCGGACGAGGTTGTGGAGATCAGGTGTAACGTCCTGCTGGATGGGCTGGAGGTGGGAGAGTACACCTCTGACTTCGTATGCACCAAGGCAGACGGTGATCTGATGGTCAGGGAGTGTGTCTATCGGAAGTTCCTGATGAAGCCTCTGACGGTGAAGCTGCTGGATGCTTCAAGGGATTACTGGCTCAGGCACGGAGTCACGGATTGGGGGATGGTCATTGATGAAGAAGTATGATCTACTCCGGTTGGGTGACACCATCATCCGAGTGCTGGAGGCGCAAGGCGATAGGGTCCTGGTGATCGACTGCATCAAGAGGACGATGCCTGTGTGGGTAGAGGTGGTAGCTCTGGATTCCTACTCCGAGTGTACCAGCAGCGAGTTGTCGGAGGTCACAGGGGTTTTGATTGTCGGTGTGGATGATCTGGACACCGGCCAAAGGAAAACCATGTACGAGAGGTACACGATGATTGCTCCTGTTCTGTCGTTCCTGACTGATGATCGGATGCGTTCCCGGCTGATAGGCTCTGCGGCTGAGGAATACGGAGTATCAAAGGCAACCGTCAGGAACCACCTCTGCCTATATCTGTCCTACATGGATGTGACTGCTCTTGCTCCAAAGCGTCGGGAAGATGAACGGCAACTGACTCAGGACGAGAAGAATATGAGATGGGCGTTGAACAAGTTTTTCTATACTACGAAAAAGCAATCTCTGATGACAGCCTACACGATGATGCTCAAAGAGAAATATTGCGATGCGCTGGGGGGACTGGCAGAGGAATACCCGTCCTACTATCAGTTCCGGTACTTCTATCGTAAGACTAGGAGCCTACAGAACTTCTACATCTCCCGTGATGGGTTGAAGAACTACCAGAGGAACAATCGTCCTCTGACTGGTGAGGGAGTACAGGAGTTTGCTCCTGCTGTCGGTGCCGGAATGTTCGATGCTACGGTCTGCGACATCTACCTTGTCAATGATACCGGAAGTCTGGTAGGTAGACCTATTTTGACAGCCTGTGTCGATGCCTACAGTGGCCTGTGCTGTGGGTATTCCCTCTCATGGGAGGGTGGTGTCTACAGTCTCCGGGGACTGATGCTGAACATCATTGATGATAAAGTGGACTGGTGTAATCGGTTCGGTATCTCCATCCATCGTGAGGACTGGGACTGTGATATGCTTCCGGCCTCATTTATCACCGATATGGGTAGCGAGTACACATCAGGGACGTTTGAGCAGATCGCAGAGTTGGGTGTCAAGGTGGTTAATCTTCCATCGTATAGGCCAGAATTAAAAGGCTTGATAGAGAAATTCTTTGATTTGATACAGGAGAGTTTCAAGAAGCACTTGAAGGGCAAGGGAGTGATTGAGCCTGACTATCAGGAGCGTGGTGCGCATGACTACCGGAAGGATGCCTGTCTGACCATGGCTGACTTTGAGAAGATCATCCTTCATTGCATCATCTACTACAACTCTCAGCGGATCATTGAAAACTTCCCCTATACCGAGGATATGATTGCTGCTCAGGTGAAGCCTTATGCCTCCCAAATCTGGAATTGGGGAAAATCCCAAATTGGGGCCAATCTCATTGAAATTGGGAAAAGAGAGCTGATGCTTACCCTCTTGCCGAGAACTACCGGGAGGTTCAGTCGGTCAGGGTTGAAGGTCAACAAGTTGCGGTATCACCGTGAGGGGTACACTGAGCAATACCTATCCGGCGGTGATGTTACCGTGGCCTACAATCCAGAAGATGTGTCCTCTGTATGGGTGTTGGAGGATGGGGCCTATACTGAGTTCACGATTATAGAATCTCGTTATCAGGGCAAAGACTTGACAGCGGTACAGGAGCTACAGACTAGCCAAAGGGACATTGCCAGAGGTGCAGTCAGGGATAATCTACAAGCCCAGATCAACCTTGCTCAACACATCGAAACCATTGTTAGTAGTAGTGCTGGTCGTGGTGATGTTCACATGAAGAATATCCGCAGCACTCGCAGACGGGAGCAGACTAAACGCCATCGGGACTACATGAAGGAGGGGACGAGCCGTGAGTGATCTGTCTGATGTTATCCGTATCCTGCCAACCATGAAATCAGGGGGTGAGTTGTTGTCTGCCCTGGAAGTGCTGCCGGAGTATGACGATGCTATCTGTGATGCTGACGCTCCGGTACGTCTCATGGCACTCTCTGACCTCTACCGGGTGTATGTTCCCAATCAGATGTCTTTGGAGATTTACAGTAAGCTCTATCTGGCGTTGATGCGGTCGTTGCAGAAGAAGGGGACGAAGCTGGCAGTCCAGCAGAAAAACCAGAACTTCAAGGCCATCATGCAGCAGGAGTACAGCGGCATCATGGGTGGTTCCGACAGCTTCACAATCATTGGGGCCTCTGGCATTGGAAAATCATCTGCTATTTCGAGGGCAATCACATTGATTACTGAGAACCGTATCATTGACGTTGAGCAGCCCTACACCAAGATCATCCCCTGCATCTGCGTCCAGTGTCCCTTTGATTCCTCAGTAAAGGGGCTGCTGTTGGAGATACTTCGGAAGGTGGATGAAGTTATTGGCGGCAACTACTATCCGAACGCACTACGGGCCAGGACTACTACGGATATGCTGATTGGGAGCGTCAGTCAGGTGGCGTTGAATCACATCGGCCTGCTGGTGGTGGATGAGATTCAGAATGTGTGCAACAGCAAGAACGGCAAGAGCCTTGTGGGGATGCTCACCCAGCTTATCAACAACAGCGGTATTTCAATCTGTATGGTGGGTACTCCCGAGAGTGCGGTGTTCTTTGAACAGGCTATGCAGCTTGCCCGGAGGTCGTTGGGGCTGTGGTATGATGTGATGGAGTACGGGGAGGATTTTAGGACATTCTGCGAAGTTCTGTATTCCTACCAGTATGTGAAGCAGAGAACAGAGATCACCGATGTGGTCATGGCATGGCTCTACGAACATACGTCGGGGAACATATCGGTGGTGGTGTCCCTTATCCATGATGCACAGGAGATTGCCATTCTCAACGGCAGAGAGGTCCTAAACCTGGAATCGCTGAACGAAGCCTATCAGCAAAGATTATCTATGCTCCACGGGTTCATTCAGCCTCGGCAGAAGTGCCAGACCTCTAAAACGAAGCGAAAGACCACAGTTCCAAAGGTTGATGCTCATGTGGAATCAGATGGGGAGTTCACGATTGCTGGTCTGGTATCTCAGGCCAAGACCGAGGGTGTGGACATCGTGGAGTTGTTGAAGAATCATCTGCCTGTGGTGGAGGTAGCGGTATGATCTCCTACTTCCCTGC
>OFFY01002104.1_pt1 | contig 14857 bp, 17 predicted proteins | sample 1521481 | NCBI WGS metagenome assembly OFFY01 (sample SAMEA3504117, study PRJEB24116) | mouse gut metagenome | biome: mouse gut; feature: mouse-associated habitat; material: faeces | place: Denmark | collected 2011
GCACGGTGTGCGCCCCTCAGCCTGTTGAAGGCGGGTTCTCCAGGGGAAAAGGCTGTACGGAGACGGAGAGTGAAGCGGGGGAGTGGGGAAACTGCCGGGTGAAGGCCCGGGTAATTCTGCGGCAGACCAGGCGGCTGTTGTCCCGGCTGGCCTGGGGCAGCAGCAGAGTGAACTGGGAGGCGCCGCATCGGGCGGCGGCGTCGCCCCGGCGCAGCTGGGCCAGCAAAATGCCCTGTAGATTGTCCATAACCCGATCCAGGCTGTACCTGGGGAGGTCCTCCGGACCTGTGACGGAGATGAGGGCCACATGGAGAGGTTCGCCGGTCCGGCTGGCCCGCCGGGCCATGGCGTGGCAGACGACTCGAAAGAAATCAAAATCGCACAGCAGGGCGCCGGGCCGCGGGGGCTCACGCAGCCTCTCCAGCAGGGTGACAGGGGAGACGGCCCGGGGGTCCTGATCCCGCCGCGCCTCGCGGTAGAGGGCCTGGAGGGCGTCGGAGGGTATCACGCCCAGCTGGGCCAGCAGCCGTTCCTGAAGCTCCTCATAGACCTGAGAGGCCTCCCGGCGTCGGTCCAGACGGAGAAGGGCCTCCATATGCCAGCGGCACAGGTCCTCCCGGCAGGGCTCAAGGGCCAGCGCAGCCCCGGACAGCCGGGCCGATTCGCGCCACCGCGCCCGGGCCTCCAGCAGGGGAAAGACCTCTAGCGCCGTCCGGAGGTACATCTGGTGCAGCGTGTCCGCCCTGTCCGCTGCCCAGGCGCAGCCGGCCAGCATGGGCAGAAAGTCCCCGCGGTACAAGGCCAGGGCCTTCAAACTTAAAGCCAGTTTCCTCTCCTCCGGCTGCCCCTCCTCCGCCTCACGGCACAGGCGGGGGAATTCCTCCGCGTCCAGTGTGAGGGGGACGTCTGCGTTCCACTGGCAGACCCCCTCCCGATTGAGGATCAGAACTCGACCGGCGCCGGACTCCAGGCCGTCCAAAAAGGACCGGGCCCGATGGAGGATGGCTTTCAGGGCATTGAGGGTATTGCTCCCCGGATCCTCGCCCTCCCAGAGAAGACGGGTCAGTTCCCCATAGGGGACGGGCTGTCCGCGCGCCCAGATCAGGCGGGCCAGCAGCAGACACAGCTTGCGGGAGCGGCCGCTGACGGTGAGAACCGTCTTGTCCCGGCGGATGGTGAAGCCGCCCAGCATTTGAACGTCAAGGGAAGTGTTCTCCACAGGGATACCGCCTTTCCACTGAGTTATTTTCTCCCAAAATATAGCATATTTTTTTGAAATATGCAACAAAGACTTCCTCTGATGGCAGCCCACTTGACAAGATATATAAAATTCTATATTTTGAAAAAATTTTTTCAAAAAGTACTTCACAACGCGAGCGGTTTGTGCTATACTGTCGATGACGCTAGGGCGGACGGTCTTTTCGGACCGGCCCGCAGAATTATTGATTGGATGAAATGAGGTGCTGAATATGAAATTTTTCAAGCGTCTACTGCCTCTGGGACTTGCATTGAGCCTTCTGGCCGGCTGTGCCCAGACGGGCGGCGCCTCCTCCGGCCTCACTCCGGATGAGGAGAACATCTATGTGGATCAGGTAACCCTGGAGGAGATCCAGATTGAGGACGAGGCCGTGGCGCTGGCCGGTGCGCCCGCCGCTCTCAACGACCTGGTGCTTCCGGAGGCCTCCGGAAAGCAGACTAAGCAGAACGGTCGGGCCGTCATTGACTACTCCAATGTGAAAGACGGCTATGTGATGGTCAAGTTTACCGGCACAACCAAAACCCGCCTGAAGGTTCAGGTGGCGGGCCCCACCCCCAAGCTGGTCTACACCTACGACCTGCAGGAGGGTGTGTGGACCACCTTCCCTCTGTCCGACGGCAACGGCAGCTATACTGTCACCGTGTTGGAGAACACCCAGAATACCTCCTATGCCCAGGTGTTGTCGACCAGCTTTAGAGTGACTCTGGCGGACGAGTTTGCCCCCTTCCTGCGGCCCAACCAGTATGTGGACTACAGCGTGGCCCCCAACGCGGTGGCCAAGGCGGCCGAGCTGGCCGGCTCCGAGACGGACGCGCTGAAGCTGGTGGAGATCATCTACGACTACGTGGTGAAGAACCTCACCTATGACAAGCATCTGGCCAAGACCGTCAAGAGCGGCTATCTGCCTGTGCTGGACAATGTTCTGGCGGCCCAAAAGGGTATTTGCTTTGACTACGCCAGCCTGATGACCGGTATGCTCCGGAGTTTGGGCGTACCCTGCAAGCTGGTGGTGGGCTACGCCGGAAAGCAGTACCATGCCTGGATCAACGTCTGGTCGGAGGAGACCGGCTGGGTGGACGGCGCCATCTACTTTGACGGCAGCGTCTGGCAGCGGATGGACCCCACCTTTGCCTCCTCGGGCAAGAGCAGCGAGTCCATCATGAACTATATCGGCGACGGAAAGAACTACACTGCCAAGTACCTCTACTAAAGCTGCGGAGAAAAAATTGAAAAACCCCTTTACGAACGGACTGATTTGAATTAAAATGGGCTTGCGGCTTTTCTGCAAGCCCATTTTACATACACTCATCATAGAATAGATTGGAGTCATTTCATGGATAAGAACATTATTTCCCATGAGGCGATTTCCTCCCTGTGCCTGGAGCTGTCTATGCTGTTCCACGCCGGCGTGGGGACGGGAGACGCCCTCACCCTGTTGGCGGAGGAGAGCGATAAGGCTTACGGTCCCATGCTGGCTTCGATGGCCGACCAGGTGGACGGCGGGGCTTCTCTGTCCGCCGCCATGAAGGAGACAGGGCGGTTCCCTGTCTATGTCTGCGGCCTGGTGGAGGTGGGCGAGCGGGCCGGAAGGACCGAGGAGGCCCTATCGGCCCTGTCCCGGTACTATGAGAGCCGCGCCCGCCTGGACCGCCGGGTCCGCCTGGGCGGCCCGCTTGTCCTTCACTCGGATATTAATCAGGACCTGCGGATAAATGGTCATGCCTTCCTTCAGCCGGCTCAGGGGCAGTTTCTTTGCCATCATGACCTCCATCAGCTTCAAAGAGGTCAGGATGCCGTCCCCGGTGCGGGCATACTTGGAGAAAATGATATGCCCGGACTGCTCGCCGCCGATCCGGCAGCCGTGCTCCACCATATACTCATAGACATACTTATCGCCCACGGCGGTCTTGGCGTAGCCAATGCCCTTCGCGTCCAGGGCCTTGTACAGCCCAAAGTTGCTCATCACCGTGGTGACCACTGTGTTGGTCAGCAGCTTGCCCCGCTCCGCCATGTAGCCGGCGTAAATATACATGATCTGATCGCCGTCCACCAGCTCGCCGTTCTCATCCACGGCAAGGCAGCGGTCCGCGTCCCCGTCGTAGGCGAAGCCCGCGTCGCAGCCGTGCTCCCTGACGTATTGTTTCAGGCCCTCAATGTGGGTGGAGCCCGCGTCCAGGTTGATGTTCAGCCCATCGGGCCGGTCGTTGATGACGTACACATCCGCCCCCAGGGAGCGGAACACGTTGGGCGCGATGGACCACGCCGAGCCGTTGGCGCAGTCCAGGGCGATCTTCTTCCCCCGGAAGGAGTACACCGCCAGGGAGATCAGGTAGCCCATGTACCGGTTGCGCCCTGCGGTGTGGTCCACGATGCTGCCCACCCCCTCGCCGGTGGCGAAGGGCAGCCTGGGGACCGGCTGGCCGTCCACCTCCAGCCGGCCGTCCAGATAATCCTCCACCAGCCGGATGGTGGCCTCGTCCATCTTCTCCCCCTCCCGGTTGAGGAGCTTAATCCCGTTGTCGTAATAGGGGTTGTGGGAGGCGGAGATCATCACACCGCAGTCGAACCCGTCCGTCCTGGTGACGTAGGACACGGAGGGGGTGGTGGTGACGTGGAGCAGGTACACATCCGCCCCGGAGGCGGCCATGCCCGCGCTGATGGCGTACTCCAGCATATAGCTGGAGCGCCGGGTGTCCTTGCCCACCACGATGCGGGCCTTGCGCTCCCGGCCATAGTACCAGCCCAAAAACCGGCCCACCTCGTAGGCGTGGCTGGCGGTGAGCTCTACGTTTGCCTTCCCCCGAAAGCCGTCAGTGCCGAAATATTTTCCCATCGCTTATTCTCCCTTCCGCTTGGGGACGATGACGCCGCCCGTCTTATAGATGCTGTCCGCCGGGACCACGCCCCGGACGCAGGACAGGGGATACACATTGCTGCGGGGGCCGATCACCGTGCCCGGATTGAGCACGCTGTTGCAGCCCACCTCCACACAGTCGCCCAAAACAGCGCCGAACTTCCTGCGGCCCGTCTCGACACGCTCCGCCCCGTCCCGCACCGCGACCGGGGTTTTGTCCGACTTCACGTTGGAGGTGATGGACCCCGCCCCCATATGGCTCTTGTAGCCCAGAATGCTGTCCCCCACGTAGTTGTAGTGGGGAACCTGGACGTTGTCAAACAAAATCACGTTTTTCAGCTCCACCGAGTTGCCCACCACGCAGTTTGCCCCCACCAGGGCGGAGCCCCGGATGAAGGCGCAGTGGCGCACCTCGGTGTGGGGGCCGATGATGCAGGGCGCGCCCAAAAAGGCGGAGTGGGCGATCTGGGCGGTCTGGTGCACCCAGATCTGGGAGCCCAGCTCCTCGTACTCGTCCCCCAGCGTCGGGCCCAGGGTCAGGATCAGGTCCTTGATGCCGTCCAGGGCCTGCCAGGGGTATTCAAAGCGGGCCAAGTAGTCCCCGGCCAGGGTGTGGCTCAGGTCGAACAGCCCGGTTGTGTTCAGATTCATGGGTAGGACCTCCTTATTTTTCCTCATTCTCAGCTTTTCGGTCTTTGAAATACCGGATCAGGTTCCAAACAGCGATGGCGGCGCAGACGATGGGGAAAACAACCCGAAGCCAGTTCGCCCGCTCCACCGGCCAGTCGGGAAGCCAGGTCAGGGAGCACAGCGCAAACAGGATAGCGCGAACCCAATCGGCTTCGCTTTTCTTCATTTTCTTCGTCATCTCGATCACCTCATTTTTGTTCCGGGACCCTTCGGACCAATTCCCCGGACACGAGGCCCACCAGCACCCCGGCGATGGTCCCGGACACCCACAGCACCGGCAGATACCACGCCAGCCTTGAGGTCTCCAGCAGGGCCATGGCCACCAAAATCTGCCCCGCGTTGTGGGCCACGCCCCCGGCCACGCTGACGCCCACGCTGGAAAACTTCCCCGTCTTTTTCAGCAAGCCCATGAGGGACAGGCTCAGCGCCGCCCCGGCCACGCTGTAGGCCAACGCCGCCCCGTTGCCGAACAGCAGCGCCACCAGCACCACCCGCACCAGGGAGATGACGCAGGCGTCCTTGAAGCCCAGCCGGTACAGGGCGAACACGATGGCCAGGTTGGGCAGGCCCAGCTTCACCCCCGGCACCCACAGCGGCGGCACCAGCGACTCCAGGTAGGACAGCACCAGGGCCAGGGCAATCAACAGCCCGTACTGGGCGACTTTCGATGCTTTCATCTGGAACCTCCTTCGTATTCACGCTCGGATTGGGCGCATGAAATAGGCCGCGTCTATCCTCACGCTATGCCGTCCACGCCGTTTGCCGCCCCGCCCTCGATGGTGACAATCAGCTTATGGGGCAGGCAGACGATGGACTCCCCGCTGTAGCGCACCGCCCCCTGCCGCACGCACACCTGGTCGGGGCAATCCGCCCGCGTCACCTGGGCGGTTCCGTTTTCAATCACCAGGAGGTTGGCGTGCCCGTCCTCCCCCAACTCCACCTGGGCGTCCCGGCCGAGGGGCAGCTCCATCACCGTCTCCCCCTCCACCTGCACCCGGACGGTTCCCCCGTCCTGCCGGGTGAACCACAGAAGCAGGGCCACAGCGCCTCCCAAAATCAGCAGGGCGGCGATGAGCAGCACATCGTTTTTATGGGTTTTCAGCCAATCCACGGGCACATCCCTCCAAACCGCAACGGAGGGAGGGCCAAATGGCCGCTCCCCCGTTGGCGTTGCTTCATTTGTCAGCCGTTTCGTATTCATGCTCGAATTTAGCGCATGGCCGGGTCGCTTTCACTCCGACTCGGGCAAAACCCGCGTCCGCCGTGCGGCCGCTGGGCTTTCGCCCTCGCTTCGTTCCAAGCTCCCCTATGCGCCTATTCTCGCACTATGGCCTTGGTGATGTTCAGCGCCACCAGGCATCCGGCCTTACACACCTCAATGCACTTGCCGCAGCCGTCGCACTTGGCGTAGTCGATGCTCGCCAGGTTGTCGGTGACGGTGATGGCCCCGGTGTGGCAGTTCTTCTCGCACAGGCGGCAGCCGATGCAGCCCGCGGTGCAGCTCTTGCGGGTGCCCGCGCCCTTCTGATGGCTGTTGCAGTCCACCACCATGTGGGCGTCGGCGGGGCGGATGGCGATGACGCCGTTGGGGCAGGTCTTGGCGCACAGCCCGCAGCCGATGCACGCGCTGGTGTCCACCCGGGCCAGCCCGCCGTTGATGTGAATGGCGCTCACAGGGCACACCTGGGCGCAGTCGCCCAGGCCGATGCAGCCATAGACGCACTTGCCCGTGCCGCCGAACAGCAGCTTGGCGGCGGCGCAGCTCTCCAGGCCCTTGTAGTCCATCTTCACGGAGGTGGCCTCACAGGTGCCGGAGCAGCGCACTTCGGCCACCTGCTTGGCCACGTCGCCGGCCTCACGGCCCAGCACCTTGCCGATGTTCTCCGAGGCGGTGGCCCCGCCGGGGACGCACAGGGACACGGACAGGTCGGGGTCTTCCACCAGGGCGGCGGCGTACCCGTCGCAGCCGGCGAAGCCGCAGGCGCCGCAGTTGGCGCCGGGCAGGCACTCGCGCACCATGGGGATGCGCTCGTCCACCTCTACGGCCATAAACTTGGAGGCGATGGTCAGCATCACGGCGCACAGCAGGCCGATGACGGCCACCACGATCACTGCAATGACAATCGGATTCATACGCTTCCCCTCCTTAACCCAGCAGGTTTTCCACGATGCCCGCGAAGCCCATGAAGGACACGGACACAATGGCCGCGGAGATCAGGGTGATGGGCATCCCCTTAAAGCACTCGGGGCACTTGCACTTGTCCACGCGGCTGCGCACGCCGGAGAACAGCACCATGGCCAGCAGGAAGCCCAGGCCGGAGCCCAGGGAGTTGAACATGGCCTGGACGAAGCCGCCGCCAAAGCCGCCGGTGGCGGTGAGGTAGTTGTCCACGTTGCTGATGCACACGCCCAGCACCGCGCAGTTGGTGGTGATCAGGGGCAGGTACACGCCCAGGGAGGCGTGCAGCGCGGGGATGTACTTCTTCAGGATGATCTCCACCAGCTGCACCAGGGCGGCGATCACCAGGATGAACACAATGGTCTGGAGGTAGCCCAGGCCGTTGGGGTTGAGCACGAAGAACTGGATGGGGTAGGTGACGGCGGTGGCCAGCAGCATCACGAAGATAACGGCCACGCTCATCCCGGCGGCCTGGTCCAGCTTCTTGGACACGCCCAGGAAGGGGCAGATGCCCAAAAACTGGGCCAGCACGTAGTTGTTCACCAGGACGGCCGCCATGACGATGGCGAGTAAACCCTTGAATTCAATCATTTCGCGGCAGCCTCCCTCTTTTCAGCGCAGTTCTGCCCGTTGCACGCCGCAGCGCTGGGGCAGCCCTCACAGCTGAAGTCCTTTTTCTTGATGGCCTTGCCGTTGCTGGCCTTGTTGATGATGGCGATGAGAATGCCGAAAATCGCAAAGCCGCCGGGGGCCATGGTCATGATGGAGATGTTGTTGTCCGCCAGCACGGGGACGGGCAGGCCGAACCAGGTGCCCGCGCCGAAGATCTCGCGGATGGAGGCCATGGCCAGCATGGCCAGGGTGTAGCCCACGCCCATGCCGATGGCGTCCAGGGCGGAGTCCAGCGCGCCGTTCTTGTTGGCGAACATCTCCGCCCGGCCCAGGATGATGCAGTTCACCACGATCAGGGGCAGGTACAGGCCCAGAGCCACGTCCAAAGCGGGCAGGTAGGCCTTGACGATCATCTGCACCAGGGTGACGAAGGAGGCGATGACCACGATGTAGCAGGGGATGCGCACCTTGTCGGAGATCACCTTGCGCAGCAGGGAGATCATGATGTTGGAGCACAGCAGCACGAAGGTGACCGCCGCGCCCATGCCGATGGCGTTGGACGCCTGGGTGGTGACCGCCAGGAAGGGGCAGGTGCCCAGAATCAGCACCAGAATGGGGTTTTCCTTGATGATGCCGTTGGTCAGGATGTTCAGCTTATTGTTTTTCATATCCATGTGCCTCCCTTCCTCAGCCCTTCACCTGCTCGAACGCGGTGAACGCGTCGGCGATGGCGGCCTTGTAGTAGTTGGAGGAGAAGGTCGCGCCGGAGATGGTGTCCGCACCGGCGGCCCCGTTGGCGTCCAGCCCCGGGAACTGGCCGCAGAAGTTCTCGTCGCTGGTGATCTTGGAGCCCAGGCCCGCCGTCTCCTTGTGGCTGAGCACCTTCACGCCGGTGATCTTGCCGTCGGCGCCGATGCCCACGGCCATTTTCAGCGTGTTCTTGCCGCCGTAGCCCTGGGTGGTGATGGAGAAGGTATAGCCCGCGCCGTTGGCGGCCCGATAGACCTCCTTCACCGCTTCGGGCAGGCCGTCCGCCTCCACCTTTTCAAAGCTGTCGGCGGCGGACAGCACCTCCAGCCGGGCCTCCTCGTTTGCTTTGCGCTCGGCCTCGGCGATGATGGGGGCGGTGGCGCTGTTGGTGAGGGCCAGCAGGCCGCTCATCACCGCGCAGATGATGACCAACACGGCGATGGGCAGCACAAAGTCGCTCATCGCGTTGGATTTTGCTTTCGTCATGCCTGCACACCTCCAAACGGCTTGGTTTTCGTCCACTCACAGATGTAGGGGTTGAGAATGTTCATCAGCAGGATGGAGAAGGACACGCCCTCCGGATAATTGCCCCACACGCGGATGAGCACGGTGATCAGGCCGCAGCCCACGCCGAAGATGAGCTTGCCCGCGGGGGTGGGGGGGGAGGTGGTGTAGTCGGTGGCCATGAAGATTGCGCCGATGAACAGCCCGCCCGCCATGACCTGGTACAAGGGCTGCTGGCCCAGCAGGGCGGTGAGCACCAGCACGGTGCCGATAAAGGCCACGGGGGTGTGCCAGGAAATCACCTTGCGGTAAACCAGGTAAATGCCGCCGATGAGCAGGGCCAGGCAGCTGGTCTCGCCCATGGAGCCGCCCCGGGCGCCCAGGAACATCTGGAGCAGGGTGGGCAGCTGGCCCGCCGCGCCCTCCGCGCTCAGGATGGCCAGGGGGGTGGCGGCGGAGGTGGCGTCCGCAAAGGCAGGGACCGTCCAGGTGGTCATGGCCCCGGAGAAGGCCACCAGCATAATGACGCGGGCGGTGATGGCGGGGTTGGCGAAGTTCTGGCCGATGCCGCCGAAGAACTGTTTGACCACCACGATGGCCACGAAGGAGCCGAAGGCCGCTTGCCAGAGGGGGATGGACGCCGGCAGATTCAGGGCCAGAATCAGGCCGGTGACGGCGGCGGACAGGTCGGTGATGGTGCAGGTGCGCTTTGTGATTTTCTCAAAGGCCCACTCGCACAGCACGGCCACCGCCACGCAGACGACCTCCACCAGCAGGGCCTGGATGCCGAAGAACACAATAGACGCGATCACGGCGGGGAACAGGGCGATGAGCACGTCCCGCATGATGGTCTGAGTGGTCTGGCTGGCGTAAATATGGGGGTTGACGGAGACGACCATGTTCTTATTCATCTCAGACCGCCTCCTTTTCTTTTTCCTTGGCGGCTTTCTTCTCCGCCGCTTCCTTCTGCTCGGCGTTGTACTTGTTCAGCATGGCCTTGGCCAGCTTGTTCACTTGGACCAGGGGCCGGCGGGCGGGGCAGCTGAAGGAGCAGCAGCCGCACTCCATGCACAGGTTCACCTTCAGGGACTTGAGCGTCTCGGGCTCCTTATTATTGTAGGCGCTCTCAATGGCGGCCGGCATCAGATTGAAGGGGCAGTGGGCTACGCACCGGCCGCAGCGGATGCAGGCGGAGGGCACGGGGTCCTCGGCGTCCTTCTCGTCAAAGGCCAGGATGGCATTGGTGTTCTTCATGATGGGGGCCTCCAGGGAGGGCACGGAGATGCCCATCATGGGGCCGCCGTAGAGCACCTTCTTGGGCTCGCACTTCAGGCCCACGAAGCTGAGGATGTCCTGGATGGGGGTGCCCACCGGGGCGATGACGTTCTGGGGGTTGGCGATGGCGGAGCCATCCACCGTGACCACCTTTTCCACCAGGGGCATACCGGTGCGGATGTACTTGGCGATGACGGCCAGCGTGGTGCAGTTGATGACAATCGCGCCCACGTCGATGGGCAGCTTGCCCTCGGGCACCACCTCGCCGGTGGTGTTGTAGATGAGCACCTTCTCGCCGCCCTGGGGGTACAGCGCGGGCAGCGCCGCCACCTCGAAGCCGGGCACGCCCTTGCCCGCCTCCTCCATGACCTTCACGCACTGGGGCTTGTTGTCCTCAATGCCGATGACGATCCGGTCGGCGGTGTAGTACTTCTGGAGCAGCTGGGCGCCGTAGATCACGTCGTCCGCGTTGTCGATCATGGTGCGGGTGTCGGAGGTGATATACGGCTCGCACTCCGCGCCGTTGATGATGATGGCGTGCACCCGGTCCGGGTCCACGTTCAGCTTGACGGACGTGGGGAAGCCCGCGCCGCCCAGGCCCACGCAGCCGCACTGGCGCACCGCCTCCACAAAGCTGTCCTTATCGGTGACGACGGGAGGCTTGATCCCCTCCCACACGGCCTGCTCGCCGTCGCTCTCAATGACGATGACGGTGTCGAACCGGCCGTTGGACCCGACGATTTCATCCAGCCGCTTCACCTTGCCGGACACGCCGGAATAGATCGGCGCGGACATGAAGCCTCCCGCTTCGGCGATCAGCTGTCCCACCTTCACCGTGTCGTTCACCTTCACCACCGGCTTGGCCGGGGCTCCGATGTTCATGGACATGGGGACGACGATCGTCGCGGGCACCGGCATACGCGTCGGTGCGCACTCCACGGTGTTCTTCCTGTGGGGCGCATGGATGCCATGCAATTTGCCCTTAAACACACTTACTTCCTCCTCAATCGTAGTTTCTCCTTACGCTGCGCGGCCCGCCCGCGGCCTGGAAAAGACTTCCGGACGGGCAAGCGGCGCCCCCGCCGCGGCGAATCGGACCTGCCAAACAGCGGGGGACGCCTGCTCACGTACTGCCTATTATATCACGTCTTATCGCAAACGCAAGGGATAATTGATTCCTTTTTGCTGATTTTTGGAGCGAATTACACCTCCCGGTTGTAAATGGCGGCCACCTCCCGGCGGTTCCGAAACACGAACAGCCACGCGGCGGCCAAGCCCACCGCGCTGAACAGGGCGGCCACCCCCCGCTCGGGCAGGGCCTCCGCCATCACCCCGGCCAGCAGCGTGCCGCTCAGAGAGCCCAGGGCGGTGAGCATCTGGAACGCCCCGTTGAACCGGGCCCGTTTGCCATCGGGGAGGTAGGACTGGGTGGCGGCGATGCGGATGTTGTAGGAGGTCACACCCAGCATCCCATAGAGGAAGAACACCGCCGCCATGGCCGGGACGGGCAGGAACAGGATGGTGCCGTCGATGAGGTTGACCAGCACGTAAACCGTCATGGCGACGGCGAACTTTTTCTCCGCGGGCAGCTTGAACCTGTAGTGCACAAAGCCCCCCGCCACCCGTCCCGCCTCGGAGAAGGTGGACACGATGGTGTAAAGCGTCACCGCCGCCACCGGCCAGGCGGCAAACAGCTCCGGGTTATTCCGGAAGAAGGGCAGGTGGAGCTGGCCCGCCCCGTTTCCGGCGAAGTAGGAGAACATGAAGTAGAGGGTGATGGCCAGCAGGCCCTTCTCCCCGGCGATGTAGTCCACCCCGTCCCGCAGGTCCTGCCGGAACCGCTTCAGTGCGCCCTTGCCGTCGGCGGGCGGCGCGGAATCCATATGGGTCTCCACGTGTCGGATGCGGGTTTCAAAGCAGGCGGCGGTGAGGAAGCACACCCCGTTGACGGCGAACAGCGGCTCCACGCCCCCCAGCAGGTCGTAGGCCATGGCCCCCAGGGGGTAGGCCATGAGCATCATAGACTGGATCATCCCCGAGATGGAGTAGGCTTTGGACAGGTTGTGCTCCGCCACCAGATTGGGGTACAAGCTGTCGTAGGCCACCATGTACACGCTGTCGATGGCGCCCCGCAGCAGATTAAAGCACAGCAGCGCCGGGAAGCTGAACCACCCCGCCCCCAGCAGCAGGGCCAGCCCTCCGAACAGCCCCGCGGAGAGGAAGTCCAGCCGGCAGATCACCCGTTTCCGGCTCATCCGGTCCAGGTACGGCCCCGCCAAAATGGGGCACGCCAGCATGGGGACCTGATAGGCGGCGTTGAACAGCGCGTAGAGAAACACCGAGCCGGTGTAGTCCAGCACCATGATGCTCATGGCGAAGCTAGACAGCACGCCCCCGATGAGGGACACCACGCTCCCCAATGTGATAATGGTAAAGTCCCAGGTCCACAGCCCCTGGGCGGGTTTTTTCATATTCATGTTCATTTCCTTTCTCGCGTCACACGTCAAAACATAAAAGGGCCGGCCCCCACCGGGGTCCGGCCCGCAAAAAAGCGCAGTACAAGACGCAGCCGCCCGCCGGTTCGCGGCGGGGGCCGGGAGGTCACACAAGCGCCTTCAGCTGATTCGCGGGCCATTTTTGCGTACAGAAACCAAGGCCCGCCCTGAGCGCGCCTGTCCTTCCGCACACACAAATGAACCTAAGACCGCAAACTGTAGCAGCTGAAGTACGACATGGCCTGTGTAATCCTCCTTTTGAGAAAGTGGATTCAGTATACCACCTCCCTCCGCCCCCGTCAACCCCTTCCCTTTTCCCGCCAAATGTGGTATACTCTCTCCAAACGCCGGGAAGGGGGTGGCGCATTTTGGCTCGAAAGGAATTGACCGCCGCCTTTCTGGCGGCGGAGGGCCTTGTGTACGTTCTATTTCTCAGCCAGGACCTGGACCTGTTCTCCCAGTACGACACCGTTCCCCTGAAATACGCGGGGATTCTGCTCTGTCTGGCCTTTGCCCTGCTCTCCTGCGTCAGATGGAGGGGGGACAAGCTCGTCCCCCTCGCCTTGGCCCTCACCGCCGGGGCGGACTGGTTCCTGCTGGTGCGGGGCGACCACTACGCCGTCGGCGTCGCCCTGTTCCTGTGCGTCCAGACGGTCTACCTCCTCCGCCTGCGCCGCCTGGGGGCGGGGGCGGCCTATCCCCTCCGGGCGGGGCTGGCCCTGGGGGCGGGGCTGGGGCTGTATCTTTTGAACATCGCCTCTCCCCTGAACCTGCTGGCGGGGCTGTACTTCTCCCAGCTGCTGTCCAACACCGTCCTGGCCTGGACGGTCCATGGCCGCCCCGGGCGGCTGTTCGCCGCGGGCCTCACCCTGTTCGTGGGCTGCGACGTGTGCGTGGGGCTGTTCAACCTCCACCCCGCCAACCCGCTGCTGTACTTCTCCACCGGAGTGGGAATGTGGGCCTTTTACCTCCCCTCCCAGGCGCTCGTCGCCCTGTCCGCCCTGCCCCCAAAGGAGGAACCTCATGAAAACCAGTAAGCTCCTGTGCGCCCTGTTGGCCCTGCTCACGGCGCTGGCCCTGCTCACCGCGGCCGTCGCCGCCCCCATCCTGTGCCGCCCCTTCTACTACGCCCACATCGGCCCGCTGAAGCTGGAGGAGCGCACCGGCCTCACCGAAGGCGAGATCAAAACCGCCTTCGACGAGATGCTGGACTACTGCCTGGGGGCGGAGGAGTTCTCCACCGGGGTGCTGGCCTGGTCGGAGGAGGGCAAGGCCCACTTCACCGACGTGCGGGGGCTGTTCCTGCTGGATCTGCGGGTACTTGCGGCGGCGGTGATCCTGCTGGCGGCGGCGCTGGTGTTATGCAAGGCGAAAAAGGTGCGTCCCTGCCGTCTGCTGAACCGAGGCCCCGGCTTCTGGGCGGCGGCGGGGCTGGGCGTCTCCTTCCTGGCTGTGGGCGGGCTGGCCGCCCTGGACTTTGACCGGGCCTTTGTCATCTTCCACAGTATCTTTTTTCCGGGAAAGGACAACTGGATTTTCGACTGGCGCACCGACCCCATCATCCTCTTTCTGCCCCAGGACTTCTTCCGCAACTGCGCCGTTCTGATTCTGGCCCTGCTGCTGCTTTGGTGCGCCGCCCTTATTGCTGCCGACCTGTGGGCAGGAAAAAGAAGGAAACCGGCTTAAAATTTGTGAAAACTGCTAAAACTGAAAAAACCGCCTGGTTCCCCTTGCGGAATTGGGCGGTTTCTGGTAGAATACTTCGGATAGAAAAGGAGGGATTGCCATGCGGAAGGATACTGGCATCAGTTTTGGCAGCTCCTCTGTTTCTATTTTTGCTTGACGGTTCAGTGGGAATCGTCTTTTTTTGTGCGCGAGAGAAAGGAGAACGAAATGAACAACAACCAACCCATCCGCGACGCCCGGCAGCTGGGCCTGCCCAAAATGCTGATTCTGGGCCTCCAGCACATGTTCGCCATGTTTGGGGCTACTGTGCTGGTGCCCATCCTGGTTCAGGGCTACGGCCTGCCTTTGTCCATCCAGACCACCCTCTTCTTCGCCGGGATCGGCACCCTGTTTTTCCACTTCTGCACAAAGTTCAAGGTGCCCGCCTTCCTGGGCTCCTCCTTTGCCTATCTGGGAGGGTTCGCCGCCGTGGCTGAGCTGGACTCCGGCATTTACGCCAACATGTCCGGCGCGGAAAAGCTGCCCTACGCCTTGGGCGGCATTGTGGTGGCCGG
>OFFY01002119.1_pt1 | contig 14792 bp, 22 predicted proteins | sample 1521481 | NCBI WGS metagenome assembly OFFY01 (sample SAMEA3504117, study PRJEB24116) | mouse gut metagenome | biome: mouse gut; feature: mouse-associated habitat; material: faeces | place: Denmark | collected 2011
CCTTGTAAATATAACCTCTGGCTCTTATCTTGTCCGCAATTTCCATCGGAATAATGATATCCCTGGTGCTTGATGTTGTTTTGGTGGACTTAATCACCCAGTTTCTGTTTTCATCCGGAACCATGGCCTTGCTGATATGTACAATATCTTCATCAATATCATCAGGTTTCAATGCACATATCTCCGAACGGCGCATTCCGTAGCATGCCAGGATGATCGGTATCTCATATTCTGTATCCTTTGCGCATTCCAGTATTCTCTTCACATCCTCATCAGAGGGGATGTAAGGCTCATGCTTGACCTTTTGCGGCAGGGTGGTAGTAAGTTTAAGATTCGGGCAAAAAACGCCCAGGACAGCCGATATGAAGCTATGGTTATTGCGTGCAGTCTTTGGGCTGCATTTCTTTGCAATTCCATTAATTTCCGTCTGGACATCCATTGCGGTTATGTCATATATATTCTTTTTCATAAAGCTGTCAGGGATTTGGCGTATTATAGATTTGTAGCCCATAATAGTACTGGGAGACAAAACGTTCCTTTTGGACTCAATGTATTTTTCTGCCGCCGTCCGGAAATCCATGCTTTCATGCTTCGTCTGGACTTTCTGCAGCTCATCAGCCATGGCAAGCATGGCTTCTTTCTGTGTGGGCTTGTGGTCAAAGGATACCGTGTACATTTGCCCCTTGTACATTTTTCTTACCCGGTAACTTCCGGATGCTCTCTTTTCAATTTTCATGGTATCATCCTCCTTAAAAAAGTGTATAAAAATAACAGCCAACGAAAATATCGCTTGCAGGCTGTCCCCGGAGATGATACAATATTTTTGCGAAGATATGTATCCTCCGGGGTATATGTAAAGCCGTTCAGTGCTGGTAACACTGGGCGGTTTTTCATTTTTGGTAAGTGACGGACATTTGTCCACCAGCGCAAAGTTGCGCCGGTTCAACCCTGCGGCATCAGGCCGGTGCCGGTTCAGGATCAGATTTGCTCCCGGAGCAGGGCGGCAACGAAGGACATTTTGTCCGTGGTCAATCCCATTTGGGCTTCACTGGGAGCCATTTGGGCCTTAGGTGCTGCTGTTCCGGAAATACCTCTGATAGAGGTGCTGCTCCTCCAAAATGGCATACCAGGCGCTGCTCTGGAAGGGGTCTCCCCAATGAGGATACCTTGGCTCCATGGAGAAGTCATGGTGATGTATCCAGGGGGTGCCGGTTCGTCCCCTCCTTCAGGATGAAGACCCTGCCCTGATTCAGGTCCCCTCCCCCAAAATATGGGGCACCCCTCCCCCAAATTACAGGGCACCCCTGCCGGTTATTACCGGCTCCAGGATGGACTCCCTTTGACAGGGGGGAATCCCCAATTGTGGGGAGTCGGCGGTTCTGCCGTGTCCCCGGTGCTGTCCTCTCTGGTGATGAATGGAGCCGAAGGCAATCTTCCCTCCGGCTCCTGGGAGGAGAAAGCAATTTTTCCTTCTCCTGGTGTGGCCGTATTGGCAACGGCTACTCTTCCTTGCGGTACTCCGGAATTTTGGTTAAGTCTTCCACATAATCGGAAGCTTTTTGCTTTCCGTCATTGTTTAGTTGCCTGTAATTGTCAAGTAAAGGCTTTTCAGAGTCATTCAGAGGGTAGCCGCCCATTTCTATTGCTTTTTCATGGGACACACTTCCATGATTTCCATTTCCCCAGTCATCGGATATCTCTTTTTGTGAAATCTTACTCCAGTCATCCACCAAATCGCTGATGTATACGCCTAGAGCAGCGGCTATACGGCGTAGTTGTTCAATTCTGGGATTTACCATGCCAAGTTCATATTGCCTAATTTGAGAATCTGGCATATTGCATTTCTCTCCAAGTGCTTTTTGCGTAAGTCCCGCTTTTTTTCTTGCTGCTTTTATCCGTTCTCCTGTTGCCATAGTGTTATACCTCCTATTTATTTTAACTATAGCATAGAACAGATGAAAAGTCATCTATAAATACTTGACAGACGAAAAGTCATCTGATATTATGGATTATAGCAGATGAAAAGTCATCTGTCAACAAATAATAGAAAGTGGGTGAGAAAATGAGAATTGACCGTAAAAAGTTGGTGTGCGCCATGATGGATGCTGATTTGAACACAAAGCAGCTTGCAGAAAAGGCGGGAGTGTCCAGGGCTACAGCTTGCAGTATTAAGAACGGTAAGTCATGCAATTATGATACTGCTGTAAAGCTGGCAAAAGCTTTGGGTGTCCAAGTAGAGAAGCTGATTGAAAAGTAGTCGCAGAAAGTAGCGAAAGGAAGGAGGAAGTATGAGACTGAACGTAGATTCTTATCGGTGTATTTTAGCCGAGAAGCGGCTTTCTGATGCAGAGGTGGTAAAGTCTACCGGGCTGTCGGAAAGGACGTACAAATGGATTCTGGAGAATGGTTTCATTGAGTGTGAGACGTTGGAGCGTATCGCGGATGCAGTTAGCTGTAAGGTGGGGGATATTTTGAAGCCAGATTACGAAGGGTATACGGAAAATGTCATTGAATGGGTAAAGGATGGAGATCAGGCAACATTGAGCCTGTCCCAGCGCAGGACAATCTCCAGAGTGAAACAACTAGCAGAACAGTATCCTGACCAGTGCCAGATTCTGGCGGAGAATAAAGACGGTAGCTTGTATGCACATCTCCCAGTGAGTTGGATTCGAATCAATCCTGGAATGGAGCTTACAGAAGAACAGAGAGAGAAGAGAGCCGATACCATGCGTGAGAATATGGCGAAACGTAAGTTATAATCGGCGTGTTTTTCTCAAATTTCAACTAAAATCCTTTAAAGGTATAAATTATCGCCTGCGGATTTAAAAAGGGGTTTTTCCACAAGAAAGAGGTGTCTATGGATGTTATCAAGGCAGTAGAAAGCTATCCATACTACCACAGCATGACAGGCCAGAGCCGGGAGGAATGGGAAGCATGGCGTGTCCAGGCCTGCGAGGAATGGATGCTTGACAAGAATATTTTGGGAAAGGAGAGTGAAAGGGATGGTAGCAGCGAAGGTGGACAGAATCATAGTGGCGATGGTGGCATCCTGTCTGTCTCCCCAGGAGATTGCGGACAGGGCCGGGGTGTCGGTCAACGTTGTCTACAGGGTGAGAAGAGGTTACCTGGTGAAGCTTGAGAGATTCGGGAAGGTCTGCAGGGCCCTGGGGATAGACCCGGAGCAGTACATTGATTATTCCGGATTGGAGCAGAGAGGAGGAAAGAAAGAATGAACATATTCGAAGCAATAATGCATGCAGAAAGGGTGAATGCAACATTGAATTCCATCAATAACGGAGATAGTACGGAGACTGGTGAGAATGCGCTTTTCATTTCTGAAAATACGCTTGAAAATCTTGTAAAATCTGCCGGTGCTGTGGTGGAGTATTTGCTTGATTCGACAGAAGAGACGGAGCCGGATGAAGAGGGCGAGTATATTGAGATTCCATTGGATTCATATGAATGCATTGAGAATCTTACCAACAAACAGAAAGGAGCAGTCCTTAAGAATATTTATGCGTATTTTTTTAACAGTGGCGACATGGAATGCTTAGAGGATGATGCGGTTAAGGATGCAACTGAAAGGATGATTGCCAGAATAAAGGAGTATGCGGAAAATGGAGAATAGCAACCAATATGAACATAATTCCTTTGTACTTTATAAGGATAGTCGGATTTTTATTAGACAGTTAGATACAAATCAAAGAGGTAATTTGCTGGGGGCTATTTTTGATTATACTTGTGATGGAGAAATTCCGGATTTTCACGGTGATAGTATGACGCAGATGTGTTTTGAAATCATAAAAAGCTATCTTGACAGGGATGAGCAGAAATATCAAGAGAAGTGTCGGAAGAACAAAGAAAACATTGAAAAGCGTTGGGCTAAAACTGGTAAGCAGTCGAATACGAACGTATACAGTGGTAAGCAGTCGAATACGAATTGTACCGATAAGGATACAGATACAGACACTGACAGTGTCAGTGTTATTGACACGGACACTGATACTGTTAGGGATACAGATACAGACCAGGCTTGCGCTGTTTCTGGTTCTGCTGACCGTCCTGCCGGTGCGGCTGCGGCAGAGGGCGCCGCCCCGCAGTCCGGTGATCTGTTTTCTGTAAAGCAGCTCCTGGTCATAGCGGAGAAGAACAAAGTAAATCTGACTGGTGAGGGTGTCCAGGTGTTTCATGAGGAGATGCAGGAATCCGGTTGGATACTGTATGACAGACCGGTGGAGAAAAAGGGAATCGTAAAGGCGCTGCGCGGTTGGGCTAAGTACCATCTGGAATACAGCCTTGACCAGGAGGAGCCGGAAAGGCCGAAGGCTGCACAGCCTGAAATAAGCCAGAAAGAAAAGGATTTAAGGCATTCCATAATCGAGAAAACTGACGATTACATGACATTCGAAATTAAAAGTATATGCAGTAGTAAAGGTATGCTTTGGATACAATGTATTCCGGATTACTGCCCGAAAGATATCTTTACAGACGAGGAGCTGGATTATTTAGCGGAAAAGTTTGATGTTGAATGGGATTAGGAGGAAAGATATGGCAAAAAAAGTAATTGAGCCGGATAAAGTGAATGAGAATGATTTTGACATTTTGCGAGAGCTGTCAAGAGTCATGGAAGAAGATTTGCAGCGCAAAAATTCAGAAATAAGCAGGCTACGGGTAATGGTGAATCTTTTGGAAAGAAAAATAGCGTTATTAGAAAGGAGAACATAAATATCAACGGCCACCTGGCAGAAGCCTGTGACAGGCTCCAGGGCATCGAGGAGACGCTAAGCGTATGTGTCTGCCATTACGGGAACAATCATTTCCTGTGCATTACGGGGAATGTCACAACAAATTAAAATGCCCCATTGGTATTACCAGTACCAACAGGGCCAGCACAGCCGGAGCCGTGAAAGGAAAGATACAGATACATAATACCATGGCTTTCCGGGGGAAGGAAAGAGGAAATTTTATGGGCAAAGAGGTTTTTGAAAAATTGATGAATCTTATCGGCAGCATGGGAGGGGCAGTCGCGTTCCTTCCCATGGAATCACATGCGGAAGGGCTGCTGGTAACGGAAACGGTGGAGTACACGGGAGAGGAAATGGAAAATCTGATGCACCTGGCAGAAGAAAACAATATCATTGTCAGTTTTGTTCCATTCCGCGCAAGCCAAGACGGATTATCCTACAAACGTGATGAAGGAAGAATCGGTATCAAAATAGGGATGTCTTTTGATGAATATGTTTACAACATTGCCCACGAACTGGCACACTATTTCTTGCACTACGATAAGGGTAATATTATCACCAGTGAAAAGAGGGATGAATTTGAGGAGCAGGCCGACAGAGGGGCAAGGATGCTGTTGGCGGCGTTGTCAGTAGGGCAGAAAGGCGGTGTGGCATGACAGAGCACGATTTGTTTGTGGAATGTCTCCCCATGATTGCAGAGATGGCCATGCGGGCCCGTAGTCTGGACAGGGCAGATTATGAAATTTGGAAGCAGGAAACCATGGAGCACGCGCCGGACACAGTGAAGGAGTTCATGGGAAAGGTGCTTGTGTGTATGGACAAGGTGGTTCTGGAAGAGACAGTAAATAATTAATAATAGGTGCCACCCCGGGGAAGGGAGTCTCCGGAACCGGGGGCATGGCACCGGGAAGGAGGAAACGTGGCGGCAAAGGTAAGGGTAAGCTATGAGAAGCCCCAGGAGCTGCAGGCGGTGACGGAGCTGCTGAAACCGGTGGTGAAGACCTGCAGGGCAGACAAGGGCAGGGACGGGCGATTCCGGCGTGCATACATGGACTTGGAGATACCAGAGGAAAAAGCACAGAAAGGTGCAGATACGCCGTTGATTTAGGCAAATCCTGGGGCGAATGTGGGACAAGGTGCAGGGTAGAAAATGCGCAGAATGCGCGAAAGTGCGCACAAAAAAAGGAATTTGTAAACACGATAGCACGCGCATAAAATGTACGAAAGTGTACACAAAAAACCGTTGCACTGCCGCCCCTGGTCTGCTATAATAATTATCAGGCAAACAGAATACCGGAGTACCCCGGACGGCAGGAAGCGCCGCACGGAAGCCATATAAAGGCGTGGGAAGGTTTTACCCAGAAATGGGAGAATCTTTCCGCGCCTTTTCTGTTCTGCCGGAAAACAGCCCACCAGGGCGTAAAACAGGGAGGACACACATGAATACAGAGAACATGAACCAGAACGCAGACCCGGCAGCCGGACAGGGAACAGGGGAAAGGACTTTCAGCCAGGAGCAGGTGAATGCCATCGTACAGAAGCGGCTTGCAGAAGACCGTGAGAAGGCATCGAAGGAGCTTGGCGAAAGGGAGCAGGAGCTTGCACGGCGCGAGTTCCGTTTAAACAGCCGCCAGAAGCTTATTGACAGGGGATACCCTGAAAGCATCATGGACGCGCTGAACTGTAGCGATGAGAAGAGTTTTGACAAGGCCCTGGACATCATTGACAGCCTGATAAAGGAGCGCACACCGTCCGAAGCGGAGAAGGCGGAGATGGAAGCCAGGATGAAGGCTGCGGCATCTGCCCCGAAGTTTACGGATAAGAGTGAGGGCAGGCCATCGGGCGTAGATATGATAAGGCAGGCCATGAATCTGTAAAGGAGATTAATATTATATGGCAATCAGTTTAGTAACAAAGTTCCTCCCGTATGTGGACGAACTGTTTTCAACAGAATCTAAGAAGTCCCTGCTTACCAATCAGGATTTTGATTGGACAGGGGCGCACACGGTCAAGGTGTACAAGATCGGCACCAGCGAGATGGCCGACTACAACAGGAACCCCCAGGCAGGGTTTACCGGGAGCAGGTACGGCACAATTAAAGACCTGGATGCAGCCACGGAGGAATTCACCCTGCGGAAAGACCGTTCCTTCACCTTTGCGATTGACAAGCTGGATGAGGATGAAACGGCACAGCAGCTTGCGGCGGCATCTGCTCTGGCCAGGCAGCAGCGCCAGGTGGTCATACCGGAGGTGGACAGCTATGTGTACGGCGTGATGTGTGAGGGAGCCGGGCATAAGCCGGGTGCCATAGCGCTCACCAAAGAGAACATCTACACGGAGATCATTGCCGGGAACAATGCCCTGGACAATGCGGAAGTGCCTGAAACAGGCCGTATCATCGTTGTCACGCCTGATACATACCTGCTGATGAAGCAGTGCAAGGACATCACCATGGAGACCGACATCGGCAATGACCTGCGGCTGAAAGGCGTTATTTCCAACCTGGACGGGGCGATGGTCATCAAGGTTCCGGCCGCCCGGCTCCCGGAGGGGTTCGGGTTCCTGCTGGCCCATCCATGCGCGACGGTGGCACCGACAAAGCTTGAGGATTATAAGATCCACACAGACCCGCCGGGCATCAGCGGTTCTCTGGTGGAGGGGCGTATCTGCTATGATGCGTTTGTCCTGGAGAATAAGACAAAAGCAATCTACTACCAGGCAAAGGCAGCGGCAGCAAAACAGGTCAGCGGAACACAGGCAACAAAGTAGATGGTTTCTCCCCTGCTTCCATAAGGCGGCAGGGGATTTTAATAGGGGGGATAGGATGCGTAGGAAGCGTGGCGGCTATGGCGTACAGGAAAGCTATGCAGGATACGGCCTGACAGCAGACCGGGCAAAAGCATTGCTGAATGAATGCAGGGAAGGGAAGCACACGGAGCTTGTCCAGGCTGCTGCAGAACAGGCGGGGCCAGGCGTGGCAAAGTGGATTGTGTTATCTATCACAGAAGGAAAATCACTTCACGATATGGCAGTCAAGTGGGAGCTAGGGGAAGCCGAGGTAATGCCATGTTGCCGTAACAGCTTCTACGCATACAGGAAATTCACCTTGGCAATCCTGGACGATATGCTGGCAGGAAAGGGAGCGGTGCAGGATGGGCAATTATAACTCCGGAGGGCATAACAAGACGCACGGCAGGGTAGAGGATAATTTCCGCCTTGATAGCTTTAGCCTGCTCCGGTATGCGGACTGGTTCGACCGGCTGTCGGATTATGGGGAATACAAGCATCCTGTCAATGGCGGCAAGATTTTCTACAACCTTATGGAGGAGACAGCAAGGATAAGCCATAACGGCAGGGAATACCCTATAGGATTGTCTAAAGCGCCCAATGTGGATGGCATATCATACAGGCTATATTTTCTTTGCCCTAAGTGCGGTAAACGTGTCAGGCACCTTTACAAGAAGGATATGCTGTACCAGTGCCGGAAGTGCGCGAAACTGAACTACGGCATCCAGCAGCGCAGCGGCCTGAACCTGTTGCGTAGGAAAATGTATTTCCTTGTGGTTAAAAAGCTGCAGTATGTAGACTGGGAGGTGGATCACCCTGATTTGCCCATTCAGGACTTATGGCACATCCCGAAGCCGCGCTATATGAGGTGGGCGAAGTATGATGCGCTGATGGAGGAGTACAGGCGGCTCCAGGAAGAATATGAGACGATGTATAATGAATCCCTGATGAAAGGCCTGGAGAGGATAAATAAGCTGTTGGGATAACGGTTATTGCCAATGTTGATTTGTCCCAGATTTTGTCCCGGAAACCGTGAACCCCAGTGTTTATCACGTTTATAGCACTTAACTTACAGGGTTCGAGCCCCTTTGCTTCCATTTTTTATAAAAAGCCGCAAATCCAAGGTTTTTCCAGTAAAATCGAGGGTTTACGGTTTTTTAACGCCCTTATTTTATAATCTGTATTAGTGCACGAGACCTATTGTATCATTCCCTATGGGGTATATCTAAAGCCGTTCCTGTTGGGGCAGGGGCGGTTTAACTATGTGCGGGTGTTGCAACATTACAACAGCTGGTTTATATAAATGGAATGAAAAAGTCCGGGCAGAAATATCTTGCAGGTTCTTCCGGTGATGTGGTAAAATGGTGGCAGCGCAGGTGCAATGAGATTTTGGGACGCAGTCAGGCGCAGGACTGGCTGTTTGGGCAGGCTGCTAGGAGTGATATGCCGGCTCTGCAGATTCCCCTGCTCAATTATAAAATGTGATGACGGAGGTTTGGAAATGATGGAAAGGAAGACAATGCTGGTCACGGGAGCATCCGGTTTCCTGGGCAGCAGAATTGCGGCATTTTATCGGGAGAAGTATGACATCTGTGCCCCGGCGCACGGGAAGATGGATATCACGGACCGGGATAGTGTGGAGTCGGTATTTGCCCGGATTCGCCCGGATTATGCGGTGCACTGTGCGGCGATTTCCGATATAGCGACATGTGCGGAGGCGCCGGAGCTGTCCTGGAAGATCAATGTGGACGGAAGCCGGAACCTGGCGGAGGTATCCGCCCGCTATGGGACAAAATGCATTCTTTCCAGCTCTGATCAGGTTTATTTCGGAAGTACCCTGCAGAAACCCCACAGTGAGGACGAAGATCTGCAGCCCGGTAATCTATATGGAAGAGAGAAGAAGATGGCGGAAGAGGAATGTCTGCGGGTGAATCCGGACTGCGTCCTGCTGCGCTTGTCCTGGATGTATGATGTAAGGGTGATTAGACCGCAGGAGCATGGCGATTTCTTCAGAGGGCTGATACCGAAGCTGGAGACGGCGGAGCTGTTAGAATATCCGGTGCACGATATGCGGGGGATAACGGATGTCAATGAGGTGGTCTGCAACCTGGAAAAGGCATTCGCGTTAAAAGGCGGAGTCTATAATTTCGGCTCTCCCAATGACCGGAATATGTATGAGACGGTACTGGCTTTGTTCCGGGGGATGGGATGGGATACTGCCCGGCTGGTCAAAAATGAGGAGCGCTATGCGTCGGAACCCAGGAATCTGTGTATGGATCTGCGGAAGCTGGAGGAAAACGGGATCTATTTTCAGCCTACGGTGGGGGCGCTGATACAAAACGGGCGGAGGTAAATATTTTTATCTTCAGCAAGGGAGAAGAATAATGAGAGAAAAAATCAAAGTATTGTCAATTAATACGAAAAAGAAAGGGAAAAAATCAAAGAGTTCTTCGATTGCTTTGGCAGAAAGCCTTGAACAATATGTTCCCGGTATGTACACATTCAGCGAAGCATATACAGCAGAGGCAATAGAGACGGGCGGATGAACCAAGCGGATATTGCCTTCTCATCTGAAATTGCACTGATTTGTAATTCTGAGTGATTTTATGAATTCACTCATGATAAACAATTTATACCATCGGTTTTAGTCACTGGGAACATGTAATTCATATAGCAGCAGTGACGTTTTTGATTTTCTACTAATTCTAAGCAAAAATTATTGATCATATGTATTTATCCCCTTAAAACACAAATAGTAGCATTAGGATGAGTGCTTCTTTTTTGTATACCTATAAGTGTATATGAAGGCACAAAGGCAGGATGAAGTTTTCATATTTACAGTATATGATTCCTAAATAGGTGCAAAATAGGGACGGTATATAAAATATAATAAATACGATAACTGCATTATAGTTCAAAGGACATTTACCAATGATGAATTATCGAGATGTATTGAAGCGGCTGAAGGAAGAGCGGCAAAAAATATGCTGGTCTCAAAGAGAGATATGCCAGTATTTGCGAATGAGTCAGGCGCAATATTGTAAGATAGAAAACGGAGAACAGTATTTAAGCTATGATGAAGTAAGGCTTTTATCCTATGCAGGGATGGATGTTTACTATATTTTCACAGGGAGAAGAGCAAGTGATTATTACATTAAAGAGTTTGAAAGCTGTAATTATATTGAAGTGATATGTTTGTTGGAGAGTCTGTTTTCGATAGTTACATATCATTGTGCGTTAGAAAGATCGGAGTTTTGGAAGGAATTGTATAAAGAGCTGCAATATATACGTTTGTTGGATGCAGCTAAGAGTTTTGATAATAACATTTTTCTCTTATTGCGAAATCTGCTGAATTATACACAAAGGGAAATGTCAGGAATGCTGAGTATAGATATAAAGAAGCTGCGAAGACTGGAGAAAGGCGAGTGCCTGCCGGATAGTGAGCTTTTATGGCGGTTTTACAAAGAATTTTATGTTTCGCCGTTTATCTTGCTCAGGGATAGAAAAGGTTTATTATATGAAGCCGGTTGGTTTTTAGAAAGAATAGCGGTTGATGCCGAAGATGATATAGCAGCCTTACAAACAATTTATTGCAAGAACTGAAGATAAGGGGAATCATTCAGTGAAGAAAGTACTTATTTTAGAAGATAATCCGGTCATGTTGGAGCATCTTTCGAATATTGTAAAGGAAACAAAGACAAAAGCCTGCGTTTTTTCATTTGATAATCTGAAGGATGCATATCAGTGTGTGATGGAAAGAAGAATCGATCTGTTTATCGTAGATATTATATTGGACGTAAGCCTGCCGGGAGATTCGTCCGGCTTGAGATTTATTGAAAATGTAAGGCAGATCAATCACTATGCGTTTACACCGGTTATTGTTGTTACATCATTGCAGGATCCGAAGCTATATGCTTATGAGAATTTACATTGTTATGGATTTATCGAGAAACCTTTTGACAATAAGCAGGTGAGTCTGTTAGTGGAGCAGGCATTGGGATTTCCAGGTGTCACTCTATCAAAGACTTTATATTTTCAGAAGGAGGGCGTCACTTTAGCCGTTGAATGTGAGGATATTGTTTATGTGGAAAGCGTAAATCATGTCCTTTCTATTTATACCCGTCAAAACGATGTGATGCATATACCCTATATTACTATTAAAAAGTTATTGGAGGATGCAGATAGCCCGGATTTTATACAATGCAGCAGAAGTACAATTGTCAATAGAAGATATATCAATAATGTGGATTTTTCAAACAGGATTATCCATTTGAAAGACGGAATGGGCAGAGTGGATATCGGTATTACATTTAAGAACAGCTTGAAGGAGATGTTCCGGTAGATGATGTTGCATCTGGCGTTGGTACTGGAGATTATGGCTGTAATTGTCTGCATTCATCGGCTGTATGGTCAGAAAGTAAAGCTTGATATAGGGACTGTGGGATTATATTTTGCCTGCCTGCTTTTATTTGAGGCGATCAACATTTATGGGCTGAAGGGCTTTTGGGCACTGGGGGCCTATGTACTCATAGGGGTTTATTGTATTCGGAGACAGAAAGAGTCTGTCATGGGAGCTGCTTTGAGTATTGCTTTGATGATAATTATTATTGCGGTAATTCAATTTTTGAGTGTATTGTTGTTAAGCATATTTTTTACAATAGAAGAGGGGAAGAGAACAGTTTATGTTAATTTGATATTACTTGGCTGCATTATGTGCATACCTCAAGGTAAGTTTCAGAGAATGCGGATGATGATTAAGCAACTAAAGAGTTTTAACATTTTGATGATTGGATTTGCGATAGTTGTCGTTTCATTCATGGTCTTTCAAGAGAGGTTATATAGGGAATTACATTTGGAATTGTTTCTATTTGCTTTTCCGGCGGTAGTGATGGTTTTTCTGATGGTAGAAAAATGGCATGCGGAACAGAGCGAAAAACAGGATATTGAAAAAGCATTGCAAACTACGGAAACAATGCAGTCGAAGTATGAAGAACTGTTAAAAACTGTAAGGATGCAGCAACACGAGTTTAAAAATCATTTAGCAGCGATCATATCAACACAATTCATTTATGAATCATATGAGAAATTGGTGCAAGCTCAAAATGAGTATTGTGGAAAACTTATACAAGAAAGTCGATATTATAATTTATTGGGGATTGGAGATAATGTACTGGCGGGGTTTCTATATGGGAAGTTTCAGGAGATAGAGGCAGAAGGGATAGTTATTGAATACCAGGTAAAGGGATCCTTGAAGCGATCTTCTGTTTCGAGTCATCATTTGGTTGAAATGGTGGGAATTCTATTGGATAATGCTGCGCAGGCAGTAAATTTTGGGGAAGAGAAAAGTGCAGTGATAAGCTTTTCGTTTTTGGAGGAGAAACAAAATTATGAGATCATTGTTCGGAATAGGTTTCCGTATGTAAGTTATGATGAAATAACAGGATGGTTTCAAATAGGAAAAAGTACGAAAGGAGAGGGAAGAGGAATAGGATTGTATCATATGAAGTGCCTTTGCGAAAAGTTAAACTGCGGAATATTATGCAGAAGTATTGAAATAGAGAAAGAAACTTGGATAGAGTTTATTTTGAAAATAGAAAAAGCGGACAGGTGATCGATAGGATACTGTCCGCTTGGCTTATAAAACATTAGTTACTCATAATCTTCTTTTACAGGATAAGGATATTCTCCAAAGAGTACCATACTTACGATGTTCGTTTCTATATGCCATGACAAATTGGCAATCTTTTCTGCAATATAAGCAATCATCCCGGAGAGCCTCCTTTCTTCAGTATTTTCGCTACCACGAGCTGTAACGAATGTAATATTATAACCCATAAACCGATTATAAGAAGCCGGTTTGACGGTATAATATACAAAATAAGCATATATAGACATATGCCGATGCAGCATATATTCCTGCAGTGTCTAAAATGGCGGGGCGATGGTGCGGGGCGGTATTTGGATACTACAGGTCCCACAAAATAGCAGATTAGCATGCTGATCAATAAAACAGGGAACTGTAGATAGTATGACAGTTCCAAATTTGGTAACAGCGCAATTGCCAGCCATAGATAGACAGCCGTAGCGGACAGGCAGCTGAAGTAGGTATAAAAATGCAGGCCGCCGGTCGAACACCGCATAAAAAGCATAATACACAGGGCAAATAGATACGCTTCTAATTGATTGTGAAAAAGAAGTCCGATTATCATTATTTTACTGAATTCTGAAAATATAGTTTTGAATAAAAATTCTATCTGGGCAATCTGGTAATTGCTGATCTGATGCTTTTCTCTTAAGTAGTTTTTGATCATATCGCTTTTGTCCGCTCCTTTTAATAATAGAATACACTATGAGAGCATAAAGTATCATTTTTTTACTTAAATCTGCATTTTTCTGACTGAATGACGAAGAAACTCCCAAATTCCAATCAATAGGATAAACTCAGAAAAGATTTACTTCATTTCAGTTAAGAAATTGTATGCCGATTTTAATCCTGTTATATTAAAGAAGAAACAGGAACCTTGAGTATGGCATCATGAATAATAGTGGGGTTTGACTTTTGACCGAAGGGAGGATTATGCCGAATAAACTGGCAGGGCAGAGGATTATGAAATCGCGGGAAAAACAACATTATACCAGAGAAGCTTTGGCTGAAAGAATAGGTATTTCAGATAAATACCTGTACGAAATAGAAACAGGCAGCAGGGGATTTTCGGCAGAGATTCTCTGCCGTTTATCGAATGCTTTATCTGTGAGCTGTGATTATATTATAATGGGAGAGGAAAAAGAGCATCGCGGTATGGAGAACCTTATCAGTGCGCTGGAAATGGTAGAGCCAAAATATAGAAGCAGGATGCGGGAGATCCTGCGGATTTTGTGTGAAATGTGTGCAAGTATACGAATTCAGTAAAAAATACAGGCATACATAGAAATACTCCTTTTTGTAAGACGCATCATAGTGATTTTTATCGAAAAAGGAGTATTTTCAGGAACCTATCGGGACGGAACCGGATATTGATACCAGGTTTCAGTTTATTACAGAAGCATCAAGACAATTGCCAAGCTGCACCTTGCACTTCTTCTTATAACAGGCGATCGCATATTTCAAAAATCCGCTCCATACCATCTTCCAGCAGCGTGTCCACATATTCCATTTTCTCGATCTGTTCCAGGGCGCCCTGGCAGCCTTTCTCAAAATTTCACGATATGAGCAGGAAGCGATTGTTAATTACAATGCAGGAGAACAGACCGCCATAGTCT
>OFFY01002120.1_pt1 | contig 14781 bp, 12 predicted proteins | sample 1521481 | NCBI WGS metagenome assembly OFFY01 (sample SAMEA3504117, study PRJEB24116) | mouse gut metagenome | biome: mouse gut; feature: mouse-associated habitat; material: faeces | place: Denmark | collected 2011
AATTTCTATAAAAATAAATAAATAATCTGAAAATTTAAATCCAAAAAGGTTGACATATGACTACCAAACTGTTATATTTTAGGTAGTCATATGTCAACCTTTTTGGAACGGAGGATGTTATGAACAGAACGAATATGCAGCAATCAAAGACAGCTGTGGTCAGATTATCGGAAGCGGAGTGGAAGGTGATGTGTCTGCTGTGGGAGGAAGCGCCGAAGACAATGATGCAGATCACCAATCATTTCCGGGAAAGCACGGGCTGGAGCAAACATACGGTGATGACGTTTCTTCGGCGGATGGAGGATAAGAAGGCGATCCACTATGAGGAGGGCGGGAAAGCCAGGCTTTACTACCCGGATATCGGACGGGATAAGGCCATCCTGCAGGAGACGGAAGAATTCCTGGAGAAAGTTTTTGAGGGCAGAATGGGGCTGATGCTCAATACGATGGTGGAGAAGAAGGCGCTGTCCGGTGAAGAGATATCGGAGATGTACGAGATTTTGAGGAAAGCCGAGGAAGAGAACAGGCGTCAGGGGGGGATAAGGAAGCTATGATTGAGATTTTGGTGAGTGCTACGGTTCTGATGATTGTGATTCTGTGTCTGCGTCTGCTGACGAAGGGCAGGGTCAGCATGAGGCTCAGGTATGCGCTGTGGCTGCTGGTCGCGCTGCCCGCATCCTTCCCGGTAAAGGTGCAGATACTGGAGGAGGACAACGGCCTGCCGCGGCGGTTTGTATATGCCATGATCACGGTCAACAGTTCCACGGAGGAGAAATGGCAGCTGTACGTGGCAGACCGGTACGATACCGGCACGATCGAGCTTGCCTGTCTCGACGGGGAGACGTGCCGCAGGCTGCTGGAGGAGAAGCAGATCGGAAGAGTTGGGTAAATATGACTGCTTTTCGGGTGGAAAAATAAATAATATAGGAAAAGTAACGAAAATGGCGAAGTTTAAAATAATACGCGATAAGATTCTTTCTTATTGCGTATTTTTGTGGTAGAATAATACTGCACCTGAAGATAACGGAAAGACCTGCAGCGGTCGGTTCCGGTATTTTCGCCGGAATTGCAGTATGAGGCAGGCAGAAAACAGAGGATAACAAGTCATATGAAATATAAGAAGATCAATGATGCAACAGTACAGTGTATTATTACGGCGGAGGATATGCTGGAATATGGTCTGACACTGGCGGATATTTTTGAGAGAAATGAGAAAGGGGAAGGGTTTTTGCGCGATATTATCGAGCGGGCCCATGACGAGATCGGATACCAGATTAACGGAGAGAACATTGCCATGCAGATCACGCCGCTGAAGGATAAGGGGCTGGTGGTCACTTTTACAGATGAAAGTCCGATGGGATTTAAGGATATTCTTCAACACTTAAAGGATGTGCTGCAGGGTGTCAGCGATGAAGTCAGCAGACAGGAACAGGAGGCGGCCAGAGAGCAGGAGAGCGTATTTGATGAGAACAGGAGAATGTTCGTGTTCGCATCACTTTATCAGGTCATGCAGTACACGGCGTCCATCCCGAATACCCTTTCGGTGAAGAGCCATCTTTACAAAGAGGGTGACGTCTACTATCTGGTGCTGGAGAAGAACAGACTGTCCTATAAGACATTCAATAAGATCAGCGCTCAGGGAGTGGAGTTCGCCAATCTGATCGCGGTATCCGAGGAGCGTATGCAGTATCTGGAGGAGCATGGCGAATGTCTGATCGCGGACAGGGCAGTGAGCAGGCTGCGCAGGATATATCTGGCCTGAACAGAATAACAGAATCGTAGGATTGGGTAAGTATGTGCTGCCAGACCTGACAGGAATTTCGGGTCTGGCAGCAATTATTGTGTCAGGTGCAGTGTCCGCGGCCATTACAGGGAGCGGGCCGGGAAGAACGGCTGCAGTTTAATTTTATTAAAGAAGAAATGGAGAGAGCATGAGCGGTAAGAAGAGAAAAAGAGAAGGATTTGACGAGTTTTTGAAAAAGGAGATCATGACACAGGAGCGGTACGACAGGCTGTACGGTAAACAGATGCCGGACTATATTGGACATGAAGAGAGCAGGCAGGCGGAAAGCGGAGACGAAGGCGCCGGGGCGGTACGGCCGGAAGAGACCCGCATGCGGTACGAGGACGCGCAGATCGACGAGAGGATCCTGCGTGCGGTCAGAGAGCTGGGATTTGAGGAGATGACGCCCATTCAGGAGCAGGCCATCCCTCTTTTTATGACGGGAAAGGATATGATCGGGCAGGCGCAGACCGGAACGGGTAAGACGGCGGCTTTCGGCATTCCTATCCTGCAGAAGATCGATCCGGATAACCGGAACCTGCAGGCGGTGATCTTATGCCCTACCAGGGAGCTGGCCATGCAGGCTGCGGAGGAGCTGCGGAAGTTTTCCAAATATATGCATGGAATCAAGGTGCTTCCGATCTACGGCGGGCAGGACATCGTCAGACAGATCCGGAACCTGAAAGGCGGCGCGCAGATCATCGTCGGCACGCCGGGCCGGGTGCTGGATCATATGCGCAGGCATACGCTGAAGATGGAGGACGTGCGCACGGTAGTGCTGGACGAGGCCGATGAGATGCTTAATATGGGTTTCCGTGAGGACATCGAGACGATCCTGAACCAGATGCCCGAAGAGCGGCAGACGGGCCTTTTCTCCGCCACTATGCCGGGGCCGATCCTAGAACTGACAAGGACTTACCAGAAGGACGCCGTCTATGTGAAGATGACGCCGAAGGAAGTGACCATCCCGCTGATCAAGCAGGCCTATTATCAGGTGCGCAGGCAGGATAAGGAGGAGGTGCTGTGCCGCCTGATCGACTATTATGATCCGAAGCGGGCTTTGATCTTCTGCAATACGAAGCGTATGGTGGACGAGCTGACGGAGCATCTGAAAGAGAGAGGTTATGAGGCGGAAGGGCTGCACGGAGACCTGTCACAGCATCAGCGTGATACGGTGATGAACCTGTTTCGGAGCGGCCGGGCCGGGATCCTGATCGCCACGGACGTGGCGGCCAGAGGCATCGACGTCAACGACGTGGAAGCCGTTTACAACTATGACGTGCCGGAGGACATTGAATATTATGTGCACCGGATCGGCAGAACCGGACGTGCCGGCAAGACCGGGCGTTCCTTCACGCTGGTAGTGGGAAGAGAGGCGTATAAGATACGGGATATCGAACGCGTCTGCCATACGAAGATCAGAGAGCGGAAGATTCCGGGGGCGGCGGATATCACGGCCAGGAAGGCGTCCAAGATCTTAAAGGAAGCGGTTCATGTTGCGGAGCAGAAGGATATCAGCCGGGCAACGGAATATATTCTGGAGGAGATCGCGCTTGGAGAGCACAGCGCGGTGGAGATCGCGGCGGCCTTCATGCAGATGAAGCTTGGCGACGAGATCGAGGATATCAGGCAGGAGAAGTTTTTCTTTGAGAAGAGACCGGGCAGCCGGGGCAAAGGAAACGGCGGACGCGGCAGCTATCATAAGCATGACGGGCATGAACGCCGGGGGGATGCCCGTTCCGGCCGGAGCCGGAGCAGCGACCGCGGCAGGGAATACGACGGCAGGAAGAACGACAGAGGAAAATTCCGCGGCGAGGGCAGAAACGGCTATTATGCTTCCCTGCGCGTGAAGACAAAGAAGCAGAGCTGATCACAGTACCAGCTCCTGCCCGTGTTCTTTCAGCCATCTGCGGGAGTCCCGGTAGTCGGGACAGACGGCCTCCACGGCCTGCCAGAAGGCGGGGGAATGGTTCATGTGCGTCAGGTGGCATAGTTCGTGAACCACAACATAGTCCAGAATAGCGGGCGGCGCCAGCATCAGCCGCCAGTTAAAGGACAGCGTGCCTCTGGCGCTGCAGCTTCCCCAGCGGGTCTTCTGGTCGCGGATGGTGATGCGGCTGTAGGTGCCGCCGGTGAACTGCTGGAAGTGGGCGGCTCTTTTCGGAAAGTATTCTCTGGCAGCGGCGATATAGCGCTGTGTCAGGGCGGCACGCTGGGTGTCGGTCAGATCGGAGACAGGCATCCGGGCCTGTTTCTGCTGCTGTTCCAGATATTTTGTGATGATCCAGTTCTGCCTGTCTGTCAGAAGATGGCGTATTTCCCTGTCGCTGATGAGTAAGGGCACCCGCACCGTGATCCGGCCGTCGGGGGTGATGCTGATCGAACAGCTTTTGCGATTGCTGCGGATAAGGGTGTAGGGAAGGTCGTAGAGTTTGCTCTGGTATTTGATTCGCAGTGTATTTTCCATGATTGTTTTCCTTGTGGTATGATTTTATCGTGAAACGGCCTGAACCCATGATATTGGAGTCAGGCAATAACTATTGTATCACATTACGGTCAAATGTGGGGCTGTAACTTTTCTGGACAAGGTTGTGTGAAATGTGCTACTATGGGAAAGGATAATTTGTGACCGGACATGAACAGGCTGCCGGGTTTCGGGGCTGGATCTTCGGAGAGATCTGCGTTTTGCACGGAGCAGGGCGGCGGTGCATGACAGTAAAACAGGAGTACGAATATATGGGTCGTGATGACAATGATACGGCGGGAAAGAAGCCGAAGATGGAAGCTGTACAGAGAAGGCCGGCAGGCAGCGGCAGGCCGGTAGCGGGCAGCAGAACAGGATCAGGCAGCAGGGTCGCAGCAGACGGCAGGATAGGCAGCAGAGTCGCAGCAGACGGCAGGACAGGATCAGGCAGCAGGGTCGCAGCGGACGGCAGGGCAATGTCGGGCAGTAGAGCCGTACCGTCCGGCAGGGCAGGTGCGGGCGGTAAGACAACAGCAGACGGCAGTGCAGTGTCAGGCGGCAGATTGGCAGCGTCCGGCAGATCGGCAGGCGGCAGTAAGGCACGAGCGTCCGGCAGGACGGCGGCCGGAGACCGGGCAGGATCGGAGACCGGGCCGATGAGCGGAGGTAAGACAGGAACCGGGCGCAGGCCGGCAGGTGGCAGTAAGCCGCGCGCCGGAAAGAAAGCAGCCGGAAAGAAGAGACCGGCATCGGGCAGGAGTAAGAGCGAGGGCAGAGGGAAGACGTCCGGCAAAAGAGCCACAGGCGATATGTGGGAAGCAACGGGCGCAGGCCGTCGGGACGAAGAGCGTGCCAGAAGGAAGGCTGCGCGTGAGCGGAAGGTCAGGAGGCAGAAGATCACCATGGTGGTATCCTCGTGTATCATCCTGGTCTCAATCCTGTTTGTAGTCATATTCTGTCTGCCTTCGGTGAAGTCGGCGGTTCAGATCTTTCAGGGTGACAGATACCGGAAGCAGGAAGATTATGCCGGTGCACAGAGTGCATACGAGAAAGCGGTGGAAGCGGATCCTTCTTCCGTGAAGGCTTATCGTTATCTGGCATATATTTATGAGCAGCAGGCGAAGGCGGCGGAAGCCGAGCAGCTTCTGTATAAAGGCTGGGAAGAGACGCAGGACGAATTCCTTCTGGAGTATTACTGTACCGTAGTGCTCAATCAGGCCGTGGACGAGATCAATGCCAAAAACTGTACACTGGCTACGGTGGAGAAGTGTGTGCGTGCCCTGGAGCAGGGCGTTATAGATGACAAGGCGCTGGAATTGCTGACAGTTTGTCATGACAGGTTGTTTAAGGTGACGGCGGGGAACGATGTCTGCACCCTTTTCTATGATGAAGACGCAGCCCAGGATACGTGCAGTTATACGGAATATGAACAGCTGCTGCGCAGAATGCTTGCAGTGTGTCAGGCCAGAGCTTCCGAGGAGGTTAAGAATGTACTGCGGCAGTATGCGGTGATCAGTATGCCTCATGTGCGGATCAGTGTTCCGCATCTGGAAAGCTATGCGGCACTGTTGTCTGAGATCAACGGTGTGTTGAGCGATCCGCTTTTGACGGAGACGACAGCCTGTCTTGCGCGGGCAAAAGAAGCGGGGGATTATTTTGGCAGGGCCTTCGACGAGTTCGGCGCCGGGAATTATGCTTATGCGAGAGAGCTGATAACGGAGGAGGCCTATCTGAAGATCAGGGACGATTTTATCAACGGAAACTCCGGATACTGGGAAGGGGAGACTTATATTCCGGTCAGCAGAGAGCAGCTTGAACTGCACATACAGGACGGCAGTGTCAGATTCTCATTCCTCAGCGATGAGGAATATGAGAACCGCCAGGGTATTATTCTTGTTTCGGGAGTACCCCAGGAAGATGACGGCGTGCAGAGAAGCGTGATCATCTACAGACCGGCAGCCGGGGCGGATGGGGCCTCTTCCACAGAGTATACGATGCAGTATCTTTACAGCAATGTAAAGATCAATGGAAAGTATGTTCCGCAGATGAACTATAGACTGGATACCAAGGTGACAACGGCGGAAGGCGTTACCACCAACGCCATCGGCGACTGGGGTGGCGAGAACGAGTGGGAGATTGATTATTAACAGGACAAAAGACAGCAGTTGACGATAGAGAGGCAATCTCCTATAATGAAGTTTGGAAGTTAAAACTTCCGTTACGTATTCAGGGATATTGCAGGCATAGCCGGGAATATCTACGAAGAGGTAAAGGTGGAAATAAGCAGAAGTATAATGAATAACCGGATGCGGCATTTTATGACCATATGTCTGATGAGACGGTTGATGAAATAATAGAAGAAAAGGAGAAGGAAATCATGAGAAAGAAACCAGCAGTATTAATGATTCTGGACGGCTACGGCCTGAATGACAGGAAAGACGGCAACGCGGTGGCGGAAGCGGCTACGCCTGTGATGGATAAGCTTATGGCGGAGTGTCCTTTTGTGAAAGGAAACGCCAGCGGTATGGCAGTGGGCCTGCCGGAGGGACAGATGGGTAACTCCGAGGTGGGACACCTGAATATGGGTGCGGGACGTATCGTATATCAGGAGCTGACGAGGATCACCAAGGAGATTCAGGACGGTACTTTCTTCGAAAATCCGGCACTGCTTGACGCGGTAAACAACTGTAAGAAGAATGATTCTGCGCTGCATATGTTCGGTCTGGTATCCGACGGCGGCGTTCACAGCCACAACTCGCATATCTACGGACTTCTGGAGCTGGCGAAAAGAAACGGGCTTGACAAGGTATATGTGCACGCATTTCTGGACGGACGCGACACGCCGCCTGCAAGCGGCAAGGGCTTCGTGGAGGAGCTGGAGCGGGAGATGAAGAAGATCGGTGTAGGAGAGGTTGCCTCCGTGACCGGCCGTTACTATGCGATGGACAGAGATAACAATTATGACAGGGTGGAGAAGGCTTATGTGGCGCTGACCAAAGGCGAAGGGCTGAAGGCAGAGAGCGCGACGGAGGGCATTCAGGCATCCTATGACAGAGAAGAGACTGACGAATTCGTGAAACCTACCGTTGTCATGAAGAACGGCGCGCCGACAGCGCTGATCAAAGACGGCGATTCCGTGGTGTTCTACAATTTCCGCCCCGATCGGGCCAGAGAGATCACCAGAAGTTTCTGTGACGACGATTTCAAGGGCTTCGACAGAGGTAAGAGATTAGACCTTACTTATGTGTGCTTCTCCGATTACGATCCTACGATCCGGAATAAGGAAGTGGCATTCCATAAGATTTCCGTGACCAATACCTTTGGCGAGTGGCTGGCGGCTCATGGCATGAAGCAGGCCAGACTGGCAGAGACGGAGAAATACGCGCATGTGACTTTCTTCTTCAACGGCGGCGTAGAGGAGCCGAACGAGGGGGAGGAGAGAATCCTTGTCAATTCTCCCAAAGACGTGGCAACCTACGACCTGAAACCGCAGATGAGCGCCTATGAAGTATGTGACAAGCTGGTGGAGTGCATTAAGTCCGACCAGTACGACGTGATCATCATCAACTTCGCGAATCCGGATATGGTCGGACATACCGGCGTGGAGCAGGCGGCAATCAAGGCGGTGGAAGCTGTAGATGCCTGTGTAGGCCGTGCAGTGGAAGCGGTTAAGGAGGCCGACGGCGTTATGTTCATCTGTGCCGATCACGGTAACGCGGAGCAGTTGGTAGACTATGAGACGGGAGCGCCTTTCACGGCTCATACCACCAATCCGGTGCCGTTCATCCTCGTGAATGCAGATCCGGCTTATAAGTTGAGAGAGGGCGGATGTCTGGCAGATATCGTGCCTACGCTGATCGAGCTTATGGGTATGGAGCAGCCTGCGGAGATGACAGGTAAGTCGCTGCTTGTAAAATAATGGCTGTTACGCACAGAAAATAGCGGTAAGAAGTTTACAAATATATGTTTTCCAACATGGAAGAATGAGAAGAGGGATGGACGCAGGCCGGCAGATTCCTACAATATGTGGTATAGATATCTGACAACAGCTAACCATATATTGTAGATCTGCCGGAACCTGCGGCCATCTTTTTTCTGCTGTATTATTTTGTATTTTTCCTGGATTCTCTTGACAGTCCGCTTACGGAAGTGTATACTGACTGTACCATTACTGATAGTACAGTTGGTGTGGTGCGCATTGGGGATTATGGGGGATCATTGAGGAAGGAGAGGAAATGATAGTCATAGATTATAAGGACACAAGGCCGATCTACGAGCAGATCGTGGAGCGTTTCAAGACGTTGATCCTGAAAGGCGCCATGCAGTCAGATGAGCAGATGCCGTCCGTGCGTAATCTGGCCATGGAACTGTCTATTAATCCGAATACCATTCAGAAAGCCTACGCGGAACTGGAGCGACAGGGATTCATCTACACTGTCAAGGGCAGAGGCAGCTTTGTGTCGGGTGACAGCGGTCTGGTGGACCAGAGGAAGAGGGAGTACATGGGCAAGATTCTTCTGCTTGTGGAAGAAGTCCTGGAAATCGGCATGTCCAAGGCGGAACTGATTCGGGAGATCGAGATGCTTTAGACAGAAAGGAATGGAAATCAGCATGATCGAAATACATAGTCTGACCAAATCTTTTGAGAAGATAAAAGCAGTGGATGAGGTCAGTGTAACAATAAAGGATAATATCGTGTTCGGCCTGATCGGCACCAACGGTGCAGGCAAGAGCACAGTGCTGCGCATGATATCCGGCGTCCTGAAACCTGACAGCGGTACGGTGACAGTGGATCATATGCCGGTCTATGACAACGTGGAAGCGAAAAAGCAGCTTTTCTTCATCGCGGACGAGCCGTATTTTTTTGCGAATTCTAATGCACGGGCGATGGAGCGGTATTACAGCGGTGTCTATGAGAACTTCGACAGGAAGGAGTTTTACAGATATCTGGAGAGTTTTAATCTGGATAAGGGACGGAAGATCAATACTTATTCCAAGGGCATGAAGAAGCAGCTGGCGCTGCTGCTTGGTATCTGCGCGCATACGAAGTATCTGCTGTGCGATGAGACTTTTGACGGACTGGATCCCGTGATGCGCCAGGGCGTCAAGTCGATTCTGGCCAAGGAGATGGAGGAGAGAGGGCTTACGCCCGTGATCGCATCCCACAATCTGAGGGAGCTGGAGGATATCTGCGACCATGTGGGGCTTTTGCATAAAGGAGGCGTACTGCTGTCCAGGGATCTGGAAGATATGAAGTGCAATATCCAGAAGATCCAGTGTGTGTTCGCATCCGTGGAGGAGGAATTGAAAGCGCTGAGCGGTATGGAAGTGCTCAAGAAGGAGCAGAGAGGTTCCCTGCGCACTTTTACCGTGAGAAGTACAAGAGAAGAAGTGGCGGCCAGATTTGCCACGGTAGATACCGTATTTTACGAAGTGCTTCCTTTGTCTCTTGAGGAGATCTTCATCAGTGAAACGGAGGTGGTAGGATATGACATCAAAAAACTCATTTTGGGCTAGCTGCATAGAGAACCACAGGCGGCGTGGCTGGGTCTGGATCGTGGCGGTTCTGTTTCAGACGGTGTCCTATGTGGGTGTGCTGACCGTCTACTTAAGCCGTATCAGGATGTGGAACGAAGAGGGGACGTACAAAACGGCGGCAGATTTTCAGAATGCGATGTATCAGGCGACGCAGGATGCGCTGGGATTTCAGGATAATATGTTTCCGATCCTGGCGGGGCTGGCCGTTATCATCGGGATGCAGGGTTTTTCTTATCTGTATGACAGGAAGAAAGTGGATCTGTATCACAGCGTACCGGTAGATAAGAACAGAAGATTTTTCGTAGTTTATGTGAACGGCATCGTGATTTATCTGGTGACCACGTTGCTAAATATTTTGATCAGTGTTATTATGGCAATGGTGCAGCAAGCGGTAAACGAAAAGGCAATGGCGGTGATCGGGCTTGGATTTGTCTGGAATCTGCTGGCGTTCTTAACCATGTACAACACCGTCATACTGGCGGTGATGGTGACCGGCAGCCGGCTTGTCACACTGTGTGCGGCGGGTGTGCTGGCTGCGTATGAAGCGGTCATCTATTATCTGTTCAACAGCCTGCAGTATGCTTTTTTTAAGACAAAAGATAATTTCTATGTGGCGCATTCGCCGAAACTGTCCGTGCTGGAGGATTATGTGGATCATACCTGGGAGATCAGGGGACTCGACAAGGTGGGGGCGATGGCCCGGAAGGCGCTTCCCTTTTATGGGAAATGGTACGTGCTGGCCGGCGTGTTGCTGGTCGCAGCGTGGTTTGCCTATCGCAGAAGGCCGTCGGAGGCTGCCGGCAGGGCGATGGCCTTCCGTATACTGGAACCTTTCGTGAAAGTGGCCGTGGTGATCCCGTCTGCGCTGTGTCTGGGCATGTGGGTGTACAGTGCCGGATACGGCAACAAGACACTGATGCTCGTGACGGTGGCGGCCAGCGGAGTGATCGCCAGTGCGGTGATGGAAGTACTCTATGACTTTGACCTGAAAAGCATGTACAGGCATCTGCTGTCAAGCGGGATTGCCGTAGCCGGCGCCGTGATCCTCTTTTTCGTCTTTAAAGAAGATCTGCTGGGCTATGATAAATACATACCGTTGGAGAACGAGGTGGAAAGCATCGCCATGGTCCTGGACTACTATCCGGATTTCTGGGATGAAGATTTTGCCTATATTCCGGTTGCGGAGGCCAGCGAGGAACATATGCATATCGAGGATACGGCACCGGTGCTGGCGCTGGCTGCCAGAGCACAGCAAAAGACTTACGAAGAGATGGACGATCCGCGGGCGCTTCATGTGCTGTACCGGCTTGCGTCGGGCAGGAGAGTGGGCCGGGTCTTCTACGTGGACTTCTCGGATGCGGACAATGCACCTTTTTTAGACCAGATCACAAGGATGAAAGAATATAAAGAAGGTACGTTCAAGATCCTTACGGATCAGGATTCTTTTGATCTGGCACAGAAGATCACGTACAGCAACGGTGCGGTGGAGGTTGCGCTGCCGGTGGAGGAGGCACTGAATCTCCGGGAGGCATATCTTAAGGATCTGGATAAATTTGATTTTACGATGGCCAGGAATAACCGTCCCTGCGGCGAGATACGATTCCGGTTTCCGAACTGGATGACATACACGATATCTGTGTACGAGAATTATGAAAATACCATTGCATATCTGCAGTCCAGGGAGGCATACTATCCGGTACAGCTGAATCCGGAAGATATCGAGAGTATTACCGTGACGAATTATCACTATGAACTGCAGATGGCCAGAGAGGAATCCGGTGAAGAGGCCTCGTCCATTTTGTTTCCGGAGAACAGTACGGTCACGGAGACTTTCTATGAAGAAGAACAGCTTGCAGAAATCGTGCAGGGGATTTATCCGAGCGTCCTGTCGGCACCCTGGAATAATTATAAGGAGAGGGACGACAACTATTCGGTTATTGTGATGTTTAAGAAGGATACGACCTATCCTTATATCCGGAGTGATTACAGCTTCAGTTACCAGTTTATGAAAGACAGTGTGCCGGCTTTTGTGGAGGAGGCCACGGCCCTTGACAGCGGTGAATCCGCGGCGGACTGAGAATATATAGTAAACGAAATTTCTAATGTCGTTAACTATAAAAAGTTGTTGCAGAGACTGTGGCAGGAAAGGAAGGATATGGGTGTGAGACAGGCAGGACCTGTGATCAGAGTCAAAGATTTATATAAGATCTATCGGATCGGTGAGACGAAAGTGCGCGCGTTGAACGGCGTCAGCTTCACCATTAACCGGGGGGATTTCTGTTCCATCGTAGGTACATCCGGTTCCGGTAAATCCACGCTCCTCAATATGCTGGCGGGCCTGGAGAAGCCCACGAAGGGCGAGATCGTGATCGCCGGAGAGCATATGGAGCGGAAGACGGAGAACCAGCTGGTGGCGTTTCGCCGGGAGCATATCGGTTTTATCTTCCAGTCTTTTAACCTGATGGGGACTATGAATGCCATCGAGAACGTGGCGCTTCCGCTTACGTTTCAGGGGATGGACAGGAAGAGCCGCATAAGGAAGGCGGAGGAAATGCTGGAGCTGGTCGGACTTGAAAAGCATAAGAAACACAGGCCCAATCAGATGTCCGGCGGTCAGCAGCAGCGTGTAGGCGTGGCCCGGGCGCTGGTGGTGGAACCGGAGATCATCTTCGCGGACGAACCTACCGGGAATCTGGATTCCAACACTTCCGTGGAAGTGATGAATCTGATGAAGAAGGTGGTGCGGGAGAAGCAGCAGACTCTGGTGATGGTAACGCACGATAATTATCTGGCCGGGTTTGCGGATCTGGTGCTGCGGATCAGGGACGGCAAGATCATAGAGATCGAGGACCGGCGGGGGATGGAACTGCCGGAGGAGATCAAGGCGCAGGAATGACGCCGGGTGACTGCGGATACGGCAGAGGTTTGCCGGTGGCCGCAGACAGAATGACATGACGGGAAGTATGTTGTATAGTAAACGAAATTTCTAATGTCGTTAACTGTAAAAGAGGATAAGAGAGATGATAAGAAAAGAATGGAAGTTGAAGAGAAAGTTAACGGTCACAAAGGCGGCAGGTAAGTTTTTGGCCGGCGTGGCTTTGAGTGTGGCGCTGAGCATAGCGGTCTGGCCGATGCCGCAGCTGCCGGGGACGGTGGCCTATGTGAAAGCGGTAGAACCAGATTATATTGAGAATCCGGACGCCTGGGGGAACGGGGATCAGAATCCGGATCAGGATCCGTCGGGAAGTATCAGTAATAATACGCCTGTCATCAACCGCACATCAGACCGGGTGATCACGGACGACGACCGTGCGGATGCAGATGCGGACATGCTCTATTACATGCAGAGTCTGGAAGTGCGGTACAAGCTGGATGAAAAGGTAATGGAGAATCTTCACAAGGTATTCGACAGTGCGGTCTATTACATTGCCAATACCGAGATGTCACTGACGGAGCTGTGGGCTTATGTGTCACAGGCCAAAAGCAACATGGAGTCTACGGCGGTAGCGGCGGTCACCATGACCACCAGTGAATTCCTGCAGGTTGGAGACAACTGGGAGACGCCCACGGTAAGTTACGGACAGAAGGTTTCCATCGTGCTTCCGGTGATCAACTTCGGTACGGAGGAACTGAATGATCTGATCATACAGCCGCAGACGTCGACGGTGGTGTCGGAGTGGCCTTTTGAGCCGGATATGAGCGGGTATCTGCAGACAGAGCCTTTTATCCCGGGAAATCAGACCAAGGATGCTGCGATGGCCAACCGCAGGGAATTTACTTTTACCTTTACGGCCAGAAGTGATGTGATGACCGGCTATTATCCGCTGAAATTCAATGTGTGGTACACGAAGGCCGGTGTCCGGAGCGAGGAGCCGGCGGAGCTGACGGTCTATGTGAAGACGGTCGGTAAGCCGGGCAGCGGTATCATCGGCGGCAGCGGACAGGAGACGTCCGGCGCGAAGCCGCGTATCGTGGTGACGGGCTTCGAGACGAATCCGTCTACGGTCTATGCCGGAGATACTTTTACACTGATCATTCACGTACAGAATACGGCCAAAGATACGGCGGTAACGAATGTGCTTTTTGATATGCAGGCGGCGCAGGAGGGGGAAGACAAGACCAATACGTATTCCGCGTTTCTGCCGACGTCCGGGGCCAGTTCCATCTATATGGACAGGATCGGGGCCAACACGGCGGCGGATATCGAGATCGAGATGACGGCGAAAGCCGACCTGGCACAGAAACCTTATGTACTGGATGTCAATATGAAATATGATGCGGGTACGATGTTCGATCTGACGGATAAGGCCAGTGTCTCGATCCCGATCTCCCAGGAGAGCCGGTTCGATACGAGTATTCCGGAAGTGGTGCCGGCGGATATCACGGTCGGTTCCCAGTCCAATGTGATGTTCAGTATCTATAATACAGGGAAGACGACGCTATATAACGTACAGGTGAAATTCAAGGCGGACTCTATTGATGAGGCATCTTCTTTTGTCGGCAATCTGCAGTCAGGCGCCACCGGAAGTGTGGATGTTATGTTAACCGGTATTGCGGCTACTATGGATGACGGAACAGTCACCATGGAGATTTCTTATGAAGATGACGCAGGCAAGGTGACTACGGAAGAGAAGACCATCACCCTTTTCGTGACAGAGATGATCATGGATGATATGATGGGCGACGATATGATGGGCGAGGATTTCATGGTTGACGGAGAAGGCGGTCCGAAGAAGGGATGGTCTGTCGGTGTGATCGTGGGTATTGTGGTATCTGTTCTGGTCGCTTTCGGGGTGGTCGGGCTGATCATCTTCCTGCAGATACGCAAGAAGAAAAAGGCCGCGGCACTGCTGGCGGATGAGTTGAGCGATCTGGAAGCCGAGCTGGGAAATGAGAAGGACAGCAGCCCTTATGACAATGAGTAAAGTCCTGCAGGGCTGGAGTGGAGAAGCATATGAAACTGCTTGATTTGCTGCGGATGAGCAGCAGTAATCTG
>OFFY01002121.1_pt1 | contig 14772 bp, 14 predicted proteins | sample 1521481 | NCBI WGS metagenome assembly OFFY01 (sample SAMEA3504117, study PRJEB24116) | mouse gut metagenome | biome: mouse gut; feature: mouse-associated habitat; material: faeces | place: Denmark | collected 2011
ATGGCTTCTCGAAAGAAACTGCAGGGATATCTGTATATGTCCATGCACCTTTTTTATGTGCGCTGAAAGAAAAGTCTGCTTGACTTTTAAATCTTACTAATGTAATATTTAATATGAAATCTTACGTTAGTAAGATTAATAAGAACAGTAAGGATGGTAATGTTAATAAGATTTCAAAGAATTTAAAAAATTAAAGGATCATCATGTGAGAAAAAGGAGAGAAAAGGACAGGACAAGATTAAGATAAGAAAGGCAGATAAAGTATGAGCGCATGGAAGAAAAAGGCAGACAGATCACGGACGGGGAGAGGAGGGCGGATCGCAGACCGCAGGAAGATTTGCAGGACGGTTCTGCTCGGTATCATGGTGTTTCTGATAACCGGATGCAGAGACAACCTTTCGGGAAGAATTGATCCCGGGATAACATTAGAAGATAACAGGGCGGATTCTTCTGCGGAAAAGGAGGGGGATAGTACAGCGATAGATGATACGAAGATCATAGAAGCGGTTTATGAGGAGATCTGCGGCCGGGCAGAAACGATACCGGGCAGTCTGGAAGAGATACGCGGCATCGTAGAAGGATTGGGCGGGAAAGGATATGCGGCGGTTGACGGGGAGAACCAGATCAATATGGTCTGCCCGGAACAGATCAGGAGCTTTGGCAGGCAGGTGGAAGCCCGGAAAGAAGCGGAAGCAGAGCTTGTGGTCGTAGTGTCCGCGATCAGTTTTGTAAGATATGAGTTTACGACGGCGGAGGGGACGGTGACGGTGCGTCGCAGCTTTTTTCTGCGGCAGGGGGAGTGGGAAATGGTGAGCAGTCAGAGTTATCCGGCCTGTACATGGGTGTATTCCGGGGCCTGGTTATTTTTCGGGGAGTACAATATGCCCGGTTATGACGGGCCTTCCGGCCAGACGGCAGTCAGGGTGGAACCGCTGGGGGAAGAGTACCGGCAGCTGAACCGGAACTATGTGCGGCGTATCGGCTACGAGTTGAACAACCTGTTTACTGCGGACTGGAGTGAGTCGGATTATCGGGATCTTAATTTTTACGATCTCTATGAGGCGTTCCTGCGGATCCGGAATGCGCAGCAGACGGGAGCATTGTTTGAGGAAGGCAGAAGCTATGAGATACCGGCGGCAGAATTTGAGGCTGTTTTTCAGAGCTTTTTTCGGATAGATGCGGGTACGTTGCGGCAATATACGACATACCATGAGAGTACGGATACCTACCGGTACAGGACGCGGGGTATGTTTGATTTCGCTCCGACGCCGAATATTCCCGAACCGGAAGTGGTCGCTTATGAAAAGAACCCGGACGGAACATTACGGCTTACCGTCAATGCTGTCTGGGCGGAGAAGTGTCTGGAGCAGGCATTTTGCCATGAAGTGACCGTCAGGCCATTGGAAGACGGGAGCTTCCAGTATGTTTTCAACCGGGTGCTCCACTCGGAAAACGATGTGGAGATCACATGGTATACGGAGAGGCTGACGGAAGAACAGTGGGCGGAATACTATGAGAAAAAGGCGGGAACAGAGACAGAAGATGAAAATACAAAAGATGCCGCAAAAGACGTTGCGAAAGAGCCTGCGGGGGAGAGTGCAGAGAAGAATGCAGAGAAGAATGCGAAGCCGGACAATATTCTGACGGCGGCGGAAGAAATGCGTCTGCAGAAGGAGGCGATGGCGGCGGCAGAACGGTGTGCGGAATACTACCGGGACAGCAGCATTATTGATGCGGAGACGGGCTATTCCCGGATCGATAATTTTTCTGCAGAGCAGAGGAAAGCGGTAGTGCACTGTCTTGGCGGACAGGGGCTTGTAAGTGTCTCAGACGATATCAATATGGAAAACGGCCAGCAGGTGGAAGCGTTTTATGATATCTATGCCTCCGGCGGGGAGGCGATGGTTACCGTGTTTGAAGTATACAGGGAGGGGGATCTGTGTGCGAAGACATTTATAAGCAGGGACGGGAAGACACAATCTTACTATGTTCTGGTGGGCTGGCGTGAAGGGGGCGTACCGAGGATAAAAGGAGACGGCACCCATGATCTGGAAGAAATGCGGTTGACGGAAAAAGGATATTTCATCTATACAAATACGGTGACGGTCATGCATGGCAGTCTGCGGGATTATTACAGGGTAAAGCCGTTGTCCGATTCATGCCGGAATCTGACCGATCGTTATCTGTACGGGCTGAGCTTCGTCAATTACAGCCTGCTGGCGGCAGACTGGGACGCCGATACGGTGGAAGCTGTTTTGGAGCCCTGTATGTTCGAGGATCTCTACCGGGCATTCACCAGAGAGTCATTTGTGCCGGAAAATGGCAGGATACCGGCACAAACCTACGAGCAGGTCATGACGACATGCCTGCCGGTGACCGTCGAACAGCTGCGGGAGCACTGCGGTTACGACGGGGAAACGGACAGTTATGAGTATGAGATGATCTTTTCAAGACAGTTCCCGCCTTTCGGGGAAGTGGTGGATTACAGGGAGCAGGAAGACGGAACACTGATACTTACTGTGGATGTGGTCTGGATCGACCGCAATTCGGATCAGGCCTTTACAGATCAGATCGTGGTTCAGCCGTTTGCGGACGGCACATTCAGATACCTGTCCAACTCGGTGGAGGAGAAGGAGCTGTCGATGCCGGCAAGGGCAGACAGGACGGCTTTCGCTATCCCGGCCGCTTTGCTTCCGGCAGCGCCGGAACTGCCCTGGATGTTGACGGCAAAGCCGGGACGATTGTCGTAAAGCGCCGCCAGCAGCTGCACCTGTTCTACCGGCGAGATCTTCAGGGAGGACTGCAGCCAGTAAGGGGAACTGCCGGCGGTGATGTATGCCGGTATGGTTTCGTTGCCGTATCCGATCCTGTGAAGATAGTCCCGGATGACGGAGGAACCGAGCTGCCGATCTATCTTTTCGAAATACCAGTTGACGGAGGCGCGCATGGCGGTGTCCAGATCCTGGTCCTTATTCCATGCCGCAAAAGGATACGCGGTCCCGTCCCATGCCATGGAAGAATCCGCAGGCGTGATCACGCCTTCCTCCAGTGCAAACAGCGCGTCATAGATCTTGTAGGTGGAGTCCGGAGACGTCCGCAAAAGGGCGTGTTCCATGTCATAAATATGCCAGTGGTCGTTTTTGAGGTCATAGAGGACGAAGCTGCCTTCATAACCGTCGAAGTATGAGGACAGGTCGAGTGTAGAAATCCTGTCGAGGGACGGATTCCACCGGTATTGTTCCTGCCCGGCGGCCTGGGTGGAGAGCAGCGGGGCAGGGGTGAGGAGCAAAGCGCCGATCAGAGCGAAGGCGGTGCATCCTTTTGCTTTCCTGAAAGCGTCAGGCTTTTCATAGGTGGAGATGGCAGCGATCCGCTGCCGCATCTGCTTCATGCTCCCGCTCATGCCGGCAGCAAAGAGAAAGGGCATATGTGAAACCTTTTCGGCAAAATTGATCAGAGCTGCGCCGTACGCTTCGTAGTCGCTTTCGGGAAGCCTTTTCAGGACGGCGGCGTCGCAGGCGATCTCCCGGTCGCTGCGCATTTCTTTCAGGGCATACCGTACCAGCGGATTGCACCAGTAGAGTATGCCGGTCAGGGTCATAAAAAGACCGGCCAGCGTGTCTTTGTGTCGGTAGTGCTGTAATTCGTGCAGCAGTATATAGCGCATCTCTTTGGCATCAAAATCCGAGATCAGATGAATCGGCAGATAGATACACGGCCTGCATATGCCCATGATAAGCGGGGATTTCAGGTAAGCGGCGCTGTAGACTGGAACAGGCCGCTTTATGCGCAGCTCACGCAGACAGTCGTCGTATAGTGTGCGGACCGTTCTGCTCTGCAGGGGAAGCGCAGATCTTCGCAGGGCGGTTAAACGGACGCTGGAGCGCATCACGATCAAGAGCATTGCGATGACGCCCGTAAGCCAGATGGAACACAGGATAAAGCCGGCAATGGAGGGCGCCGCATTGCTGACAGACAGGGTGAGATCGTCCATCTGCCGGAGCGTGCCGGGAAGATGGATGCCGGCAGCAGTTCCCTGGACCGGATCCGTGCCTGCTTCTCCGGAATGCCGTACTGCGGCAAACCACGAGAGGATCTGCAGGATACCGGCCGGGCGGACGGGCAGGAAGGGAACAGTGAGAAGAGCGAGCAGCAGATACCATAAATGAAACTGCATCCGGCTGGTGAGGATATGCCGGCATATCCGTTTTGCCGCAAGAAGTGCAACTGTGATCATACAGATGATAAAATTGCACAGGAAAAACCGGATTCCGAAATCTGCCATGTTACTGCCTCCTGTCCGCCCGGCCTTTTGCGAGAAGGGAACGCAGGGCATCAATCTCTGATGCGGAAAGCTGGTCGTCTTCGATGTAGGCGGAGAGCATTGCCGTAATATCTCCGTCATAGTACCGGGCGAGAAAGGAACGGCTTTCCTGTCCGATGTATTCCTTTTCTGCGACCAGCGGGGTGTAGACGAATACCCGGCTTTGCTTTTCATAGGAAAGAACGCCCTTGGTCACAAGCCGCTTGATCAGGGTCTGGATCGTCTTCGGACTCCAGGCGGTAGTCTGGGTCAGCATCCCGGTGATCTGATTGGTATTGATCGGCGCGTGCTTCCATACGATCTTCATCACTTCATATTCTGCTTCTGAAATCTGTGGTAGTTTTTTCACTGCTGTGTGCTCCTTAATTCTTACGACTGTAATAGGTATATTAACAGTATAAGGGGAAACCGGGGAGATGTCAATTTTTTGTGGAAAGCCTCTTGACAGAAAAGCGAATGGGTATAATGATGGATAACAAACGGCGAATGCATCAAAAGATGTGTACGGTTTTGTGAAGCGGACAGGAGAGCAGGGAAATGAGGGAACACATTTTAATAGCAGAGGATGAGGAAGAGATTGCCGATCTGCTTGAGGTTTATCTGGAAAATGACGGTTATATCGTGCATAAGTTCACGAATGGTACGGATGCGCTCAAGTGTATGGAAGAAATGGAGCCGGATCTGGCGATTCTGGACATTATGCTGCCTGATATCAACGGCTTCCACATATGCCGTAAGATCAGGGAAAAGCATTATTATCCTGTGATCATGCTGACGGCCAGAAACGGGGACGGCGATAAGATCATGGGATTGACCATAGGAGCGGACGACTATATTACCAAGCCCTTCAACCCGCTGGAAGTTGTTGCCAGAGTGAAAACACAATTAAGGCGTTACAGGAATTATAATATGCTTGCTGAAAAAAAGCCGGCCGGGACTGAGGAGTATGATATCAGGGGACTGTGCATCAACAGGCATACCCATAAATGTTTTTTGTATGGAAAAGAATTATCGTTGACGCCGACAGAATTTTCGATCCTCTGGTATTTATGCGAGCATCAGGGAACAGTAGTTCCGTCGGAGGAGCTGTTTGAGGCAGTGTGGGGTGAGAAATATCTGCATAACAATAATACGGTGATGGCGCATATAGGCCGTTTACGGGAAAAGATGAACGATTCGGCCAAAAAGGCAAAATTTATCGTAAACAGATGGGGAGTCGGGTATATCATTGAATCATAAAAAATCGAGACAAAATAAAGAATTTCAGATATTCCATGCAAAAGTTTTCAGGCGGCTGGCCGTAATGTTCCTGGTGGCAATGCTACTTGTCTATTTTCTGCGTACCACGGTTTTGCACAGGCGTGTCGGTGATACGATCATAGACATTCTGCAAAATGTTTTCCTGATGGAATACGATGCGGCGTACAGTCTCTATCAGCAGGCATTCCGTAATCGTATGGACATGATCCTGATCATTGCGCTGGTGGCAGCATTCCTTCTTATCTTTCGCATCTATCTAAACTGGTTTACGAAGTATTTTGAGGAAATCGGCAGGGGAATGGACAGCCTGATCGAAGAAGGCGCAGCGGAAATATCTTTATCGCCGGAACTTTTTCCGATGGAGCGCAAGTTGAACACGATAAAGCATATGATCGAGCAGCAAAAGAATGATATGCTTGCCGCGGAGCAGAGAAAAAACGACCTGATCATGTATCTCGCCCATGATCTGAAAACGCCTCTGGCCTCAGTCATAGGATATCTGAATTTACTGCGTGACGAAGGACAGATAGCGGATACGCTGAGAGAAAAATATCTTTCGATCTCTTTGGATAAGGCGGAACGGCTGGAAGATCTGATCAATGAATTCTTTGAAATATCAAAGTATAATCTGACGACGATCTCTCTTCAATACAGCACGATCAATCTGAAACGGCTGCTGGAAATGCTGCTGTATGAATTCCGGCCAATGCTGCAGGAGAAAAAACTGCACTGCACGCTGCATGTCGAAGAACAGATCATGATGAAATGCGATGCAGATAAAATCCAGCGCGTCTTTGACAATCTTCTGAGAAATGCGATCCTTTACAGTTTTGAGGATACGGATATTGACATTACGGCCACACAGCAGGACGGGACCGTGTGCATTCAGTTTGACAACCACGGCGATACGATCCCGCAGGAGAAGCTGGAACGGATCTTTGAACAGTTCTACAGACTGGATGTGTCGCGCAGCACACGCAGCGGCGGGGCAGGCCTGGGACTGGCCATCGCAAAACAGATCGTCGAGCTTCATCAAGGGACGATCCAGGCGGAAAGCAGGGACGAGACGATCACTTTTCGTGTCATCCTGCCGGTCTCGTAAGTAAATCGTAAGAAAGTCCGCAGGAAATCAGTTGAATAGTTTGTGTGTAAACGAATAAATCACACTCTTGTTTTGGGTACAATGACAGTGCCGGGGCAAGAGTGTTTTTTTTTTGATGAAAAGGAAGGGGTGATTCTTACGGCAAGAAAAAGAGTGACGCAGATATTTCCATTCCTGCTTCCGCTCCGCAAATGGCAGAGAAAAAAATTTTTTTATGCAAAAATGCGGTTGGACGGGCGCAGGTATGCGGGAAAGAAATCGGAAAAGACATTCCCCGTGCTGGTGTTTGAAACCTCAATCCCTATGATAAACACCAACAGCGGATTTGCCATGAAATATCAATTCAACAAGGTACACAATTTAAGACTGGCAGCCGGGACGATCGACGGGATCGTGATTGAACCGGGGGAAACTTTTTCGTTCTGGCAGCTTGTCCGGCGGGCGGACCGCTGTCAAAAATATAAGGAAGGGCTGCATGTGATCGATGGGAAGACAATCCCCGCTTATGGAGGCGGGTTATGTATGTTGAGCGATCTGCTGTTCTGGATGTTTCTGCATACGCCTTTAACGATCGTCGAACGGCACGGCCATGCCGCGCTGTCTTTTCCGTCGACAACGGAAACATTTCCGCAGGGTGTGGATGCGACGGTCAATGAAGGCTGGCTGGACTTAAAAGTCTGCAATGAAACGGATCGTGCTTTTCAGATCACACTCTGGTTTGATGAAAACAGAATCTATGGCCGTATTGGTGCACAAAATGCACTTCACATTGAATATTCGGTGTTCAATTCGTCTGTGTCTTACAGGAGACAGGGAGGAAAGGTTTATCAGACCGCGTCTGTCTGCCGCGTGGAAACAGACCGGAATTCCGGCAGGAGGATCGAGAGGGAGTTGTACAGCAATCGTTGTCAGATAGCGTATCGGCTCCCCGATACCATAATGATCGAAGAGGAGGAAGATAAAAGATGAGAAAAAGAATAGCAGTTATTTTCGGCGGTCATTCGTCAGAATATGAGGTGTCTTTACAGTCGGCATTTTCTGTCCTGAAAAATATAAATGAGAATAAATTTGAGGTTTTTCCTGTCGGCATTACAAGGGAGGGAGAATGGTATCACTATACGGGCGGACTGGAACAGATCAGGGACAACAGTTGGGGTGAGGAGAAAGAAAACCTGCATTCGGTGGCGGTTTCCCAGAGCCGTCCGGCGCCGGGTTTTCTGGTGTTTGACGGGGACGGGTGCAGGAGGATACCGGTCGATCTGGTATTGCCGGTTCTGCATGGCAGAAACGGTGAAGACGGCACCTTACAGGGTCTGTTTGAATTGGCGGGGATTCCGGTTGCCGGCTGCGGCACACTCTCGTCGGCGCTCTGCATGGATAAGGACAGGGCGCATAAACTGGTTGGCCTTGCAGGCATAGCAGTTCCGAAAGCGGTAGCTTTCCGGCAGGCTGATCAGGAGGCCGCCTGCAGGAAAGTGAAGGAATCCTTATCCTGTCCGCTTTTTGTAAAACCCCTGCGGGCGGGATCGTCTCTGGGCATCACAAGAATAACGAAAATGCAGGAGCTTTTTTCGGCTGTGGAATTTGCCTTTACCTATGATACGGAAGTTATCGTGGAGGAGGAAGTCGATGGATCGGAAGTGGGATGCGCCATACTCGGCGATGAGGTACTGACTGTGGGGAGAGTCGATGAGGTTGCACTGTCCGGCAGTTTTTTCGACTATACAGAGAAATATACACTGCAGTCTTCCAGAATCTATATGCCTGCCAGAGTGGAGCGGAAAACAGAAGAAAGGATACAGGAAACCGCCGTGGCCATTTACAGAACTTTGGGATGTTCAGGCTTTGCAAGAGTGGATATGTTCTATACATCCTCCGGTGAGATTGTATTTAATGAAGTAAATACAATTCCCGGATTTACTTCTCATAGCCGCTATCCCAATATGATGAAAGGCATCGGGCTGTCTTTTACGGAAGTGTTGGATAAATTGTTGAGTCTGTATTTGTGATGAGATGATACGGGATGAAAAGAGTGGAAGTTTGTTGAGAGGGAGGTCATTATGAGGATCAGAAGAAGGATCATTGATTTTGCAAGAGGAGACGATCTGCATTATTTCTGGCGACTCTACCGGCTGCAGAAAATGGCGGGGCGGGATGGCATCGTGCATGATATCCTGACGTTTCTGTTGAGCAGATGTGCACACCGGCATGGCGGTTATATCGGGCCGGATACGGTCATAGAGGGCGGGTTGTCACTTCCCCATGGCCTGCATGGGATTTTTATCTCGCGCTATGCCCGGATAGGAGAAGGATGCCGCGTTTATCAAAACGTAACGATCGGAGAAGCGGACAGGAAAGCGCCCGTGATCGGGGACCGCTGCCTGATCGGTGCAGGGGCTGTGCTGATCGGCGATATAAAAATAGGAAATGATGTAAAGATTGGCGCCGGTGCAGTAGTCATTACGGATGTTCCCGATGGTTGTACGGTTGTTTCACAGCCGATGCGCATCCTGACAGATGCAGATAAACAGGCTGAGAAAGTGAGGGAGGCATGGAAACAGCAACAGAACGATCCTGGATTGAGCTGAATATAGAGAATTTGAAGCATAATGTGCGGATACTGAGAGAAGCGATACCGCCGGCCTGCGAATTGATGGCTGTCGTCAAAGCGGATGCATACGGTCATGGAGCCTGCGCAACAGCTGCGGTTCTGAACCAGATGGAGATCACGGCATTTGCAGTTGCCACCGTTGAAGAAGGCATACAGCTCAGAAAACATGGCATCCGCGGAGAAATCCTTATTCTCGGCTATACAGATGTGAAACGCGTACAGGATCTGCAAAAATATGATCTGACACAGACACTGCTGGACTTTGCGTATGCACAGGCTTTAAACGGCCGGAACGCTGCCGTAAAGGCTCATATTAAGATTGATACGGGTATGCACAGGCTCGGAATATCCAGCGAAGAGATTTCGGCTGTCAGAAAGGTTTTTGAGATGAAAAACCTGAAAATATGTGGGATATATACGCATTTGTGCTGTGCGGACAGCAGGCTGCCGGAGGACATTGCATTTACGAGACGGCAGATCGACAGCTTTTATCGGGTGACGGATGCCTTAAAGAACAGCGGGATACAGCTGCCTAAACTGCATATACAAAGCAGCTATGGTTTTCTGAACTATCCCGACCTTGTTTGTGATTACGTAAGAGTGGGGATTGCGTTATATGGCGTTTCAAGCGTCCCGGACAATGAGGCGGTGCTGCAGCCGGCCCTGCGTCCGGTGCTTGCCCTGAAAAGCAGGGTTGTCCTGATCCGTTTTATCGGCAAAGGAGACAGCGTTGGATATGGCAGAACTTTTGTGGCCGGACGTGACAGTCGGATTGCGGTCATACCGGTTGGATATGGAGATGGCTTTCCGGGAAGCCTGTCCGGTAAAAATGTCTCTGTGCTGGTAAACCGGCAGTCCGTGCCTGTTGTCGGCCGCATCTGTATGGACCAGCTTACCGTAGATATAACAGATGCGGAAAATGTGAAAGTCGGGGATGTCGTGACGCTGATAGGGACAGAGGCGGAGCAGAATGTAGCGGCGCCTGTTGTTGCGCAAAGAGCGGACAGTATCAGCAATGAACTGTTGTGCAGACTGGGCACCAGGCTTCCGATCGTAATGAAATGAAAATCACCGCACAAAAAAGAAGTGTCGGTAATTCGCTAAAGCAAGCGTTTCCGGCACTTCTTATATGGAGATAGCGAGACTCGAACTCGCCAGTAAAGTGTCAAAACCCTAGAAAAATCAATGGTTTCAGCGATTTCGGTTTGATTACCTTTGATTACTTGGTAATCATTATGACTTTTCAAAACAGAAATTTGCACAGGAAAGGAGAAATTCTGTACATCGTGACAAGTAAATACGTTGTTAGGACACTTAAATAAGTCCTCTATCAGTCGTATTATTACATGATTGCTAGAGGGCTTATTTATGTGGTTTAGCAATGGATCGCATAAAGTTCCACAACCAATCTTAAAACGCCTGTATGAGCCTTACAGAGCGTCAGAAGGACACTCTATATCAATTAATCTCATGTAACTTAAAATAACAATTTCATAGTAGCTGTAAATACCAAGCCATAGAGGAGGAATGATCATATTGTATGGACATGTAACAAAATATTTCCATGACAGAAAGTTTGGATTTATCCGAGGTGAAGATGGTAATACGTATTTTATTCATCATTCAAAACTGAACGGTGAGTATATAGACTCTGGTTATTATGTATTCTTCAAACCATTCCAGAATGACAGAAGTGATTACAACGCAAGAAATATCACGGTGATCGAAGCACCGGAAAGGAGATTGAGAACACATGGCAATACACGTAAAAAACATGAAAGAGTTGGCAAAAGCACTACAGCCGACATTATTAAAAATGACTGACCAGCTGGCAGACAGGGTATATGAGACATTGAATTATTTCCTGTTAGACTACTATGCAGGTTATGAGCCATCCAGTTACCAGAGGACAAAAGATTTCCTCTACTCGGCAGTGAAGGTAGATGCACAGCCATATAAAGGCGGTGTGAAAGCAAGCGTATACATTGATTATGATTCTTTAAACAGCTATAGAAATGTTAGCGGTTATCAGGTGGCAAAGTGGAGTAACGAAGGTCTTCATGGAGGCATGGAAGTAGATCATAAGCCGCATGTGTGGGATGATACTTTGCGTGAGACGATAGATAACGGGGAACTGTTGAAACTGGCAGTCGAATATCTGAAAAGCAAAGGTTTTTCAGTGAGAAATTAGAAAAAGGAAGGAGAATTACAATGTCAGTATTGAAGAAAGAATTTATAGACAGAATGGCAGAAACGGGCGGTATTACAAAGAAAGCAGCAAGAGAAGGGCTTGAATTGTTCTTTGAAACGTTGATGGAATGTATGGCGGAGGGAGAAAAAGTACTATTAGTGGGGCTTGGCAGATTTGAGATGAAAACAACTAAAGAAAGAAGGGGCAGAGTACCGTTAAGTGGAGCAGAATGCGTTATACCGGAACATAGAGTGATGAAATTTCATGCAAGTGAGACGTTGACTGATAAGATTGACGAAATAGGGAGGGAAGAGTAAATACATATGGAATTGAATAATAAGGAGCAAAATTGCGCTGAATGTGAATATACGAGAATGTATGATTTCGCCAACAGGATATATTATTGCGACCATGTAGACAGAAGTGACGATATGGGAAAGTTGGGCGTTGATAATTTATCGAAGACAAGCCCTGCATGGTGTCCATTAAGAGAAAAAGTTGATTCCCAGGATTATGGGAAAACATTAAAACTGAATACAGCATTTACAGAGACAGTATGAATTAATCGTATTGTCTCTTTTATTATGAATAGTGATTCGGAGCATACAGTCGGGATGCTCAATTATTAGCTGACACAAAATCAAGTTGGCTATCTATTATCATGTCGAAAGGAATTTTTATAAGTAAAGGACAATGAATACAGAAGTAACACAAACAAAAATATGTAAAAAGTGCGGCAGAATATTGCCAGTAGATAAATTCAGATTGGTGAAAGGTCTGTTTCACAACCCATATTATCTAGGCCATTGTAAAGAATGCGAGTATAAATATCAGCGTGAGTATTTAGAGGAAAAAAATAAAATACAGTTTTCAGATGGTCTTGAAATGTTGGTTCATAGACATTATAAGGAGATTCAGCCTGGAAGAAAACTGGATATTTCTAATCTGAATATCATTCCATTAGGAGCAGATGAGATGTTTGTAAAGTTAATGGATTATAAGAATGCTTGGTTATCAAACTATGGAAGAGTGATCAGGTTTTCAGATGGCAGATATAATCTTTTACAAGGGAGCTATGATGATTATAGGGCATTACGATATTCATTAAAGAAGAACGTATTCTTTTATGGTAAATGGATATATAAAAGTGTCCACCTATATGCAGCAAAAGCAGTAGCAGAAGAATTTATTGTGAATCCAGATAAAGCAAATAATGTTTACATATGGCATAGCGGATCTGATAAGCAGGATCATTATTATAGAAATCTTTATCCATTGAATCAGAAACAATACATGATCGTAAGAAATCATTTTAATAAGACAGGTGATGATTCAGAGGAATTTATCTTAAAGGTCATGAATGATATCAGATATAAACCGGATGATTGGAGCAGAAAGTGTATGGAGCCTGTTATGTGCGGTGTGGGGTATCGTGGGAGTGAAAATGTAGACTGTACATCAGAATCATATCTTAAATGGCATGATATGATACATCGTTGTTACAATGAGAAATTTCACAAAAGACAGCCGCAATATATGGGATGTACTGTATGTGAGGAATGGCTGAATTACAGTAATTTCAAAGTATGGTATGACCAGAATAGGATAAAGGGAATGGCACTGGATCTGGATAAGGATATTCTGTTTAAAGGGAATAAAGTGTATAGTCCTGAGACATGCTGTTTTGTACCTCATGCGATCAATACATTGTTCTTGAATGGTAAGAAAAACAGAGGTGATCTGCCTTTAGGCGTTCATTTTGATAAGAGTAAAGGTAAATACCGTGCTGAAATGTCGTTCATGGGAGAGCCGATTAAATTGGGTTGGTTTGATACTGCTGAAGCTGCTTTTACCAGATATAAGGAATACAAAGAAGACTTTATTCAGGATTTGGCAGAACAGTATAAGGACATTATACCGTATAAGGTATATGAAGCAATGATGAATTGGAAAATTGAAATTGATGATTAAAATTTAGGAGGATTTTTAACTATGAATACAAAAAAGAATAATGAAACACAGAACAAATATGGACACCTGTTATACAACTATGTAGATGATGCACATACGGATTACCGGACAAGACAGGAACGGGAAGAAGAAGCCAGAAGTAAGTATGGTCATTTATTGGATTATGCGAAGCCGAATCACAAAATCTATGAGGATATTATTAAACTTGATGATATGTGCAGAAGTGTAAGACAGCAGAGAGCAGAAGCAAATATACAGGCTGATATCAGGATGCAGGAACGCATTGAGCGTGAGAAGAGGGAGCAACAGGAGCGCACTGACAGGAATAATGCTTTTGTGAATTCTTATCTTGAAAAGAAAGAGGCGGAACGGAAAGCGGCAGAGGAAAAGCGTAAAGAAGCTGAAAGAGAACAGAGTTTCCTTAATAGTATCCAGAGAATGATCAATGCTAGGGATGAGGCATCTGAAATGATTGCCAGAACAAATGAGAAGTTAAAGAGAGATGAAGAACGCAGGAAAGCGCATGAAGAGAAGATGGAGTGGTACAGGCGACAGGAGCGTAAGGGATAGTTTATTGAACGATTGATTGTTAGGCATATCGGATAGGGGAACTTATCTGGTATGCCTTATTTTTTTACGATTTTTCAGAAGGGTATAGTCATATGGCATGTACTTATAATTTTTCAGATGGAAACCACTCCCCTGTATACAGTCAGCTTATGCAGATACCGCATTCATGATCTATAATTAAATGTGTATCTTTAAATTTCAGACGGAATAGCCAGAGGTGATAAGTTGATAGGGGAGTGGCGTTGTGTCTGAAATTCTAAGATGTACATTAGATTTTTAGAGATGTAAGGGTGGTTAGGAGAGGGCATATTTATATAGGGGTATACCGTATATATGCGATTTTATATTTTGAACGGAAACATACCCCCCACTGTATGGGGCGTCCTTAGTGGGGACAACCATCCTTGCTCTATAATCAATGGTGTATCTTTAAATTCTGGACGGAATGATTATTGGTGATAAGCTGATAGGGTAAATGACGTTACGTCTGAAATTTTAAGATGTATATTTGATTATTGTCGATAGGGGATATGTTTTGTAATACTGTTGCTGGCAAAAATATTGTGTGCCTAATATATGATGCGCAGGATATTTTCCTCAATATTATATAGGCAGGGGTATATATGGTAGGTACTTAAATATTTTCAGATTGAAACCTACCCCCCCTATGGGGATGCAAAGATACCATAACCATCAACAATCAAAAAGTTTTTAAGAGAGTAATGAATTATGAAGCGTATGTG
>OFFY01002123.1_pt1 | contig 14769 bp, 16 predicted proteins | sample 1521481 | NCBI WGS metagenome assembly OFFY01 (sample SAMEA3504117, study PRJEB24116) | mouse gut metagenome | biome: mouse gut; feature: mouse-associated habitat; material: faeces | place: Denmark | collected 2011
GCAGCTGTTCCTGGTGGGAAGGCTGTTTCTGACTTCCCATCCATGTGCCGTAATGCTCCCGGCTGGGTTTCGGATTCTCCACAATGGAAAGCCCATGCTCCAGGCACAGCTTGTCATTCATGCGCCGGATCGCCCATGTAGAGCCCCAGAAGTTGCGGAATTTTTTCTGGCAGTCCAGCGTGGTAGAATTTATGATGATGTGGTTATGGACATGGTGTTTATCCACATGGGTACAGACAACAAAAGCATGGTTTCCCTTCGTCAGTTTCAATGCCAGCTCCCGGCCGATCTGGTTCGCTTCTTCCGGCGTGACCTCGCCGGGTTTGAACGCCTGCCGGAGATGGTAGGCAATCACATCATCCGCGCCCCGGTTTCTTCCGGTCAGGTTCGCATACTGGCGCTTGGATAAAAGGAACTCCGCATCAGCGGTCTGGGTGTCGCACTCATGGCCATAAATGAATTTCCCAAAATCGGTTTTCTGCGGATTCTTTACATAGTCAATGATGTCCGCTATGGCCGTGGAAATATCCCGGCCTTTCCCAACATGCAGCGGCATGAGCCGAGTGGTTGCCATATCTGTCACCCCCTTAATCCAATATTGGCCCTGTTACCGCTCCGGCTCCTTTTTTGCTTTCGTCCTGTCACTGTGCGCCTGCTGCCCGGCATTTTTATTCAGGCTGTCACGCACGGACGGTTTCTGCTCCTGGGCCGGCACACACTCCCGTCTGGCCTGGGAGAGAAACAGGTCGGTAAGTCCGGGATTGCAGCGGTCCACAACAAAGTAAACACTCCGGTCATATCCGAAACCGTCCTTATCCTCACAGACCGGAACCATCTGCGCCCATGCTTTGTTGTCCCGTGAAATGCGCCCGTCGTAATCTTTCTGCCGGACCGTGTTGGCAAGGACATAAAAAATCCGGCCATAATCAAACTGCTGTAATACCTGCTGCACACATGCCGGGCCTAAACGGTTATCCCGGTAGTTGTCCGCAATGGCCTGTTCGATTGCCTCCCTGCACGCAATGTTTGCTTTGTGGGAAGCGTGGTACTGATCCAGTTCCCCATGCTCATGCGCATAGGTGGCAGAATGAAAATAAATTGGCGTTGTATCTTTCAATGAAATCCCTCCAATCAAAAAGCTGCCGTAACAGACAGCCATAATTATAGAAAAAGGGCGGGGCTGCCAATGCGCCCCGCCGAAACTGTTTAACCAAATATAAAATCTTTCAGGGCGCCATTTACGCCGCCGATCATGCCGACCAGCCAGGCCGCCGCCATCGGCAGACCGTATGGGCTGATAAGGAACGCGATCACCAGCCAGGACATTCCCGGCCAGAACCCGGCAGCGAAGAACAGCGCCAGCGCTGCCAGAAGAACAATCCCTGACAGAATCCCCAGCACAGCGCCGGAAATCACAACAAGAAATTTGCAGAACAAATAAAGAATCCCTGTAACTATTACAAAGGGAAGTGCCAGCAGTTTGCCAATCAGACGCATACGTGCGCCTCCTTTCCTAATCCCATGTCCGATTTTTCAGGACATCCAGGTATGCCCGAAGGGTATTTCAAAGAGAAGCATATTTACCCCTCCAGTAAAATTTTACCGTGCCGGCCTGCGGAAAGCAACGGCGGTTCTTCCTGTTTACGAAATGTTCGCAAATCCCCGCAGCAGCTTATCCATGCCGTCCCACAGGCTGTCCAGGCGGGTGCGCAGATCGTCCACGTCGGCAGAATAAACACTTCCGGTCTCATTGGCGCGTCTGGCATACTGGTTCAGGTTATTGGAGCAGATACGAAGGAGCCGTATCATTTCCTGGATGTCGCTCATATCCAGATGGATAATATAACCGTCAACCGCCATCTTGCGCAGATATGCGGACAGGTTGGTAATGCCGAGCTCCGCCATGCGTTCCCTTACCAGCTCCGCATCCTGCTCGGACATGACGAACTCTGTGCGGACGGATTTTTTATTATGCCCGCCCTTCATCGTTCCGGCTCCTTTTTCGGGGCAGGCGGTTTATGGGTGGGGGCGGTTGTCCGGGACTCTTTGAGCCTTCCGCGCAAGGTATTCTTTTTCAGGCCGTCAATATATTCTTTTATATTGCCATTTGTGGCATGGCAGGAGCGTTTGAGCCGTTCCCGTTTCAGGATTACGGCAAGCTCCCGCTCGTCCTTTGGCAGATCGGTCATCGACTTTGGGCTCCCATGTACCGGCATCAGCTCATTCATAAGCTGTCTCCGATCCTGATAAGGAAGCGTGATACTGGCTCCGTCCTCAAACACAACGGCCACTTTACCAATGGGGCAGGTCAGCAACTTTACCCGTTCCACATGAGCCCCATATTCAAGCGGGTATATATCGCCGACCACTTTTCCGTCTTGCACGTCTTTGATCGAGAGGGCATAGGCAAGAACCGGGTCTTTTGTCTGTTCATGGTAAAACTTCCACACATTATTTGCATGGCTGCCCTCCAGATAGACCTCCCATTCCCGCAGGGTATAGGTGCCACACGGCCTCGACATCCAGAGAAGCCGCCGGTCCTCCGGTTCTCCCGATAGAGCCAGCTTTGGGATCAGCTCTTTATCCATATCAAAATCATCCTTGTAGTGTTGCGTGTGCAGCTCCATGATCTGCCCCAGGCTGTCCAGTATATCCACGCCCTCAAATCTTACCGCGCCCATCAGCGTTCCCTCTCTGCCATCAACGGCGCTGCCTGTTTTGCTTCATGCTCCGAACGTTCCGCCTTCAGCCGTTCCATCAGGGAAGGTTTCTCCGGCGTTTCCTCCAGCAGCGTCTCCGGGGCAAGCTCCCGGATTTCCTCGTAAGTCTGCCCGTCCGTCAGGTCGGGGCGCTCCGGCGGTTCGTTGTTGAGGCGTCCGTCCAGCATATTGTAATTGCCGGTCTGTCCTTCCTCGTAAAGCTCCGCATTACGCAGATAGCTCTCCGGCGCCTGGAAGGGCTGTCCGGCAAACATGATCTCCCTATGGGGCGTAAACTGTGAGAGCACGCCGTCCCGGAGCCTTGCAAATTCTTCATACTGGCCCAGGGTAAGGCCGCGCTCCAGCATTTCCGCCTGGGTATGCGCCCAGCCCTCCCCATAGAGAAAATAGTACATATCCGGCTGGTCGCAGACAAAGCACAGGGAGCCGTCCTGATTGTCATAATAAGATGCCTGCATATCCTGACAGTGGCAGCGTTCCTCACGCCCCAGGTACACCCGGTTATCTGCGCCCAGCATGGCGACCATGCCCGCATAGTTGCTGTGGACCGCAGAGCGGATTTCCACCAGGGGGTCCGTCTCCGGTATGATCTGTCTGCCGGGAATCTCGTTCCGCTTTTCTGCCGCGTCATTTCTCGGCATCACTTCCTCACGGGTGCGGGCATCCAAATCCGGTTGCGACTGTGCGGAAGTCTTTCTGACGGCGCCCGGCTCCGGTTCCTTCTCCTGTGCGTAATAATGGACATTAGCGGTGGTTTTGCTGTTCATCTCCCTGGCATAAGCCTCCGCAGCCTCGCGGGTGTCAAATTCCAAAGGTTTTCCATCCTCCTTGCACCACGCCTCGGCATGGCCGAAGATAGAAGCGCCGCTGCGGACCGCCCACACGCCGTATACTTTTTCTTTTCCCATCCTGACCCTCCTTACCGTTCCTGCTGTTTCGGCGTTTTCTGCTTTTTGTCCGGTTCCGCCGTCTTTGTTTCTTTTATCTGCTGCCGGACCGAGGCCCTGTGCTCCGGCTCCCTTTCGGAATCCGTGATATTGACATACTCGCCGATGATGTTCAGCGCCTCATGGTAGCTGCCGGAAGCAAACACCCGGTCCGACATTTCTTTTGCCTGGTCCGCCATATCATTCCTGCGGAGGGTGCGGGCCGCAATCCCTACCAGGTTGAAAACATTCCCGTCCTGGCCGATCAACGCGCAGTCCGGTTTCTCCGGCTCCGGCGAAGGCTCACTGATAAAGCCGCCCAGACGGTTCGGTACAAAATCGGATAGCCAGGTACCCCCGAAATCCGCATGGGTCTGTAACCGCCAGATGGCAAGTTTCCCGATGTCCAGCTTTACATCCTCGAAAGGGTAGAGCAGGCAGGTAAGCTCCCCATACTGGAAAGCTGAAACGTCCTCAAATTTACTGCCGTCCTTCAAAATGCCCGCCTCGGTGAACATATCATTGATCCCGTCCACCCATTCCTTCAAATCCCCGCCGCAGCCCTGCAGGATCAGGCCGTCTTTGCCCTCCATGCCCCGCAGGTCATCAGTTGTGATCGTGTTGATATTCATAAAACCGCCTCCTATCGTTCCTGTTGATGGTTGGTTTTCTGCCGGGTGGCTTTAGCCTCCGGCTGTTTTTTTAGCTGCTTACGGACGGAAGGCTTTACTGCTGGCTGCCACATATCCGTTAAAATGGCAGAGGCCGGCTGTTCCCATTCCTTCCCGAATCCACGGATCACAGTCCCGTACATGATCCCGTTATCCGCAAACATTTTCAAAGTGTCAAAGGCCCGGTCAAATAATTCTATATTCCTTGCATCCACGCTGGGCGCAAAATGGATCACTCCTACAGGGTAATCCCCTCCGGTACCGACCCAGCCCCGGACAAATGCATCATAACCCTTTGTAATGCCGGCAGCCGCAAGCTCACCGGCATGGCTGGAATCCAACAGACTTGTCACTGCATACTGCCGGCCTAAGACCAGCAGCCCTGTGTCCGGGTTATACATGAAGCGCCGGTTGTCAATCTGCTGTATGTCAATGGCCTGCGTCCATGTGTCGATCCGCATAATTTCCGGTACAATCGGTATTTTTACTTTTTCGATAAACATCCCTCCCGATTTTTCCGTCTGTCCGCAACTTAGGGCTGCTTCAGGGCGCCGGAGTATTCTTATTCAGCCGCCCCTTAAACCGGGTTCCGAAATCCTTGAAAATCAAGCCTCTTTTTGGTTAAGTTGCGGACATATTACACCTGGTTCTGCCTGATCCGGCGCTTGCGTTCCCGCTCGGATTTCCGTCTGGCAAAGGCGCGGCAGGAATCCGAACAATATGCCTGGCTGGTGGTGGGAAGATACGCCCTGCCGCAGACCGGGCAGGTTTTCTGTTTCAGGGAAGTGTCCTCGCCCGTAAGGGCAGATTCCAGAGCCGGGTCCGTCGGCAGCACCGCCTCCCGAAAGTAGCGGCAGAAAGAGCCGGTCCACCATTTATGCAGCATATAACAGGGGCAGTCCAAAGGGCGGCAGAGCTTATCCTGGCTGTCATAATTGGCGCACAGCTCCGTCACCTGCTTTCGGATCGCCGCCCGTTCCTGCCTGGTTAATTCCCGTGAGGGCGGCCCGCTCATTTCCCCCTGCCTTTCTTCGCCGGGAATTCCAGCCTGAAATTTACATATTTTCCACCCGTGTCATCCAGCAGCACCACCGCGTCATATGTCTTTCCGGTCTTTCCGCTGTAAAGCCCGGACATGGAAACGCGGCCCTCTTTCAGAAGGGCCGCCGCAACAGGCTTTGTTATGGTTTTTTTCTTGCCGGAAAAGAACTTATTGTCTTTCCACAGCGCAAAGGAGCAGTCCCGGTTATCGCAGAAGAACCCTTTTTTGCCCTCATACACGGAAGTACCGCAGCGGGGGCAGGTACCGACAGCTTCACGCCCATTTCTTTTTGCGTCCGGGAACAGGCCCGAAAAACGTTCCTCCGGGGCATGGTGTTCCTTTACCAGCGCACGGCTCATATCCGCGATCTGCCCCATAAAAGTATCTGCGGCCAGCTCGCCGCGTTCCACCTGCTTTAACATGGATTCCCATTCCGCCGTCAGGACAGGAGATTTGATGTTATCCGGCAGCACCAGGATCAGGTTTCTGCCTTTCTCCGTGGGGATAAGCTGTTTCTTCCTGCGCTCCACAAAACCGGCAGATACCAGTTTCTCCAGTATGGCGGCACGGGTGGCCGGGGTGCCTAACCCCTTGCGCTCGGCGTCCTCCGGCATGTCCCCGGTACCGGCGGTCTCCATTGCCGCCAGAAGGGAATCCTCCGTATAGTGCTTCGGCGGGGATGTCTTGCCTTCCCGGACGCCAGCAGACACCTTTTCAAAGGTCTGGCCCTCCTGCAGCGGCGGCAGGGCAGCATCTTCACTTTCTTTTTCTTCCGTCTTAGACTGTTTCAGGCCCATGCGGTGAAGGCGTTCCACTTCCTTCCATCCTGTCTGCAGCACGGCTTTTCCCTTTGCCGTGAAGGAATGGCCCCGGCAGTCCAGAACCGCCGTTACCGCCTCAAACCGGTGGACCTGGGCCGTGGCAGAAAGGAGCCTTGCGGCGATCAGCGTCAGTACATCCCGCTCCCCGGAAGGAAGCTCCGATAAATCCGTCCGGGCAATCTCCACCGTAGGGATAATCGCGTGATGGTCGGTGACTTTGCTGCCATCCGTCACGCGGCCAATATCCGGTTCCCCGGCGCATCCCTTCCCAAAGGGCGTATTGCCCCGCAGCCAGAGGACCAGGGAAGCGGCGGTTGCCTGCATATCCTCCGTCAGATACTGGCTGTCCGTCCGGGGATAGGTCGCCAGTTTTTTCTCATAAAGCGACTGCACATAGTCAAGGGTCTGCTGAGCCGTATAACCATAAATGCGGTTACATTCCCGCTGTAAGGTTGTCAGATCGTACAGGCGGGGCGGCTGTACCGTCTTGGCCTGCTTTTCCACGGACAGCACCGAAGCGGCCTGCCCGTCACTTTCCATACGGATTTTTTCAGCCCCCGCCTTATCCGGCAGCTTTTCGCCGGAGGCAGTAAAGCCGCCGCAGGTGATTTCCGGCACATAAAAGGGTCTGCTTGTAAATGCCTGAATATCCGCCTCCCGCCGTACCAAAAGCGCCAGCGTTGGCGACATTACCCGCCCCACATTCAGCGTCGTGCCATACAGGACGGAGAAAAGCCGGGTGGCGTTAATGCCGATCAGCCAGTCAGCCCCGGCCCGGCAGACCGCCGCGTCATAGAGCTTATCGTAGTCGCTGCCAGGACGCAGGTGTTCAAAGCCGTCCCGGATTGCCGCATCCTCCATACTGGAAATCCAGAGGCGTTCCATTGGTTTGCTGCATCCGGCATATTGATAGACAAGGCGGAAGATCAGCTCGCCCTCACGTCCGGCGTCTGTTGGATAGTTGGAATAGGTGACTTAGAAAATATCCATTATTCAAGGGTTTCCAGTGCCCCTATGAACTTGTAATGGATAGTAAGTCGTTGAATTTTCTGCCCGTCAACTTCTACGGGTTCAGAAACAAGAATTTTTTCTATAAGTTGATTGATTATCTTAAAATTGAGTTCCGTTATTCCTGCATAACCGCTTATCTGCTCCGCAAACTGCTCAATGGAAGATAACTGCTCCTTGTCCGCTATGGCACTTTTTTCAAGTTCCTTTATCTTGGCTGTCAGTTCTTCCTGCTCGCTGTCATACCTTGCCGACAACATCTGAAAACGCTTTTCGGTCAGCAGTTCCCTTGTCAAGTCCTCGTACAGTTTGGCATACAGGTTTTCAATCTCCGACACACGCTGTTTACATTGCCTTAGTTCCTTTTTCTGCTGTTCCCTGTCCGCTGACAGTTGGAGATTAAGACGCTCCGCAATATCCGTTACCATTGCTTTCCTGTCCGTCAATGCCTGTCCTGCGTGTTTCTGAATGTCCGCAAGCACAACTTCGTGAACCGTCCTCGCCTCAATGGTGTGTGATGAACAACCCTCTTTCCCAAACTTGCGGTATTTGGTACAGCAGTAGAAAGTCTTGTCTAATACATTGTTACGCTTTCTTTTCTGCTCGACTTTGGCAAGCATGGCACTCCCACAATCGGCGCATTTGATAATCCCTCGGAAAATGTTGTCATATCCGCTTGAACTTTCCCCGATAACGGGCGGTCTGCTCTCCAAAATCTTCTGTACGGTGTTCCAACGGCTCTGCTCGATAATCGGTTCATGTGTGCCATAGATAACTTCACGCTCCGCATACGGGATATACTGTCTTTTCTTGGAACGCATGGTCTTGGTCGGTCTTTCCGCTACGGTAAGGTTTCCTGCATAAACGGGGTCAGGTTCCGCAGGTCTTGAAATAGATCGTGAATTCCATGACCGATTTTCCCGGCTTAAAAGTGTACTGCCATGAGTAAGGGTTCGTATCGCTCTCACTCAGCCTTGCCCCTCTGCCGCTCCGGCATATAGTTTCTCTCGCTGGTGACACTTTTCCGCATCATTTTGTTGTTCATCAGCGCTTCCCTGGTGAAAATGATCATCTGCTCTGTGGAGGGCTTTTCATCAAGGGAGAGATAGACCGCTCACAACATGGATGCGATGATAATGTTGGAAACAAACCTTGTGCGGGCTGAAACCTTCCTTCTTTTTGGGGTGATTCCGCAAACCACGGAACGCACCTGTTTACCCGGCTGCAATCTTCCTCGTATTACCTGCCATAAAGGTCTTTCAGCCACTTTTCTTTCTTACATTTCATAAGCACAGTCATTAAAACCCAATAGAACAAGAATACTGGATAAAAAACAACTCCCCTGAAAAAAGCAGCCCGCAGAACAAACTATACTCTGCGGGCTTGTCGCCAGTTCTCATTGTTTTTCCTCTTATGCCGCCTCGCAGGATGGTTTACCCATTTTTACTGAGCCGCCACACCAAGAGCGGACTCCAGATCACTCAGCATAATTCCCAGAGAGGTAATGCCGCCTTCGGCAAGATACCAGATCCCCGGGTTCTCCAAGATAACCAGATTACCGTTTTTGTAAGCATCAGTCATCATAATCAACTCGTTCTCCATGATCTCCTGGGCCAGCTGCGCGCCGGTGGCACTGATGGCGGAGTCACGGTCCATAACGAAAATGTACTCCGGATTCAGGGAGACAATGGCCTCAAAGGAAACTTCATTGCCATGGGTGGGAGTAGAGCCGGTGCTCTCAGAACTGTCCCCGCTGCTTCCATGTCCGCCGCTGCGCTCACTGCTGCCATGCCCGCCGCTGCGCTCACTGCCGCCGCTTTCGTTGCTGTCATCACTGCTTCCATGTCCGCCGCTGCGCCCGCTGCTGGTGGATGCCGCCTCAACACCAATATTATCAAATCCGATTTCATTGACAATCAGAGAGCAGCGGCCATCGTTGCCAAGCAGATTAAAGCTGCCGCTGGTACTCATACCCAACACACAGGTCTTCCCTTCGGCAAACTCGGCCAGAGATGCAATACGGGCATCATACTGTGCCAACAGTTCATCCACCTGCTCAGTTTCGCCAAAGATGGTGCCAATTGTTTTGGCATTGGCGCGGATCGCTTCGACCAGGCCGTCATCAGAAACGGTGGTCAGACGGAGTACCGGGGCAATCTCGCCAAGAGAATCCATGTATTCAGCCATACGGCCGCCCATCAAAATCAGGTCCGGCTCACAGGCCATGACTGCTTCCAGATCAGGAGTCTTGACAGAGCCCATGATGGGAAGACCGTCATTATAAGACTGGAGATAAGGCAGGGTGATGGTGGGAACGCCCACGATACAGCCGCCCAGCCCCAGGTTATCCAGAATATCCAGATTAGCCAGATCCAGTACGACGACGCGTTCTGGCTTATAAGGTACAGTGACCTCTATCGCCTCGCCGGCGGAATCTCTGCCGGTAACAACAACTGTCTCAGGCTCACTGGGATCTTCGCCTTGAGCAGCAGGTGTTTCATCATCCGCGCTGCTTTCAGAAACACTGTTCCCGGCAGAAGCCTCTTCCGTATTGCCGCCACCGGCAGTTCCCGTAGTATTGCCACAGGCGGCCAGACCCAAAACCATAATACAAACAAGAATCATAGAAAATACTTTTTTCATAATCACTTTGTCTCCTCTTCTATTTAGAATTACGCATGTTTTCCCCCGACTTTTCCTATGCAGGCTGTCTGATTTTTCTGTGAAACCATAAATCAATAATAAATGGACAGGGGTCTCCCCTCGATCTCCATGATCTCGAAATCCACATTGTAGATTTCGCTCAGGTTTTCTTTCGTCATCACCTCCTCAACCGTTCCCATTTTTGCGATTTTCCCATTCACAAAAGCACAGATATAATCCGAATAGAACGCTGCATAATTAATCTCATGCAGGACCAAAACCACCGTCTTTCCAAGCTCATCGCAAAGGCGTCGGACGATTTTCATCATCTTGCTGGCGTGGTATATGTCCAGACTGTTTGTAGGTTCATCCAGAAGAACATACTCCGTGTCCTGAGCGATGACCATGGCAATATAAGCCCGTTGGCGCTGGCCGCCGGAGAGTTCATCGATAAACTGATCCTGAATGGCCTCCAGTTCCATATAGGCAAGGGCCTGATCAATGATTTTCTCGTCCTCCTCCGTGTTGTGTCCTGCGGAATAGGGGAAGCGCCCAAAAGTCACCAACTCTCTGACGGTGAGCTTCATCTGAATATTGTTGGTCTGGGTCAGAATTGCCAGACGCTTGGCCAGTTCTTTACTCTTCCAGGCGGAAATATCCTGATCCTCGAACGTGATGATACCGCTGTCCCGGGCAATCAGCCGTGAGATCATACCCATGACAGTGGATTTCCCGGCGCCGTTGGGGCCGATGAGGGACGTCACCTTGCCCTTGGGAATCTCAAAGCTGACAGAGTTCACAACGGTTAGTAGGCATTCTCAAAAAAGGAGGTTACACACTATGAAGAAACAGACAGAGAAAGACAAGCTCACAGCCCTTTACGAAAGATTATCCCATGACGACGAGCGAGCCGGGGAAAGCGTATCTATCGAAAACCAGAAGCGGATTTTAGAGGACTACACAAGGAAAAACGGGTTTACGAATATCCGGCACTTTACAGATGACGGAATCCGGGGAACTACGTTCAAGCATCCGGGGCTTGACGCTATGTTAGAGGAAAACCGGGCGGGGAACGTGGCAACGGTTATCATCAAAGACCAGTGATTATTTCGCGCCAGCGGATCCGGAGCGGAACGTAGTTCCGCTCCACTGATTTTCCTTAGCGAACCACCGGTTCGCCTTTGGGATCCACCCCGTAGGGTTATTTCCTGGGTTTTGCGAAATACTCTCTCATGTTCATGCTACCCGTTTCTATCCAACAGGCGGTATGTGCATAGCGGTCCACTATGGCTTCCGTCTGGACACCCTCGCCAAGCCGCTTGATCCAGTCATCTTTCCGGTACTGGGTGCAGAAGATGGTGGAGGTGGAGTCAGACCGCCGCTCCATCAGTTCAAAGAGAAAGTACAGCTCACTGTCCGATATGTCTGAGACCAGCCATTCATCCAGAATGAGGAGCGGGATTTTTCCATACCGGTTCAGCAGCTTCTTCGGGCTGCCTATGATGGCAGCACAGTCACCGTATTCCATGAGCAGGTCAGGAAGGCGGATATAAAGAGCCCTGAACTGGTTGAGGCATGCCTGTTTCCCCAGGGCACAGGCCAGGTATGTCTTGCCTGATCCGGTAAATCCCTGCAGGACGATGCTCTGGTGGGCATCAATGTACTGGCAGTTTAACAAGTTCCCAAGAAGCTCCCTGTTCAGCCCGCGGCCTTCATACAGGATGCCCTGCATGTCCGCCTACGGGAAGCGCAGTTTTGCAGACCTTATAAGCCTCTGGATCTTTGCGTTGTACTTTTCCTGATAGACATAATCCACCAGCCGCTGCATCCTGTCATCAAACGGCAGCCCCAGTGTGGCTGGCTCAGCCTGCTGCGCCTCCAGCCCGGAGATGATTTCGCCAAGGTTCATTTCGCGCAGTTTGCGCCTGCTCTCATCATTGATCATTCCCGCCACCTCCATAGTAATCGCTGCCACGCAGGTACCCCATGGGTGTTTTTGCCCTGTCGGAGGCTTTCTTCTGTTCCATGTAGATTCATCTTGATTGGCAGCCAGTATGGAGCTAAGATGGTGGTAACGGGGCTTCTTAATCCCACTGGTGACTGCGAATTCACAGGCGGCTTCCAGGCGCGCTTCGGAGTACTTGTTGCCTGGCCGCAGAACAGCCAGGGCAGGATTGTAGCCCTGTTCTTTTACGGATACGCCCTCGAAGATCCGGCCAACCACTTCTGCCGTATATTTCCCGATGGCGCCTGCCCAGTTCCTGATGCGTACATCGTCCCATGGAGAGATACGGAACCTGTCCGGCATGTCCTCCTGGTGGGTGGAATACTGGTTCTTCCTGCCGGATGGGAAGCGGTTGTGGGTCGCGATGCGGGTGTTACCGCTGTAAATCTCCACGGTGCTGTCCGTGACTTTCAGGTCTACCGTTTTGCGGGCATACTGGTAAGGACAGGAATACCGGTTGTATTCAAACACCACATGGAAGTCAATGTTCACCTTCCTGCCGTATACCCATGTGGCAATCTCATAAGGAATGGAAGGCAGGGGATGGAGAAAAGGCTTCTCATCCAGGTAAGCTTCATAGCGGCTGCCTTCCCGTTTCTGGAAGCTGCTGTGGTTAAAGGCATCAAGTTTTCGGAATACGGCAGCCTTCAGCTCATCAAAGGAGCAGAACATTTCATTCCTGAGCCTGGCGATGACTGCGGTTGCAACCTTGCCGACAGTTCCCTCCACAGATGCTTTCTGTTTGGGCTTGCGGATTCCCGCAGGCATGATGGCTGTCTGGTAATGGCTGCCAAAGGCTTCATAATCAGCCGTCAGGACGATCTCCCCTTCCCTGGGATGGGACACGACGCCTGTCTTCAGGTTGTCGCAGATGAGGCGTGTGGCCACACCGCCAAAGTACTGGTACATATGGACATGGGCGCGGATGAAGGAATCCATCTTCATGTCCCGGCAGGGCTCTACATAAGAATACTGGCTGTATGGCAGGGGCGCCACGAACAGATAGACTTTCACGGCTTCCCCTGTTGCCGTATCCACATATTCCATCACCGGGCCTGACCAGTCCACTTCGACTGCATCTCCCGGTTTATGTTCCAGATGGTTTGTCAGCTTGTTCACAATGGTATAGTCGCTGTATCCTTTGCAGTATTTCGTGTATCCCATGGGAATGCTGCCAGCCGCCCTGCACTGATCCTGGTATTCCTGCCAGAGGAGCTTCAGGGTGACACCCACCCGTTTCAGTTCCTGATGCACATATCCGTAATCGGGCTGGGCATATATGGATTCCTGCACGAACTTGTCAGGATAGAACATGCGGTAAACCGAGTCTTCATCCATGTCTCTGACATCTTCGTAGGAGATGCCATTTTCATCTGCTTTGTGAAATACATCACCAACAGAGTTAACAGAAATGTGTCTTGTCCGGGCAATGACATTTCTTCCCATTCCATTGCCCCGAAGCTCCAGTATGAGCTTCACATTGATTTTTTTGGCCATAATATTCGGCCTCCTTTCGTAGAATCGGAGACAATTTCTCCAAACATGATTCTACAGGAGACACTTACTAATCGTTAAGCACATACCATAAATTTTAAATTGGATCCATTCGTGTGAAGGGTGGATCTATTCCGAATACTGGTTATAAACTGGATCCTTTCAGCTGACTGGTGGATCTCAAATGAATATCAATGGCTCCCCAGGCGCGAAATATTCAGGGATTAAATAAGTTTCATGAGTTATGGCAAGGTGCGGTATCGAAAGAAAATAATTATACCCCATTCTTCTTCCCATGGTATCGTGACCGCCGAATGTTCTCAAGCGAATATAAAGAATTTTCAGAAATGTATAAGGCTAGGAATGGTAGATATCTGGCAGTTGAAGAATTGGATGAAAAAGAACAATGGCTATATGAAAAAGGTACTTCTTTACAGATGCTCATGTGGCGAAGAGTAAAGATCAAAAATCCGGGTGAAGATGGTTTTATGCAGGAATTTCCGTCTACCCCTACAGAAGCATTTCTCAATTCTGATGGCGCGAATATCTTTGATATCAAATGCATCCATGAAAGGCTTATCAATATTGATAAGTATGCAAAAGTCTTACAGATTCCTAAAAACATATCCCCTATATTAAAACAGAATAAGCAATATTTAAAAATTTGGAAATATCCTGTCAGCGGAGAGCGTTATTATATTGGTTGTGATGGCGCGGAAGGATTAGGCGGTGATCATGATTACTCTGTGATTGAAGTATTAGATGCTGATGGATTCCAGTGTGCAGAATTTAGGACTAACCGCATAAAGCCTTACATATTCTCTGAAATCTTACATGAAATGGCATTGTACTATAATAATGCGCTCCTATGTATTGAACGTGCAAGCGCAGGAATTACCATCATAGAGAAAGTAAGAGATACTTACAAATACGTGAACATGATGCGCTATAAATCTTTTGATGCAAAAGGTAAAAAGACTTATAAATGGGGATGGGAAACCTCACAGAGCAGTAAACCCAAAATGATAAACAGTTTTGTTGAATTATTTGAGACAGGCGGCATGTGTGTCAATTCAAAGGAACTGTTAAAAGAAATGAAGTTATTCCAGTCGGTAGACGGCAAGATGTGTGCTATATCGGGGCATGATGATTGTGTTATGGCAATGGCACTTGCGATTGTCGCTATGCTTAACCGTGTACATTATGGAAAACCATTAAGGAAAGGATAAATAAATTATGTGGTATGAAGTAGAATTAATCAGAATGATAAATATAGAAACAGACAGCGAGTTTAAGGCTCCGGCAATACAGAAATTGTGCAGGATGGAATCTTTTGAGTTCGATAAAGACTGTGAAGGGACTATACGGAAATTCTTACAGGACAATTTTATGCAGGATGGATATTATCTTGTAGTCGGAGAGAGTGACGGTGGATTCCC
>OFFY01002140.1_pt1 | contig 14680 bp, 11 predicted proteins | sample 1521481 | NCBI WGS metagenome assembly OFFY01 (sample SAMEA3504117, study PRJEB24116) | mouse gut metagenome | biome: mouse gut; feature: mouse-associated habitat; material: faeces | place: Denmark | collected 2011
CGGCTTCCTGAAGCTTGGCTTATCCCAGCTTTATCTGTGGGAAGCCGGAAACGGGCGCTTATATGACCTGAAGCTCTTTTTTGGGGAAGATGCTGTGGACAGCTACTTCGGCATGCGGGAAATTAAGATTGACGGGGAGAAGGTACTGCTGAACGGCAAAGCGGTGTTTCAGCGTCTGGTGCTGGATCAGGGATTCTATCCGGACGGAATCTATACGGCTCCTTCCGACGAAATTCTGGTGCGGGATATTCATCTGGCTCTTCAGGCGGGCTTTAACGGGGCCAGACTGCACCAGAAGGTGTTCGAGGAGCGGTTCCTGTACCACTGTGACAGGCTGGGCTATCTGGTCTGGGGAGAGCAGGCGAACTGGGGGCTTGACTACAGCCGTCCCGACGGGCTGAAATGCTTCCTGCCGGAATGGATGGAGGTGCTGAAGCGCGATTTCAACCATCCTGCCATTGTAGGCTGGTGCCCCTTTAACGAGACCTGGGATTATGAGGGCAGGAAGCAGGATGACGACCTTCTCCGCATTACTTACCTGATGACGAAGCAGTACGACACCACCCGCCCCTGCATCGACACAAGCGGCAATTACCATGTGCAGACGGATATCTATGACCTGCACGACTATGAGCAGGACGGGGATGCTTTTGAGGAGAGATACAGGGATTTTGCCCAGGGAGGGCCTCTCCCGGACAATCACGGATACAGGCAGACGCCGAAAGAGGGAGTTCCCGTCTTTATCAGCGAATACGGCGGCATCAAATGGAATGTGGACCAGGCGGGCAGAGACGACGCCTGGGGATACGGAGACGGCCCCGGGACCATGGAGGAATACCTGGAGCGGTACCGCCGCCTGACGGATGTGCTCATGGACAATCCCAGAATGTTCGGGTTCTGTTTTACACAGCTGTATGATGTGGAACTGGAAGTGAACGGCCTGTATACGTATGACAGGGAAGCCAAGTTTGATATGGAGATCATCCGACAGATTAACAGCAGGAAGGCGGCCATTGAGACAGAAGAATAAGAATGGTTTTGTATGGCGCAAAACAAAGGAGGCGGTTATGGCACCACTACATATGACACTGTGGGTTGGGTATCTCCCAGGGACCTGGCGCATCCCGAAGAGACGTGGGAGCTGATCAAGTTTATGAGCGGCGAGATGTATGAGAGCGTATTGAAAGTGACTCCCGTGACGCCCTGAGCCCACAAGGACTCTGCGCATGTATTTTATGATGCGGTTACGGAAGCGGGTCATCCGGAAGCGGCGGAAGCAGTGCAGACAATGATGTCTGTGGAGAAAAAGAACGGCGTGCTTTATGCGGCTGACTGGGCCGGCGATGCAAGTAAGGTGTGGGATGAGAGCTATAACAATTTCCTGGACAGCAAGGCTGACACCGATTTGAAGGAGTTGGCGGACAAGGTGAATGAGGTCATTGCGGCGAACCTTTGGTTTGACATATCAATTCAAAAAAGATATACTGATAGCAATGTAAGCGGGGTGAATAAATGGAGAAGGAACTTCTGTATCAGAAAATATATAATGACCTTTTGCAGGGAATCAGGACTCATAAGTATCCGCCCGGCAGCCGTCTTCCGTCGGAGAAGGAGCTGACAGAGCAGTACGGTGTGAGCCGCATTACGAGCAAAAAAGCCCTGGAGATGCTGGCCGACAGGAACTTTATCACCAGAAGGCCCGGGAAAGGCTCCTATGTACTGGAGAATGCCGGGGCGGAAGGGGAGAAGAGCATGGCCCTTCTGCCGGGAGCTGCCGCGGAGGGCAGGGGAAGGCTGATAGGTGTAGTCCTGGACGGATTCGGCGCCGCATACGGCAGCGATATCGTCAACGGAATCGAACGCGAGTGCAGGAAGCGCAATTACCACATGATACTGAAATGCACCTACGGCAATATGGCGGAGGAATCGAGAGCCATAGGGGAACTGATTGCACTGGGAGTGGAAGGCATCATCCTGATGTGCGTGCAGGGAGAGACCTATAATGCGGATGTGCTGAGACTGTCCGTGGAGCAGTTTCCCATCGTCATGATTGACAGGGAGCTGACAGGGCTGCCGATTCCCTGTGTGTGTACGGACAATTATCAGGCGTCCAGGGATCTGATGGCGCTGCTGATTGAGAGGGGGCATAAGGACATTTGTTTTCTGTCCCATCCTTCCATGCAGACATCCAGTGTGGCGGCGCGTTTTTCGGGCTATCTGGACAGCCTGTTGGAGCACGGCTTAAGAACCGGCGAGGACATGTGGCTGAGGAATCTGCAGGCATTCCTTCCCCGGATGGGCGAAGACGAGGGGGAGGAGCGGGCGGACATTAAGGCGGTGAAAAATTTCATTATAAAGCACTCTCATGTGACCGGTTTTTTTGCGGTAGGCCTGGAACTGGGAATCATGGTCTATAAGATATTGCGTGAAATGGGGCAGGAGAAGGAGAAGGAAGTCGTGTTTTTCGACGGTATAGACGAGGCCTGCGATTCCAATCCCGTTTTTTCCCATGTGGTGCAGGATGAATATCTGATGGGAACCATGGCGGTCAAATATCTGAAGAACCGCATGGAAGGGAAGGAAGTGCCGAAGAGATATAATGTTCCCTATAAGGTAATCAGGGGGGAGGGGCAGGGTTAAGTCCTGAGCTCTGTCTCCATTCCCTTGCACAGCTTCGTCATCACCTGTTACGCCACGTTCTCCGGGATGTCTTACTTAAAAAAGCTGAACAGGACAATACAGGATATCACATTTCCAAGAATGTGCGAAAACGTACTGATAACGCAATTTCCCGATTTCCAATAAACTACTGAGAAAATCAAGCTGTCAATGAATACATTGGAAATGTCAAAAATCACAACACCAATGTTTCCTGTGGCAATATGCCCTGCTGCGAAAATAATGGACGATACAACCGCACAAATCCAAGCGGGAAACAGCTTTGAGGTTTTTCCGAAAAAGAAGCCGCGAAATGCAATTTCTTCGCCAAATCCTCCGAGGATAAACTGTATGATCAGTAGTATTGTCTTATCAAAAGACAGGAAGGAACTCGTCCGGCCGAGTACGTGGTCAGCAAATTCCCCGCTGAAAATCAAATTTCCCACAATAATCGTTGCGATACCACTAAAGCATGGCACCAATGCCCATGCAGTTACACCCGGCTTTTTCATATCTTCCACAATTGTATTAAAACGCAAACCCGATTTGGCATTCGGCGTTTTGGAAACTATTTCCACAAGGAAGAAAAACGCAATTCCAACAAACACGGAATAGCCCGCAATATTCGAGGACGGCACAATTTTCGTCGCCGCCAATACTACCATGATCGCCACACCTGTCATCGTGAGGACGGTACTCTTTTTATTATTTTCCATAGCCTGCTGATTTTTCATTTCATTTCCTCCTATTCCAGTACCGTCTCTGCACTACGGTGGGCACCTTCGTTCCGAGACTGTTATAAAATTTCCTATTGACATTTCTTAGCTGGACTGTATTGATAATATCGCGCCGGTGTATACCCGTTCCAAGTGCTCTGCAATCAGCTTTTCATCGAATTCAAGCGAGTTGTTCGCAATAATGCTGGCGTAACCGTGAACAAACATCGCAAGCGTTATAAAAACCTCTTTTGCTTGGTCTAAATCCATTTGGTCTAAATCCAAATTCATCCCTTGCTGCATTGCCGAGAGGACGGGCTTAAGCCCCTCGGAATTTATCATTTCAAGCAAACTGTTACCCTTTGTATACCCCGATTGAAACAGAAACCGAAACAAATTCGGCTCATCCACCGCAAAACGAATATAATTCAGCCCAATTCCAAGCATGATTTCCTCTTCGTTTCCCGAAACATTCATTAAATACTCCAGGTGAAACTGATCGGTTCTCTCAAAAGCCGCAAGCTTTAGATTCTCAATCGTAGCAAAGTGATACATAACAGGATGCGTAGAGCAGTTCAGTTTATTTGAGACAATCCTTGCATTGATGTTTTCCCAGCCCTCTTCACGAGCAACCTTAAAGGCAGCATCAATAACCATCTCTTTTGTGATTTTAGGTTTTGGCGGCATAACTTTTCCTCTTGTTTAGTAATTTTTGTTATGTAACGATAATTACATTATATATCGCCGCAGTGGTTTTGTCAATCGGCCCGGATAAAAATTTGTCTACTATACGTTGGCAAAGGTTTTAGGTCGGTTTTCGGTCGTGAGTATAAAATGTGTTTTCGGATTGACATATCATTAAATAACATATATAATATATTCAGCACTTTTTTGCAGAGAGTACTAGGAGAATATATCTGTGACAGGAGAAGCGGAAGGGACCTGCACACCGCATCGGAGGCGGGATGAGACAGAGGTGAGGAGGAACAGGGATATGAAAATACCGGAAAATCTGAGAAGGAGGGCAGCGGAACTGGAAGAATACTACGCAGCTCATTATGGGGCACTGGCTCCGCTGATTTCCAGATGCTTTTTAAATACCATGGAGACCACGGTAAAGCAGCTGGAGGACGGCAGTTATTTTGTCATTACCGGAGACATTCCGGCCATGTGGCTGCGGGACTCCTCGGCCCAGGTCCGGCCCTATGTGCAGTTTGCCGGGGAGGATGCGCAGCTGCAGGCCATACTGGAGGGTGTCATTGCGAAGCAGGCCCAGTTTGTATGCATTGACCCTTATGCAAATGCCTTCAATGAGGTTGCCAACGGGGCGGGCCATCAGGACATAACGGCGCGCAATGACCATGTGTGGGAGCGGAAGTATGAGGTGGATTCCCTGTGCGCGCCGCTTTATCTGGGATACCATTACTGGAAAACCACGGGAATTGACAGAATTTTCACCGAAAGCTATTATAACATGATTGCCGCGGTTGTCAGGACTTTTCAGACAGAACAGGATCACGGGAAATCCGATTATTATTTTCAGCGCCATGACTGTGCGAAAACCGATACCTTGCCCAATGAGGGAAGAGGGACTGCGGTGAAGGTGACGGGAATGACCTGGTCGGGATTCAGACCCTCCGATGACTGCTGTGACTTCGGCTATCTGATTCCCTCCAACATGATGGCGGTGAAGGCTTTGGAGTTTGCGGAGGAGATATGCCGGGAGTGTTATGGGGAGGGGGAGCTTGCAGGGAGATGCGGGAAGCTTGCCATGGAAATCCGTGAGGGGATTCAAAGGTACGGGGTGTTCCGGCATCCAAAATACGGACAGATCTATGCCTATGAGACAGACGGATTCGGCAACTATAATCTGATGGATGACGCCAATTCCCCCAGTCTTTTGTCCATGCCGTATCTGGGCTACTGTGACAGGGAGGAACCGGTCTATCAAAATACGCGCAGATTTATTCTGTCTGCCGATAATCCTTATTACTTTGAGGGAAAATTCGCAAAGGGAGTGGGAAGCCCCCACACGCCCAAGGGGTATGTGTGGCATATCGGGATTATCATGCAGGCGCTCACCTCCGGGGACCGGGAGGAGATACAGGAGTGCCTGGATATGCTGGCAGGAACCCATGCAGGGACGAATTACATGCACGAATCCTTTGACCCTTCGAATCCGGCAGCGTATTCCAGGCCGTGGTTTGCGTGGGCTAACACGCTGTTTGCGGAGCTTTTAAATAAGCTGATGGAGGAAGGGTTCTGGCGGTGAGAGAATCGGGAAATCCGATAAAACGGTTTGATTTCGGATATCCGGAAGGGTTTTGGCAAAGGGGAGGAATTCCCCCGGCTTTGCTCAGGGTATTGGGGCGGAGCCGGGGGAAGCGTGTCCCGGGAATGAATTAATACAATTCCGAGAAATCAATATAGAAATCTTCGTAAATATGCACCTTTATCTTATCCTGGAAAGAATAAGTCTCCGGCGTGAATTCTTCCTGCTCAAAGTAATTGACCAGGACTTTTTCCGTGCGGGGGTCAATGATCCAGTATTCCCTTACAGAGGCATCCATGTAAAGGTTCAGCTTGCGGACATAGTCCAGGCTGGCCGTGGTGGGGGAAATGATTTCGATGATCCAGTCCGGGGCGCCGCTGCAGCCCTTGTCGGTCAACTTACCGGGATCACAGATCACGCTGATGTCGGGTTCCACGATGGTGTCGTGGTCTTCAAACAGCTTGACGGCAAAGGGGGCAGGGTAGATTTCGCAGCCACCTTTTTTGGAGCGGATATAATTCCGTATGGTTCCTGACAATTCCATCAGGATTTTCTGGTGAATGCGGCTGGGAGCTGCCATATAGTAGAACTGGCCGTCGATCAGCTCCGCACGGACGTTTTCGGGAAGATTGTAATAGTCTTCTTCGGAATAATAATACTTTTGAGCTAATCCCATAGTGATTTCCTTTCCAGGTTTTCCTTTTCGGAAGGGCGGTAAAAATTCAGTATCTGTTCCCGGAGGCGGCTCCCTGCTTACCCATAAACCGCATTCACGATTTCCCCTGCCATCTTCGGTTTATTCATAGTATAAATATGAATATTGTTCACACCGTTCTCCCGCAGGTCACGGATCTGCCGTATGGCATAGTCGATGCCGGCTTTCCGCATGTCTTCCTTATTATCTCCGTAATTGGCAATCAAATCCGCCAGGGCCTTGGGCACGCTGGAGCCGGAGAGGCTGACGGTGGTGCCGATCTGCCTGGCCGTGGTGATGGGCATGATGCCTGCGCAGATGGGGATGGTGATGCCCTTCCTTTCCGCCTTTTCCAGGAAAGAATAGTAGTAGTCATTGTCAAAAAACAGCTGGCTGATGAGAAATTCCGCTCCCGCGTTCTGTTTTTTTACCAGATTGTTCAAATCCGATTCCATGCTGAAGCTCTCGTAATGCTTCTCCGGATAGCATGCCCCTGCCACATGAAGCCCGGTATGCTCCTTCAGGAAGCTCATCATGTCGTTGGCGTGGGCAAAATCCCGGGACTGAAACTGCTCGTCGCTCATGTCTTTGGGACGGTCTCCCCGCAGCGCGAGCACATACGCTACCCGGCGCTCCTGCAGGCTCTCCGACACCCGGAGCAGGTCCTCCTTCCGGCTGCCCACGCAGGTCATATGGGCGATGGCGTCGATTTTCAGCGTGTTCTGTATGTAGGAAGCGATTTCCACGGTCTTGCCGCTGCGGCTTCCGCCTGCGCCGTAAGTGACACTGATAAAGTCGGGGTTCAGCTTCCCCAGGGAATCCAGTACCTCGAAGGCCGCTTCAAACTCCCCGTCCTTCTTCGGCGGGAAGACTTCAAAGGAAAGCGTTCCTTTCTGTACAAACATATCTTTTAACATGATAAAATCACCTGATTTCCTTATTTTGTCTTGATTTTAGGACATAAATATCGTAACATAAAAAGGAATTCATTTCAAGGGAAAGGTAGTTACGATTCACGAGAGGTTCACGGAAAACAGGTTTCTTAACGGAGGCTGCCGGATTGGGGATTTGTCCCGGATGGGCGGAGGCCCGGCCGGTAAGGGGTATGTTTTTTGTCTGGGAAGAGAACCCGGCGCGGACTGTAACAAAAGGTGCAGAGAACACTATGGGAACACAGGGATTTCAGGGAACAGGAGAATATGTGGCCAGCGAGGAGCTGATGGCCAGTGTCAATATTGCGATTGCACTGAAGAAGCCGCTTTTGATTAAGGGGGAGCCGGGCACGGGCAAGACAATGCTTGCGGAGGCCGTGGCCAAGGCCTTGGGCAAGCGGCTGATTATCTGGAATATCAAATCCACCACCAAGGCCCAGGAGGGGCTGTATGTCTACGATACCATTCAGCGCCTTTACGATGGGCAGTTCGGCGAGGAAGGGGTGGACGACATCGCCCATTACATCAAACTGGGCAAGCTGGGGGAAGCCTTCGACAGCGAAGAGCAGGTGGTGCTGCTCATCGATGAGATAGACAAGGCGGATCTGGAATTCCCCAACGATCTGCTGTGGGAACTGGACCAGATGGAATTTTATATCAATGAGACAAAGCGTACCGTAAAGGCGAAACAGCGCCCCATCGTCATCATCACCTCCAACGCGGAGAAGGAGCTGCCGGACGCGTTTTTGCGGCGGTGTATCTTCCATTACATTGATTTCCCGGACAGGGAGCTGATGGAGGAGATTGTGCGGGTGCATTATCCCGATGTGGAGGAGAATCTGCTGAAGAATGCCATGGAAGTATTCTACAATATCCGGGCCATCCGGGATATCAGGAAGAAACCCAGTACCTCCGAGCTAATCGACTGGGTGAACGCCCTGCAGATCGGAGGAATTCCCGCAGATACCATCAGGAAGGCTCTGCCCTTTGTGGGGGTAGTGGTAAAGAAGGATGAGGATTTGCAGCTGGTGCGCCAGGAACCGAATCTGTAGACAGACATCTGCAGAAAGGGCAAAGAGAAGGGCAGAAAGTATGCGCCATATAGGCTGGAAATTTATTTTTGAACTTGCTGTCATGTAAGGAGCTTGATATAATTGGCATTAACGTTTGCATATGAAAATTCTATTTAGGAGGGAAGGAACATGGAAAACATTTTGCAGACAGCAGACAGGCTCTTCCAAAACCGTTATATCAGTTCTATTAAAAAGGCATTTACCATCACGCTTCCGGTAATCATCCTGGGCTCGATCGCGTCGCTGATCAATAATATGCCCGTTAATATAGTGCAGGCAGGTCTGGCCACCCCGGCGGGACAGGTGGTTCGGGCTGTAAACGGCGCGGTTTGGCTGGGCAGCACAGCCGTCATGGCGATTTTAATTGCATGGACTTTGGGCTATTATCTCGGTAATGCCTATAAACTGAGTGGTACGCTCTCAGCCCTCACAAGTGTATCCGCCTATCTGACCATTTGCGTTACAACCCCGGATGGCGGTATCTCGCTGAGCCGTTTGGGTTCCAGCGGGCTTTTCGGCGCTATTTTAATCGCGATTCTGGCTACCGAGCTGTACCATGTATTTTCCAACCTTAAAATCAACATTTCGGAGGATATGGCGGAGGAGGTACGGCAAATGTTCGCAGCCCTTTTTCCTGTGATGCTGTCAGTTTTCTGCATTGCCCTCACAAACGGCATCATATTAATGACCTCCGGCAAAGGGGTTGATGAGTGGATTTATACTGGCCTGTCGTTTCTTTTTTCAGCGGCCGATGGAGGCGGACTTGCCGGTACCTTGTTTCTGGTGTTCGGCATCCATATTTTCTGGTTCTTTGGCATTCACGGCGGAAATGTGATGGACAGCATCATGGCCAGCGCTTTCGGCGAGAACCTCCTCCATAATACCGAACTGTATGCCATAAATCACAATGCCTTTGACGGGCAGCTTGCCATTATCAGCAAGGGCTTTCTGGATACATTTGTATTTATGGGGGGAGCGGGTACATCGCTGAGCATCATCATCGCCGTGCTGATTATTGCCAGGAGCCGGTATATGCGCGGCATCGCCAAAATGGGTGGTATCTTCGTGGTTTTCAATATGAATGAAATTGTATTGTTCGGCTTTCCTGTTATCCTGAACCCCATTTTGCTGATCCCTTTCCTGCTTACGCCGCTTACGGTGACGCTGATTTCATGGAGTGCCATGTCTCTTGGACTGGCTGCACGAGTTGTGACAGAGGTGCACTGGGCAATGCCGCCTTTGATCAGCGGATATCTGGCAACCGGCGGGCATCTGTCAGGCAGCATCCTCCAGATGATCAACATTACGGCAGGCATCCTGATTTATCTGCCGTTTATTCGTTTGATGGACAGACGGGCAGTGCAGAAGGAATCCCTGAAGGACAATACGGTTCTGTTAAAAAATACACTGAATACAGTGATTGAGAAAATCCATAACTCCACGGGTGAGGTTAATGGGGAGATTACGGATTTTTCAATCGTCCTGGAAAGCGTCATCAGAGATTTGAATGTGCTCTCTGCTCAGATGCAGCAGCAGATGCAATTGATGCAAACCTGTGACGAACATATGCGGACTATTGATACCTTGGTGGGCAACACGGATACCGGCATAAAAATCGTCCTGCAGAATATGGAAAAAATAAACACGCTGTCCACGACAGGCGCGCAGAATATGCAGCAAACGATGCAAGAGATGGAGGAAACTGTCCTCTCCGCGCAAAAAAACAATGAATTGGCCGGCCAGCTTAATCTGCGCTGTGAGCAGATTGAGGGAATCTTAAAAAGGATTGAGACGACGCACGGCGATGTTCATGGCAAAGAGTTTTCTGTGATGGACACCAAAATAAAAGGTTTATCGGAAACAACAGCGGAGGCTGTTTCCGATATTCAGGGTTTGTTACAAGGGATGAAAGCGGATATATCTGATATGATTGAGCGGTCTGAATTCAGTTTGAGGCAGGCAGAAACCGGACGGCAGCAGGTGATTGACACCAATCGGCTGTTCGGTGAAACTGTGGAGAATATTCACAACATTCAGGCGCAATGTCATACTGTCCTTCAGCACAGCGGCGGGGTAAGCGGCGAACTGCAGCAAATCAATGAACAAATCCAGGCAGCCTGTCATTTCTTTGCGGAAACAGCATCCCATACATCTAAAGTGGCTGCACAGGTTAGGGACAGGTCAGATGAGTCCAAAGAAATGATGCATAAGCTGCGGAAGCTGAATGTGGAAACCAGCCTTTTGACAGAGAATGCGTTTGAGAACCTTGAAAGATAGGTAATTACAGTCGCTGACAGCTTTTTGCCCCAATGGCTGCCGGCAGCATGGCGAAAATAACAAAAGTGTAAATATAGTATTGGGCTTGGCTATTAGGGAAATCAGTTATGGACAGAATCCATAACGAAATCGTAAAATGGCATGACAAACTGAATGATGCAGGAATCAAATAAACTCAGGAAAGAACATGGCGGGGAAAAGTAAGATATGTTCATAAAATTTTTCGAAACATTAAGAGAAAAAGGCCTTCGGGTAACCCTGGGAGAGTGGCTCACCTTCCAGGAGGCGCTGGACAAGGGGCTCTGTGGCAGTTCCCTGACGCGGTTTTATTACACGGCACGGATGATTCTGGTGAAGAGCGAAACGGATTTTGACAAATTCGACATGGCCTTCGATGAGTGCTTCAAGGCGGCCCAGAGGGAGACGGAAGTGGGCAAGGAGATGCTGCGCTGGCTGGACAAGTCGGACATGATGGAACTGGCCCACGAGGAAGCCAGGGATCATATGAACAAGATGGAGGATCTCCAGATTGACAAGGAGGACGTGGAGGAAAAGTTCCGTCAGCGCCTGAAGGACCAGGACAGCGAGCACAACGGCGGGAGCTTCTGGATTGGCACCATGGGCAAAACCTCCTTCGGCAATACGGGCGGCAACGTGGGCGGCGTCCGGGTGGGCGGCAAGACCGGATACCAGTCCGCCTTTGCGGTGGTGGGGGCCAGGAAATACCGGGATTTCAGGGACGACCGTGTCCTGGACAACAGGCAGTTCCAGATGGCGTTCCGGAAGCTCCGGCAGTTTTCAAGCCGTCTGGACATCCCGGAGACGGAGCTGGATATCAATGGAACCGTGGACAAGACCTGCAACAACGGCGGCTGCCTGCAGATCGTCATGCAGAAGCCCAGGAAGAACGCGGTGAAGCTCCTGCTCCTGATGGATTCCGGCGGCACCATGATTCCCTTCAGCAGCCTGCTGAACGACCTGTTCCAGGCAATTCATAAGTCCAATCATTACAAGGATGTTAAGACTTATTACTTCCACAACTGCATCTACAGCAAGCTCTACAAGACCCCGGAGTGCGAGAACGGAGACTGGGTGGACACGGAGTGGATGTTCCGCAATGTGGGAAGTGACTACAAGGTGATCATTGTGGGCGACGCGGCCATGGCACCGGAGGAACTCTATTCCGACACGGGAAATTACAGGGGGCCCAACGGCGGCCTGTCCGGCTATGAATGGCTGCAGCTGATGAAGAAGAAATACAAGAAAATCGTGTGGCTGAACCCGAAGATGGCTCCGGGGCGTGCTCCATGGCGGGAGGCGGAGACTGCGGTGAAGGAGCTGTTTCCCATGTACAAGCTGACAGTGGACGGGTTGAACCAGGCCATGCAGAAACTGATGTCAGCCCGCTGACAGTGACGGGATAATTGCGGGTTGTTGAAGGCTATTGGCTATGGGGAGCGTTATTCGTCTGGAAGAATACACGAAGATGGTGTCTCACCCTGCAACAGATGTGAAAGCTGAAGTTTTGTGCGCCCGGCTTATCGGACATGGCACAAGGCTCCGGAATGTGAAAACGGCGACTGGGTGAACCAAAAGTGGATGTTCCGCAATGTGGGGACTACAGAGATCCTAACGGCAGGCAGTATGCCTGCGGCATCTTCGGAAGAGAAAAAGTATAGTGAGGAGAGTAATGATTTACTGGCAGGGAGAAGATATCCTCATCCGGGATATGGAAGAATCGGACGTTTCCGGCATCTGTAGGGCGGATGGGGAAGAATCAGAAGATAATATTCGCTATTTCGATAAGCAGTTCGGGCATATCCGGGAAAAGGCATGCGCAGGCCTGATCGCCGTCTGCCAGGGAGAAATAGCCGGATACGTATATCTTTATTATCAATGTAAATGGGGCGGAATGGGGAATCAGGGCTATCCTGGCGTGGTGGATTTATATGTCCGGGACAAATTCCGCAGAAGAGGAATCGGCCACATGCTGATGGATGCGGCAGAGCAGATTGCGGCGGAATACAGCGGCCTGGTATATCTGGATGTGGGGCTGAACAGCGAGTTTGGCAGCGCTCAGAGACTATACGCGAAAAGAGGGTATATCCCCGACGGAAAGGGATGCTACTATGAGGAAAAGGTGTGCGGAACCAATGCGGTGTGCCGGAATTCCGATGAACTGACCCTCTGCCTGGTAAAGGGGTTAAGGTGATGGTTTATGACCAAAGCTGTTGTGTTTTTGCTGCCCGGGTGATGCTGCGGAACGGACAGGCAGGGGATCCGGATGTTGAAAACCGCCAATGATATACTCGTGAGCGCATACATTTGCCGCTTTCTGTTCCGGGCTGCGGAAGCGCTCACTCGTTATACGATTTCAACTGGCAGATGTTTTCAATCGTGAGTATATACTATGAAAGGAAACGGGAAGGAAAAAGTGAGAATCGCAACCTATAATGTATGGAATGAAGAGAAAGGCATGGGGGACAGGCGTCAATTGATCATAGAGGAAATCCTGCGTGTGGATGCGGACTTCATTGCCCTGCAGGAAATAACGCCCCGATTTTATCAGGAGTTTCTGGCAAAGCTTTCCCGGTATCCTTATTCCGAATATGGAAAATATACGAACGAGGAGGAAGGTCTGGCTGTTTTGAGCAAATATCCCATTACAGGCCGCACCTTTCTCCATACAGAGGAAGGTTATGGGGGAAGCTGCGGCCTGAATGTACTGCTTCGTGTGGACGGTATAAGGCTTTCCGTGACCGATGTGCATCTGCCGTGGGATTCGGCGAGAGTGAAGGAAGAGCAGATTGTGGCGATTGAGAAGTTCAGCCATGAACAGAAGGGGCAGGCCGATTACTTTGTCGTTTTGGGCGATTTCAACTGCGGCATCAATTCCAGTGTGCACCGCTTTATGACGGGTGAACAGACCATCGGCGGAAACGAGGCCAAGCCCTACTGGTACGAGGTGTATCATGGAGAAAGATAGGTTTCGGATAGCAGTTTCTATTGTAATCGGATATATTGTTTTATGGTATGCAGGAGCAATGTTCAGCTTCTTTCCATTTTTGGGGGATGATGCCGTTAGTGCAATAGGTTTTACTGGATTGTTGATTTGCCTTGTTATTGTAGCTTGCGCATGTTGGATAATAGACGAAATCTAGAAAAAATAAAAATTTCAAAATTTACAGGAAAGGCATGGAAAAGAAAAATGACAGTATTTGAAGAACTGAAAGCCAGAGGACTTCTGGCCCAATTGACAGACGAGGAAGAGATTAAGGAGCTGATCAACAACGGCAAAGCCACCTTCTACATCGGCTTCGATCCCACGGCAGACAGTCTGCATGTAGGGCATTTCATGGCGCTGTGCCTGATGAAGCGGCTGCAGATGGCGGGAAATAAGCCCATCGCCCTCATCGGCGGCGGTACGGGCATGATAGGAGATCCTTCCGGGAGAAGTGACCTTCGAACCATGATGACGAAGGAGACCATCGAACATAACTGCGAGTGCTTCAGGAAGCAGATGAGCCGTTTCATTGATTTCGCCGAGGATGGGGCTGACGGTTCTGCCGGAGAAGGAGAGCAGGGCAATGACGCAGAAAAGCATTCCAAAGCGCTGATGGTGAACAATGCGGACTGGCTGATGGATCTGAATTATATCGAGTTCATCCGGGATATCGGGGTGCATTTCTCCGTGAACAGGATGCTGACGGCAGAGTGCTACAAGCAGCGCATGGAGAAGGGCTTAAGCTTCCTGGAATTCAATTACATGATCATGCAGAGCTACGATTTCCTGAAGCTGTATGAAAATTACGGCTGCAACATGCAGTTCGGCGGCGACGACCAGTGGAGCAACATGCTGGGCGGCACGGAGCTGATCCGCAGGAAGCTTGGCAAGGACGCATACGCCATGACGATTACCCTTCTTTTGAATTCCGAAGGAAAGAAGATGGGCAAGACCCAGAAAGGGGCGGTATGGCTTGATCCCAACAAGACCTCTCCCTTCGAATTCTATCAGTACTGGAGAAATGTGGCGGATGCGGATGTACTGAAATGCCTGC
>OFFY01002145.1_pt1 | contig 14639 bp, 12 predicted proteins | sample 1521481 | NCBI WGS metagenome assembly OFFY01 (sample SAMEA3504117, study PRJEB24116) | mouse gut metagenome | biome: mouse gut; feature: mouse-associated habitat; material: faeces | place: Denmark | collected 2011
TGGCCTCCCGCTAGTCAGGCGAGCGCTCATCCCAGCTGAGCTATGCTTCCATGCATTTTAGTATAGCACATGTCCATAAAAATTGGAAGATCAAATTGAAAAATAAACGAAAAATCTTTGCCCATCAAAATCCTTTCCCGTTGGAAACATTGACATGCAGCCCCGCATACAATAAAGCATAAATAAACCTATGGAGGCAAAAACATGAGTGATTTAACTGCTACAAACTGTGGCTGCAACGATTCCTGCGGATGTGCAAACAGCAATAACGGCGGAGGATGCGGGAGCTGGATCTGGATTCTCCTGCTGCTGTGCTGCTGCAACGGTAACAATGGAAACAGCTGCGGATGCGGCTGCGGAAACAACGGCGGATTGTTCGGCGGCAACGGCGGAGGATGCGAATGGATCATCTGGATCCTGCTGCTTTCCTGCTTCTGCGGTAACGGCAGCTTCTTCGGCGGCAACAATGGATGCGGCTGCGGAAACAACGGTTGCGGAAGCAATAACTGCGGCTGCGGTTGCGGCTGCAACTAATCGCTGACCGGATGGATTTTCCATCCAAAACAGGCTCTCACGGGAAGCACGCTCCCTGGGAGCCTGTTTCCCGGAAAAGGAATGGGAAAAAGTCATGACACCAGGCGGCATTGGAAAGCGCCGCGGAAAACGTGCGCACATAACCTTACGCATGTCTACATAGAATAGAACAGAAGCTATTCTTGTCCGGAAAGGAGTGCGCACTATGGAGGACCAAAACACAAATGCCATCAACGCATTTGATTCCCTGTTTACAACCAACCAGATACAAATGCTGAAAATATTACTTCCCTGGCTGGCCCCTGAACACCAGGGCGGTTTCGCGGTCTACATAAAGCTGTTGGAGCTGCAGTATGCATTCACCTTTCTGCGGAAGGCTCCCGGAATCCGTCTGTTTGGGAACGGAAAACAGCTGTCCGCCGATTTCTTTCAGGGAGATAATACCGATACTGTCCAGCTGCTGGACGAACTGCTCCCCTTCAGCGGCCCGGGTGAACGTCAGAAAATTGAAAATATGAAAAACCTGATCCTGAATTTCAAGAAAATGCAGGAAATGATGGATATGATAAAAATGATGCAGGAACTCTTCCCGGAAGGGATGGGCGGAGACGGCAGCCCCATGGACTTTTTCTCCAATATGAATGGTATGGGAGACATGCCGGATCTTTCCTCAATGGCAGACATGGCAGCCTTTTTCCAGAACAGTCGGACGGAAACGGACAGCCCATGACCGTCTGTCAAACATCCAGCCTTATAAATATTTTGTCATACACCATTTAAGAAAATAAATTCTTATATTGGAAGGAGCCTTTCATTTATGAAAAACCTCGAAAGCAATACGGAATTCAGCAGAACGAGCACCTCCGGAGCCAACAGCGGCCACACTCCCAGGCAGGGTGCCGGAAATCACGACAGCGAACAGGGAAACAGCAGCAACAAGAACAGCTCCGACGCCTACGGAAAACCCGCCTGGATGTCGGATCCACTCGTAAAAGAAATCCCTGCAAAAAAGCTGCAGTTCCTCGAAGAACTCTTCGCCCAGGGACAGGGAAAGAGCCAGAAAGAACTAATGGCTTTTTTCATGCCCGCCATGAAGAGAGCCAGACAGGAAAACCTGACCTTCACCCCCCAGGAAGTCAGCGCCGCCATTGCTGCCATCAAAAAATACAGTTCCGCGGAAGAGCTGAAAAAGATCGACAAGATCCTGGAAAAAAGCAAACAGGGCGGCAAATGATCCATCGGTTCTCTGGAAATCCGGCAACCGCAGCAATCACGCCGCTGCCGGACTTCCAGAGCATGTTTAAAAAATTCTTTCCGTCAGCTGTTTTTCATAGTTTGCGAACACTAAAGTCATCTTGCTGATGACTGTCCAAATGAGGAATGTATAGCGGGCTGTGTCGTCCAAACGAGGCTCTACTGCTCCTCCACCGGCTGCTCCGGAAGTGCAATCTGCACCGCATTCTCCATCTTTTCAGTGTCAGTACCTTTCCGTCCCCTCCCCTATCCTAACCGTCAGTTTTCTGAAAGCCCCGTCCTCAAAATATTCCTCCAGGCCGGCGATATAAGCCTCCATCAATCTCCGGTTCAGCCACCCCTTCAGCTGCTGTTCATCCAACCTCATTTCCCTCCATCCAGACCGGCTTTCTGGGAAATCCCACATGGTAGGTGGGCTGTTCCATCGTCAGCTCATGCTCGCCGATAGCATACCTTCCGATTGTGACATCCTTTCCTATAATAATGCCCTTCGGATAATCGTTCAGGCAGCGGTTCAGCCGGTTTGTCTGCCTTCTCCTGGTTATCCTGTTCTCCTTTCTCCATAGGCGATTCCTCTCTCCCATAATTTTCCAGTACACCACTGCCTTAATTCCCGCATAATTCATGGCCGGATCCCTCACCAGGACAAGTCGGCGGCAGAAGGCAATGCAACGGACATGCCTGCTGACGACAACGCAGTACTGGTGCGGACAACTCCTCTTTTCTCTGTAAAGGCGCAAATGCCGACATCCTTTTTTGAGAACGCCGACATTTTTATCATTAGAAAAACGCTTTCCTTCCGTTATTACGGCTTCACCACAATGTTCACAATCCTGCCGGGCACGTAGATTTCCTTCACGATATTCCCTGTCAGCCGATCTCCCAGGGCTTCCTTGGCAGCCGCAATGACTGCGTCCTTCTCCATCTCCTTGGGAACGGAAATGGTAGCCCGGATCTTGCCGTTCACCTGCACGCCTACTTCCACCATGCTCTCCACAGTTTTAGCCTCGTCATAAGAAGGCCATGCAGTCTGGTATACCCTTCCCTCAAAGCCCGCGGCCTGCCATAGTTCCTCAGTGATATGGGGCGCCACCGGGTTCAGCAAAGTGATGAGCGTCTTATACTCTCCCCTTGTAACGGAATTTTTCTTATAAAATTCATTGATCAATGACATCATGGCTGCGATGGCGGTATTGTATTTCAGGGTCTCGAAATCTCCCGACACCTTCTTGATGGTCTGGTGCATCTTGGTCTCCAGATCCGCGCTGTAACCATCCTCTTCCACAAGCATATCCTGCAACTTCCACACTCTCTCCAGGAACCTGCGGCAGCCCTTTACACCGTCCTCGCTCCATGCTGCGCTTAAATCAAAGGCGCCGATGAACATCTCGTAGGTGCGCAGGGTATCCGCGCCGTACTCCCTGACGATATCGTCCGGATTCACTACATTGCCCCTGGATTTGGACATCTTCTCCCCGTTGGAGCCCAGGATCATGCCGTGGCTGGTCCGCTTCTGATAGGGCTCGGCGCAGGGTACATGGCCCTGGTCATAGAGGAACCTGTGCCAGAAGCGGGAGTAGAGCACGTGCAGGGTAGTATGTTCCATGCCGCCATTGTACCAGTCCACCGGCATCCAGTAGTCCAGGGCTTCCTTACTGGCAAGGGCTTCCTCATTCTTCGGATCCGTGTAGCGCAGGAAATACCAAGAAGAACCTGCCCACTGGGGCATGGTGTCCGTTTCCCGTTTCGCCGGGCCGCCGCAGCACGGGCAGGTGGTGTTCACCCAGTCCGTCATGGCCGCCAGGGGAGATTCCCCGTTATCCGTGGGCTCGTAGGATTCCACCTCCGGAAGCATCAGGGGCAGCTCGCTCTCGTCAAGGGGAACGAAACCGCATTTCTCACAGTACACGATGGGAATGGGCTCCCCCCAGTAACGCTGCCTGGAAAATACCCAGTCGCGGAGCTTAAAGTTGGTCTTGCTCTGTCCCAGGCCCTTCTCCTGGAGCCATTCCGTGATCTTCTTCTTGGCATCCGCCACAGACAGGCCGTCCAGAAAATCCGAATTCACCAGGATTCCGGACTCCACGTCTGTGTACACCGCCTCCTGGACGCTCACCGGGCTTCCCGCCACCACTTCAATGATGGGCAGGCCAAATTTCTTCGCGAAATCCCAGTCTCTCTCGTCATGGGCAGGCACCGCCATAATGGCCCCCGTCCCGTAGGTCATGAGCACATAGTCGGAAATCCAGATGGGAATCTCCTTCCCGTTCACCGGATTGGTTGCAGTGAAACCGTCGATCTTCACACCTGTCTTGTCCTTTGCCAGCTCCGTGCGCTCAAAATCGGATTTTTTCGCCGCCTGCTCTCTGTAAGCCACAAGGGCATCATAGTTTTTGACCTCATCCTTGTACTTCTCAATCAGCGGATGCTCAGGGGAAACCACCATATAGGTTGCGCCGAAAAGCGTATCCGGCCTGGTGGTGTAGATGCGGAGTTTCTCCTCCTTCCCTGTGAGGGTGAAATCTACCTCCGCTCCCTGGGACTTGCCGATCCAGTTCTTCTGGGACACCTTGACTCTCTCGATATAGTCAACTGTGTCCAGGCCCTGGAGCAGCTTATCCGCGTATTCCGTGATCTTCAGCATCCACTGGCTCTTTACCTTGCGGACCACCTCGGAACCGCAGCGCTCGCAGACGCCGTTCACCACTTCCTCGTTGGCCAGGCCCACCTTGCAGGAGGTACACCAGTTGATGGGCATTTCCGTCTTATAGGCCAGTCCCGCTTTGAACAGTTTCAGGAAGATCCACTGGGTCCATTTGTAATAGCCGGGATCCGTGGTGTTGACCTCCCGCTCCCAGTCAAAGGAATAGCCCAGGGCATGGAGCTGTCCCTTGAAGCGTTCCACATTGTTTTTGGTCACGATCCTGGGGTGGATGTGATTTTTGATGGCATAATTCTCCGTGGGAAGACCGAATGCGTCCCAGCCCATGGGATAGAGCACGTTGTAGCCCTGCATCCTGCGCTTGCGGGCCACGATGTCCAGGGCGGTGTAGGGCCTGGGATGTCCCACATGGAGCCCCTGTCCCGAAGGATAGGGGAATTCTACAAGTGCATAGTACTTCGGTTTTGAATAATCGTCGGATGTCCGAAAGGCATGTTCTTCGTCCCAGACAGCCTGCCATTTTTTCTCCACCTCGTGGTGGTTGTATGGTTTTGCCATATTTTGTCCTCCTATTCCAGTTCCGCAACAATCCTCTCCAGTACCGGTATTGGCAGAAGAATTCCTGTCCCAAATGCAGGGCCAGTATTTCTTCTGGGCACTGGAGCGGATTGTTGCTGTTTTCCAGTTCCGCAACAATCCTCTCCAGTACCGGTATTGGCAGAAAGCAGAAGAATTCTTGCGCATCAAAAAAGCCCTCTCGCATTTAGAGACGAAAGGGCTTCATTCCGTGGTACCACTCTAATTCACAGACCGTTATGATAAAGAACATTTCCGCCGGCCGCCTTCAGCATACACTGCCAAAACCGCAACAGCCCCTGTCCTTACAGCCTGTGCACTCAAAATCGATAACGGGATCAACCGCTCTGCCCTACCCACACAGTATCAATGCTTCAGGCGAGAACTCCGAGGCCAGTTGGGGAAATCTCCCTACCGCCTCACACCAGCCGGCGGCTCTCTGCAAGTTCCATTTCCTTAGTAATCCTCATCAAAGTCAATGACATATAAAATTGACTTTATTTTAACCGCTTTTCGGGCAGCTGTCAAGTTAAAATTCATCAAGAGTAAGATTAAATTCAGTCGTTAAATTCAGTCCATCCTACTCTCCCAGCGGATAAATCGCCATCTGATATCCATATAGGATCACAATATACGCTCCTTCCGCTGACTCTAACACACTGTCCGGCACCTCAAACACCAATTCCCCTTCCTCCGTCTCTCCGGGATCCAGGGAAGAATTGTTCAGACCCGCCGTATACGCCCACAGCTGAGCAGGTTCAATATAACTTTCAAATGTCCCGTCCGTAATCCCCACCTGGATGCCCGCACCGTTTCCGGGTATGGATAATCCCATAAAAGTCTCACTCTTCAGCCCCACATTTGAGAGGGTAAATGCCGCCCTCACAAGCTTGCAGCCCTCGCCTGCCTCATATTTCTGCAGACTTGCCTCAAAGGAATCTACAATTTGGCTGGAATGATAAGTCACTTCCCATCCTCCCAGAATCACGGATTCGTCTCTTTCATATTCTACCTTGCCCCCGGTCTGATCCACCAGAGAAACATATGTCTCCGGAGTGTTGACATTGGCATAAATATAGGACAGAGTATCGGAGGATGTCACTTCCGGATACTCCAGCGCTTCCTCTCCGTAATGAGATACAATTGAGGAGGAAGCCTCCTCCATCACATCCCCCAGATGTCTGAGATAATTTCCCGTCCCCGCCTCATACAGATCGATGGACGTAGCGGACCATACCTCTTGAATTCCGGTCTGGTCACCGGTGGTGCGATCCTGATAAAAGCTTCCGTACTCATAGGACGGCGTCAGCACAAGATAATAATCAGCCTCCGCCGCAGATGCCGGATAAGCCTCCCCGGGAAGATTCAGCATAAAATCTCCCAATATCCGCAGCGGCGCAGGGGAACCTTCCCATTCCGCCGAAGCAGGATTCCTGTAGAAGGCAATGATCTTTTTCCCCTCGATATCAATCGTCTCCGGCAAATCTTCTGCCGCAGGCTCCTGTAATGACAGCGCTTCTCCCACAACTACCGCCAGCATTGTATCGTAATAGGTCTCTCCGTCGATATCCGACACACTCTTGAACTCGTCGGTTCCGAACTTCCCCTCCATGGCCGGCAGCATGGAATCCCGCAGACAGCCGATATAGGCCAGCCCCTCGTCAATGGTGGCAGCCTGTACCGGATCCCCGTCCACATAGCTGTACAGGTACGTCTGTGTCCAGTCCTGTTCCGACCAGCCGTCGAAATACCCCAGCGCATTCAATTCGTCTCCGAGAACGGATAAGCTTATGGGATTGTCTTCAATCCACGTATCAACTGCTTCCCGCAGCCCGTCGGCATACTTCGCCTCTGCCGGAGCCCCCTTCAAAAGCCCCTTGATCACCTCTCCGTCCATTGGTCCGGCTACCGCCAGCATGGCATCTAAGCAATCGTAAGGATAAAAGGCATCCTCCAGCGCTTTCCAGAATTCGTCCTCCTGTGTCAGCACCTTTGCAAAAAATTCTCTCGCCAGGACCGCCCCGGGCGAATCCTGTGTCCTGCCGTTATCCCCCTGCTCTATCGCACACAGAAGAGCCGTGGCCTTAAATTGCTGACTCAGCGTTTCCGCAGTCTCCGCCTCCGTCCGCAGCCCCTCCTTGTCCAGGGCGGCCCAGTTCTTCTCAATATATTTCGTCAGGCCCGATTCCTTTCTGGCGGCGTCCCAACAGGACTCCGCCAGACTTTTCCCTCCCTGGCATGCCGTCAGACATGCCGTAGCGAGGCAAAAGATCATCATCGCCAGAAGTTTCGGGCCTGCAGCCTTAATCCTCACTGTTGTTCTCCGCAACGCTCTGCGCCCTTGCCGCAATCTCCTTCTCCTGTACATCGGAAGGAGCCTGCTCATAACGGATGAATTCATAAGCGTATACACCTCTGCCGCCCGTCATGGAACGCAGATCGGTACAATATCCGTGCAGCGAACTCTGCGGAATCTCTGCCTCGATGACCTGCTTGCCGCCTGCCATGGGATTCATCCCCAATACACGGCCTCTCCTCTTATTCAGATCTCCCATTACATCGCCGGTATAGGCATCCGGAACAGTCACCTTCAGGGATGCGATGGGCTCCAGCAATACGGGATGCGCCTCCATAAATCCTTTCTTAAAAGCCTGAATGGTAGCCATCTTAAAGGCCTGCTCGGAAGAGTCTACCGGATGATAGGAGCCGTCGTACAGCACTGCCTTTACGCCCACTACAGGATACGCAGCCATGGGTCCCTTAATGACGGATTCCTGAAGGCCCTTCTCCACTGCCGGGAAGTAATTCTTCGGCACGGTACCGCCTACCACTTCCTGAGAGAACTCGAAAGCCTGATCCAGATTGTCGGAAGGGCTGAAGCGCATCTTTACATGGCCGTACTGTCCATGTCCGCCGGACTGCTTTCTGTATTTATATTCCACATCGGACTGCTTCCGGATGGTCTCCCTGTAAGCCACCTTCGGGCGATCCAATTCTACATCCACCTTATATTCATTCAGCAGACGGCTGACGACGATATCCAGATGCTGATCGCCCATGCCGTATAACAGTGTCTGTCTGTTCTCGGAATCGTTCACCACCTTCAGCGTCAGATCCTCGTTGGTCATCTTCTGCAATGCCTGGGAAATCTTATCCACATCCCCTTTGTTCTTCGGTTTGTAGCGCATGCAGGTATAAGGCGTGGACACTTCCACCTTGCCGTACTTGATAGGCGTGGCCTTCGTTGAGAGGCTGTTGCCTGTCTTCGCATCGGAAAGCTTTGCCAGTGCGCCGATATCGCCTGCATGAAGCTCGGGCACTTCCATAGGCTTGTTGCCCTGGAGGATATAGAGCTTGCCGATCTTCTCTTCCACTTCCGTATCCACATTATAGAGCAGATCATCGGTCTTCAACACACCGGAATTCACCTTGATCAAGGAATACTTGCCGATGAAAGGATCTACGATGGTTTTCCAGATGGCAGCCGATTTCGCCTTGGAGAAATCGTAATCCGCATCGTAAATCTCATTCGTCTTCATATTGATGCCCTTGATCTTGCGGTTCTCGGGGCTGGGCATATATTTCACGATATCATCCAGCAATGTATAGACACCCTGGCAGAGCACATTGGATCCCATGGTCATGGGAACGATGGTGCCGTCGCATACATTGGTGCGCAGAGCCGCCCTGATCTCCGCATCGGAGAAGGTCTCGCCGCCGAAATACCGCTCCATCATCTCCTCGCTGGTCTCCGCCACCGCCTCCATCAACGTATCCCGACAGATCTCCAGATTCTTCTTATTATATTCCGGCACCTCGCAATCCACTACTTCCTTGCCCTGCCAGCGATGGCCGGTCTCGGAAACCACATTTACATAGCCCACAAATTTCTCCGCTTCACGGATTGGCAGATTGAAGGGAGCCATCTTCTTGCCGTACAGATTGGTCATATCTTCCACTACCTGGCGGAAGGAAGCATTGTCCACGTCCATGTTGGAAACATAGATAAATCTGGGCAGCTTGTACTTCTCACACAGCTCCCAGGCCTTCTGCGTCCCTACTTCGATGCCGGACTTGCCGTTCACAACGATAATAGCCGCACCGGCAGCGCTGACAGCTTCCTCAGCCTCGCCCACGAAATCAAAATAACCGGGGGTGTCGATCACATTGATCTTAACACCCTCCCACTCGATGGGAATAATGGATGCATTGATTGAAAACTTCCGCTTCTGTTCCTCTTTACCATAGTCGCTTACGGTATTGCCGTCGGGGACTTTGCCCATTCTGGATGTAATTCCGGACAGATACGCAAAAGCTTCCGCCAGGCTGGTCTTACCGCTTCCGCCGTGCCCCAGCAGCACCACATTACGAATCTTGTCAGTTGTGTAAACTTTCATTTGACTTTCCTCCAATTTTTATGTAATTTGGGTGTTTTGACATGATAATGACAAATGATTCAATTCCCATGTGTCTATTTTACTAGACTGAGCGGATTTTTACAAGATAATATTATGATTTCACTCAATTTTTCTCCCTGCAAATTTTCTATTGCTTTATAGAAATGAAAGTGATATTGTATAAGACGATAAATTTCAATGAAAAGAGGTATCCCCCATGTCCTTTATTACCTGCGGTTTTGTCGGTCTGGGCCTGATCGGCGGCTCCATCGCCAGAGCCCTGAGAGAGAATATTCCGAATAGCAGAATCGTCGCCACCGATATCAATGAAGCTGCCCTTTCTCTGGCAAAAAGGGAATCTGTAGCAGATATTACCACGGATTCCGTGGATAACAGCTTCTGTGACTGCGACTATATCTTCCTGTGCGCTCCGGTCAACAAAAATGACGAAAACCTCTCCGCCGTGAAAAAGGTTATGAATCCCCATTGCCTTCTCACGGATGTAGGCAGCGTCAAGACAGGGATCCACGAAACCGTCCGGGAAGCCGGTCTGGAGCATTGTTTCATCGGCGGCCATCCCATGGCAGGGAGCGAACGCGTGGGATTCCTCAATTCCAAAGCCGCTCTCCTGGAAAACGCCTACTATATCCTGACGCCCACCGCACAGGTTCCAAATGAAAAGCTGGAAGCCTACAGACAGCTGGTAACCGGCATGCGGGCCATTCCCCTGGTTCTGGATTATCTGAAACATGACTACATTACTGCCGCCATCAGCCATCTGCCCCATGTGATCGCCGCCTCATTGGTGAATCTGGTGCGGGAGAGCGATTCCAAAGACGGCGTGATGAAAATGATTGCCGCGGGAGGTTTCAAGGACATCACCAGAATCGCTTCCTCCCAGGCTGGTATGTGGCAGCAGATCTGTCTCACCAACGGGGCGAATATCTCCTCCCTTCTGTCCGATTATATTGATTCCCTCACCGCATTCCGGGAACTTTTAGACGGACATGATGCCAAGGCACTGTATGAACAATTTGAAAATGCCCGCATCTACCGGGACTCCTTCATCAATACCTCCAGCGGCCCCCTGAAACGCTCCTACCGCATCAGCGTAGAAATCGCTGATAAATCAGGCGCATTGGCAAATATTACTGCGCTTCTGGCACAGCGTGAAATCAGTATCAAAAATATCGGGATCACACATAACAGAGAAGGGGACGACGGTGTATTGAAATTGGAATTTTATGAGGAAAATGCCATGATACTGGCGGCCCATATTCTGAGGGAACAAGGGTATTGCGTAGATATCCGTTCGTAAGGAAATTCTAGGAAACCGAAAATACAACCCCTCTTCGGAAACCGGCTTCCGGTCACCGCAGAGGGGCTTTTTCAGCTGTTTTCTGTATTCCATGGGAATCACTTCCCCGGCATCTCCTGCTCTTCTTCTCTCCATGCCTGCGCCAGAGAGCTGCCGCACAGATGCAAAACAACATACCAGCCGCGCCTCCGCAGGTATCCAGCAGCACATCCGCAATACTGGCATACCTTCCCGGCACGAAATACTGATGAAATTCATCTCCGGCCGCGGAGAGAAATACCCAGACCGCCGTCAGCAAATACAGCCATCTTCCCTGCTTCATCCACTGACTCCACAGAACGTAAACCAGAATTCCCATACAGGCATATTCCGAAAAATGCGCAATCTTCCGCAGCGGATGCTCAAAATTTTCCGCCATACCCGCCATTTTCGCCTCACTCCAGGAAAAGCCTGACAAAGCGTTGGCCAAGCTCACGCATTTCTCGGAAATCATCCTGCTCAGGGAACCGGATTCCACGCTGTCCTGAGCGGAAAAGCTGAAAATCATGCTGTACAGAATCCCCAGCAGCACTGCGGCAATCCCCGTCACAATCAGCTTCCGCCGCTTAGGCCTGTCCCATGAAAAACTTCTGTGTTTATTTTTCATTGACAGTCTGATATACTTCTATCCTTGCAGAATCCATCTCCGGCATACCGATAAAGATTGCGCCGTATCCATAACCGCCTGCTCTCAGTTCAATCCTTACAATCTGCAGAAACGCATGAAGCACTTCCTTTGTCCAGATCGTCAGATAAGCCTCATATACTTCGCCGATCTGCAGCGGCTCTCCGCATTCAAAACCAATACCGTTTTTGGATACATCCACAATATTGATCGTCACTTCATTTCCGCTATGACCGTCCAGTCTCTTGATTACAAGCTTGGAATCTAAGTCTGTTCTTCTGTTCTTTCTTCTTTCCTGGTCCATACCTTTACCTCTCCTTCGCCGATGAATCATCTTCACCTTGAATACTTTTAGTATATCATTTCCTGGACCATATCTCAAGATAAAAAGAAAATTTTCAGCAATTTTCAAGCAGATAGTGTACAGCCCGATCCAGCAGCCATCGTCCGAAGCGGTTATTCTCCAGAAACAGCGGTTCTTTTCCCATACCGCCCTCCAGACGCAGGGTAGTCGCAATAATCGTTCCTTTGCCGCAGCCCAATTCACATAAATAATCATCTGCACGCCATTCCCGGCAATCATACCGCCGCAAAATCGGTCTCCGGTAATCAAACCTGTCATCTTCCTCATCCGCAAAGGCTGTGTCCGTAGAACTCCCAAAGTAACGCAGATCGTCCATCCAGCTTTCACGCAGGAGCCCTTCCAGCATTGGATGATCACACTGCCGTATCATGCCCTCCCTCCAGAAAGCTACAAAGTGAACAGGAAGTGCTCCCTCCTGCCGCTGGACATAGACAGCCTTCCCCCCGGCTTTTATATATGTAAAAATCTCAGGAGTAAGCAGGGAACAGAACAGAATCTCATAACGGTTAAGCCCCTCCCTTCCATCTGTCTCCTCTACCCGGGGATAGTATTTTTCCACCGTCCGGAACACATGCAGCGGATCATATAATCCCAGGTCTATATCACTTTTTTCCGGACACGGATAAAGGAAAATCGGCCAGCTGTTGACTGTCTGCGTATCCCCGCAGGCAAAGGCAGCCTGCAGAATACAGGTTTTCGGCTCTCTCACCCGGGGCAGCGGAAAAGTGAGATAGCACAGTTCCCCCACTGTACCATTGTCCACATCCCTGCCTTCTTTTCTGCCCTTATGCAATATTTCCCCGCAGGTTCCCTGAAGTTCCCATCGGACAACGCCTCCTGCCAGTCTGCAGCCTCCGTAATTAGAAAGCAGCACATGTAATCTATAGATTTCCCCACCGAAGAATCCGTACCGCTCCCTGGGCATAATCCGGTCTGCATTGATCCAGATTCTGGTTAAATCCCAGGCGGGCAGAAGCACCACATCCCCATTAAACCTGCCCAGGATTTCCGGATCAAATTTTTCTTCCATAAAATCGTCAAACAATCCGCTGGCAGCAATAGGAACATCCCGCAGGGAAGTGATATTGTAGCCTCCTATGATAGGAAAAGAGCGGGTCTGTTCCAGTGTCACCTTCCGGTGAACCATGGCATGATCATAGGACAGCGCTTTCAGCAGGGGAAATTCTTTCCGAATTCCGCTTTTCTCCATCATAACATCATGCTTTCCCAGGAAAAAATCAGGTTTCAGGCGGCATATGGGGTTTCTGGCCTCATCCTGAAGCTCCCAGAAGAAATGTTTCACACGGCTCCTCTCCCGCACCTCCCTTAAATCCCTCAGCGTATCGCTGTCGCAGAATTCCCCGAACAGCCATGGGCGATTCTGCTTCCATACCGGGGTAAATGCTTCCAGGATAGGTTCCATATTCTGAATATCCCCATAAAAATGGTAGTCCGAAAAGTCCGCATGATCCACAGCCAGACCGCCGTAGCATTCCCCGGACCCGGAATTGTCCCGAACCGGAATTCCCAGTATTTCCCTGGCCAGCCCATACATTTCTTCCAGAAGCGCCTCCCCCACCTTGTCATCCAGCTCGCACCCCAGGCTCAAAAATGCAACGCAGGGATGCCCGGCAATCTGGCGGATCAGCCTGGGAAACTCCCTGCGGATCCGCTCCTCCAGCCAGGGCGACTCCTCCGGCAGCCAGAGAGGAAGCTCCACCCACAGCAGCATACCGCTTTCATCTGCCAGCCGAAAATACGCCTCCCGGGGAATATAGAGACAGTGTTTTATCATATTAAATCCATATCTTCGCACCTTTCGGATCTCATCCCTGATGACATCTGCTCCCGGAGCAGGAGTAATCTCCTCGTAACAGCCCCAATGCAGGATACCTCTGGGATATATAGGAGTTCCGTTCATAAGCACTCTGGATTTCTCTCCCCGGATCGTCCTGAACCCAAATGTATTCTCCAATTCCAGCTGCGTTTCCCCGTCCGAAAGAAGCAGGTCATAGCGATACAAACAGGGCGTCCCGGGACTCCACAGCAAAGGTGTCTCCACATGAAATCCAATCTCCGTCTCTTCCTGCACGCAAATATGACAGATTTCCGCCGCCGGAGCGCCATAAGGATCCAGAATCCTTCCCGTCACCTGCACCGGTCTTTTGCTTTTCGTATGTATCAGCCGCAGTGTCAGCTTCCCGTCTCCCCGCTCATCTCCCTGTGCATAATGCCCTTCCACGAAAAAGTGCCGGGCCGATTCCAATCTCACCGCATCCCAGATACCGCCGAAGGTACATAACACATCCGGAATAAAACCGGACAATACCTGCCGCAGGGGAAAGCGGTCTCCCTCATGATATCCGGGCTTCCACACATCCACAGTCAGCCTGTTCTCCCCCTCTGCCGCCGCACCGTCGGCATCCATGGAAAAACCGTCCCACATTCCCTCGTGAACGCCCAGTTCCGCTCCGTTCAAAAACACCCGGCAATAATAGCTGACCCCGCCGAAAAAAAGACGGAAATGTTCCTTGGGCAGATCGGGGATCTGAAACGTTTTCACAAGCCGCACTCTGTCCGCGATATCTTTCTCCTCCACATAGCGATCCCAGCATCCCGGCACCTGTATGTCAATGATTTTTCCGCCGGGAAGTTCACATTTCCAGTCTCCGTTCAAATTCCAAATCATGTCCGTTCCTGTGCCCCCTGTAGAATCTCCGGTTCATTCCTGCTCCTGCACTCCGGGTACAATCGAACTCCCGGCTGTACCTGCCCGGAAATATACTTCCCATCATTCCCGCCGTCACCGCCTTCTTTGCGGCGGCTCTCCCCCTGTCTTTCGTACCGTCGGAACTGTACCTGTATTCTTA
>OFFY01002147.1_pt1 | contig 14620 bp, 18 predicted proteins | sample 1521481 | NCBI WGS metagenome assembly OFFY01 (sample SAMEA3504117, study PRJEB24116) | mouse gut metagenome | biome: mouse gut; feature: mouse-associated habitat; material: faeces | place: Denmark | collected 2011
GCCTATTGTTCCGATAGAGCCTGCCATTCCTGGAGAGATCACAATTCCCGATTGGGTCGTTCAAGACATCTTATTCCCACAGAGCGATCAACAATCATGTCAGCAACCTCCGGCATAAACTCAGGGTCACGTCCGAAACGCCGGACTACATCAGGATACACTACCTTGCATGCAGGGCGTTTGTATATAAAACGGACTTCCGGCGTTGCCGCCGAAAGTCCGTTTTTGCTTGTTGGGACAGCGTCCCAAATCCTTTGAACAGCCCTTGCCGGGGCTGGCTGCGCGTTCGGAAACCGAACGCTGAAACAGATTGCTATAGGTCGAGTATATAAAACACCTGCTTGACTGGAAATTGTGCTTGCGGCCTGTTGACCCGATTTATATAGTCGCAGATTAGATTTGCAGCAGCATCTTCTCCCATTGAAGCGTCAATACACAACTCATATCCGTGGGGGTCGCCCCATTCTTGGCCGGAAACGCTCTTGTAATAAGCTGCTCTGGCTGCATCGGAACGGGCAATGCTCTTTTTGGCGGCTTCCGGGCTGTCCCCGTACATTTCCATTACCTTTTTCTCTCGATAGCTCTTGGGGGCGTGGATAAAAATACGTACCACATCTTTGTAATTCCGCAAGATATAATCTGCCGAGCGGCCTATGAGGACGCAAGAACCCGCGTCCGCAATTTTGCGGATAGCCGTGTCCTGCGCGGCGATAGCTCGTTTTACAGGGTCAGTAGAGAGATATAGCTCCCGCATAACAGCGTTTTCATCTGAATTGATACCGGAGATAAACTCCTGTGCCAGACCGCTTTCTTGGGCTGCAACGGCTACCAGCTCTTTATAGTAACAAGGGATATTAAGACGCTGCGCTACTAACTGCCCAATTCGCTTTCCTGCGGAACCATGTTCCCTCGCAATCGTAATAATTGCACCCTGACGCGAGGGCTGAATTGCTGCCGTAGGCTCTTGGGCATGATTGCCACGGCTTAATTCTTTCCACACCCGAACCATAACCGCAGCGGTAAATAAAATGGCTAAGATGTCCGCAATCGGCGCAGCTCAGAAAATGCCGGTAACGCCTAAGAAAACAGGAATCAGCAAGGAGCTTGTCAGCGCATCGACGTGTATCAGACCCAGGGAACCGGGAAGAACAGGACACAGCGAATCGTGATTCATTACAACTTCATTGGCATCCTGGATATGCCGGAGGTCGAGGAATACCCGGACAACGTAGTGTTGGACAGCCGCCAGGGTGTGGCCGTTGAGTATCTGGTCGGTAAGGCCGGATAGAAAAAATGGAGCAGCCGAAGCCGCTCCGTCGGGGCAAACCGCCCCATAGAAATAGTAAAGGAACAGCCTTTCGACTGTTCCTTTACATACGAGTGTTCAGTTGCGTTATGAACACTCGACATGGTCCGAGCGGCGGGATTTGAACCCACGGTCTCTTGGACCCGAACCAAGCGCGATACCAAGCTTCGCCACGCCCGGATTGGTTAGCTTATGTATTATATTTGCTTTTGCCACAGATGTCAAGAGGAATATTTCGTGCCCGACCGAAATAAACTGTAAAAAACAGGTATAGGGAGGGGCATTTTATGTATGACCAGAGTGTGCAGATCGGACGGCGCTCGAGAAGGGCTGCCTACCGCTCTGGGAGGGATAGACAAGACCGAGGCAGGCAGGTACAGGTCCGGTTTGCGCAGCTGCTCATTTGTCTGGTCCTGTTTTTCGCAGTTTTTCTGGGGAAGGGACTGTTTCCGCAAAAGCTGGGACAGGTGGGGGAGGACATCCTGACGCTGATGGGTACAGATCTGGATATCTCCAAGGCCCTGTCAAATTTGGGGGAGTCCCTGATGGAGGGGGACTCTCTGCTGGCCGACCTGGGTGCCTTCTGCGTGGAGATGTTTGGTCCCGCGCCCCAGGAGAGCGTACCCCCCGAGGCGGTGTCTCTGCCTCCTGTGCAGCCGGGCGCGGTACTGACATCCGAGCTGGAGTTTTTAGGCGGGAAGAGCGGGACGGCAGTCCGCGCCGCACACTACGCCGATTTCTCCCGATTTGGGATAGAGCTGTCCGCAAAGGAGCCGGAGCCGGAACCGGAGCCTGAGCCAATTACAGAGGAGGCGGAGGTCCCGGAGCCGCCTGCGGCCGTTCCGGCGGCTGGGACGGTGGTCATATACTCCGACTACAGCGGCGATCCGCTGCCCAATTACTACACCATGGATCAGGTCTCTCTGGGTGAGCTGGAGACCATGACGCCGGTGATGGGACGGCTGACCTCGGGCTACGGATACCGGGATCACCCCATCAGCGGAAAGTACTTTTTCCATGGAGGGGTGGATATCGGCGGACAGACGGGGGACGCCATTGCCGCCTTCGCCGACGGCACCGTGGAGTATACCGGGAAGAACGACTCCTACGGCCTGTATCTCCAAGTTGACCACGGAAACGGTGTCAAGTCATTTTACGCACACTGCAGCAAGATCGTGGTCACCAAGGGGCAGACAGTAGCGATGGGGGACAAGGTAGCGGAGATCGGCTCCACCGGGACATCCACCGGCCCTCACCTGCATCTGGAGCTGAAATATAATAAAATGCATTTGAATCCAGCCTACTATGTAAAATTTCTGGAAAGTTGATCCAGCTGGGCAGAATTGAGATGACAGGCGGCTTCCTTTTGCTGCTGGCCTGGCTGAATTACCTGGACCGGGAGTTTCTGCTTCCCATGGCCCTGGCGGCCTGCGGCGCCCATGAGCTGGGCCATCTGGCCGCTATCCGCCTGCTTGGGGGGGCTGTAAGGAGAATGCGCTTTACGGCTGTTGGGGCGGAGCTGGAGCTGGATCACGCCCTGGGCTACTGGCAGGAGGGGGCGTCCGCTCTGGCTGGGCCGGGGGTCAACCTGCTGCTGGCGGCGGCCTGCTGCGGCTCGGAAAGGTGGATGGTCTTTACCGGGCTCAATCTGGCGCTGGCCCTGTTCAATCTGCTGCCTGTGGGAAGGCTGGACGGGGGACGGGCCCTGTCCTGCACACTGGCGCTGCTGGCGGGCCAGGACTGGTCCCACCGGCTGTGCAGCTGGTTGGATCGGGGCTGTACGGCGGCGATTCTGGGCCTGGGGCTGTTTACGGCCGGATTGGGAGGAAACATCACCTTGCTGGCGGTGGCTTTTTGGCTGCTGGCCGGTGAAAAAAATATTTCAGGGCCAAAATATAAATAGTGCTTGCCAGAGGGACGGGAAAAAGGTACAATAAAACCGATTATAACCTGGAGGGGAAACGATGAACCGTACCTTGGAGCAAGTCCTGTCAAAAGTGCAGAAACCGGCCCGATATACCGGCGGGGAGTACAACGCCGTTGTCAAAGATAAGAGCGAGGTAAGCCTCCGCTTTGCGCTCTGCTTTCCTGATACTTACGAGATCGGTATGTCCAACCTGGGCTGCCGCATCCTCTACGGGGTGATGAACCAGCGCCCGGAGGTCTGGTGCGAGCGCTGCTTCGCCCCTTGGGGGGACATGGAGGAGGAGATGCGCCGGGAAGGCTTGCTCCTCTACGGCCTGGAGAGCGGCGACCCCATCGCCGAGTTTGACATCATCGGCTTCTCTCTGGGCTACGAGATGGCCTATACCAATGTGCTCAACATGCTGGACCTGGCCGGGCTGGAGCTGCGCAGTCAGGACCGCCGGGAGCTGACGCCGCTGGTCGTGGCGGGTGGAACCTGCTGCTACAACCCGGAGCCTCTGGCTCCCTTTGTGGATTTCTTCGTCCTGGGAGAGGGGGAGGAGGTCACCCTGGAGTACATCGACCTCTACCGTCAGGCCCGGGACGAGGGCTGGTCCAAGGAGGAATTTTTGGAGGAGGCCGCCAAAATCGAGGGCATCTATGTGCCCTCCCTCTACAAGCCGGTCTACCGTGCGGACGGTACGCTGGAGGAGGTCAAGGCCCTGGAGGGCGCGCCCGAGCTGGTCACCAAGCGAATCGTCCAGGATATGGACAAGGCCTATTTCCCGGTGAAAACCATCATCCCCTCCACCGAGATCGTCCACGACCGGGTGACGCTGGAGCTGTTTCGGGGCTGCATCCGGGGCTGCCGGTTCTGCCAGGCGGGCTACGCCTACCGCCCCGTACGCTCCCGGAGCCCGGAGCTGCTGGCCCGATACGGAAAGGAGGCCTGCGAGGACTCGGGCTATCAGGAGATGACCCTGTCCTCCCTGTCCTCCACCGACTACCCCGACCTGCTGCCCCTGTGCGACGACCTGCTGGACTACTGCGCCCCCCGGGATATTGGGCTGTCCCTGCCCTCTCTGCGGGCGGACACCTTCTCCATGAGCCTGATGGAGCGGCTCCAGCGGGTGCGCCGTGGCGGACTGACCTTCGCTCCAGAGGCGGGCACCCAGCGCCTGCGGGACGCCATCAACAAAAACCTGCGGGAGGAGGACCTTCTCCAATCCTGCCGCACCGCCTTTGCCGGGGGCTGGAGCGGGGTGAAGCTCTACTTCATGCTGGGCCTGCCCACCGAGACCGACGAGGACGTGCTGGGCATCGCCGACCTGGCCCGGAAGGTCTACTTCACCTGGCGGGAGTACAGCCCCAATAAAGCCCGGGGGGTGCGGATCACCGTGTCCACCTCCTGGTTCGTGCCCAAGCCCCATACCGCCTTCCAGTGGGAGGTCCAGATTCCCGTGGAGGAGTACCAACGGCGGGTGAACCTGCTGCGGGACGCCCTGAAACGGGACAAGTCCATCACCTACAACTGGCACGACCCCCAGACCAGCTATCTGGAGGCTGTTCTGTCCCGAGGGGACCGGCGGCTGGCCGACGTGCTGGAGTGGGTCTGGGAGCACGGAGGAAAGATGGACTCCTGGTCGGAGTATTTTGACAATCAGCGCTGGTTGGACGGTCTGGCCGCCTGCGGGCTGGACGGGGACTTCTACGCCCACCGGGAGCGGGGGAAAGATGAGGTGTTCCCCTGGTCCCGGCTGTCCACCGGGGTGAGCGCCGAATTTCTATGGCGGGAGCGGGAGCTGTGCTATCAGTCAATTACCACTCCCGACTGCCGCACCCGCTGCTCCGGCTGCGGAGCCAACAAGCTATTGGAAGGGGGGAGGACCTGTGGCTGACCGGCTGTTGTTTTCTAAAACGGGGCGGGCTCGGTATATCTCCCATCTGGACCTGATGCGAACCTTTCAGCGGGCCTTTGCCCGGGCGAAAATTCCCATCAAGCACACCGAGGGCTTTAACCCCCACCCTTTTGTCTCCATCGCCTTGCCTCTGTCGGTGGGCTACTCCAGCCAGTGCGAGATTTTGGAGTTCGGCCTGCTGGAGGGGACAAGCTATGAGGAAGTCCCGGAGCGGCTCACCGCCGTTATGCCCGAAGGGATCGTGGTCCATCAGTGCTGCCCGGGGGAGCGGAAGCTGAAGGAACTTTGTTATGTCAACTACATCGTGACCTTCGACTACCCAGAGGGCCGGCCCCAGGCGTCGGAGCCGTCCTTGGCGGCCCTACTGAGCCGGGAGAGCCTGGTGGTAAAGAAAAAGTCCAACAAGGCCAAGGCGGGCTATACCGAGGTGGACCTGATCCCCCTGATCCGCAGCTGGCACATCGAATGCCAGAGCGACACCATGGCGGTGGACCTGGTGGTCTCCGCCCAGAATCCAGGCCTCAATCCGGAACTCATCCGTTCCGCCTTCTGCGCCGAATACCCAGAGTACGCCCCCGATTTTGTCACCTTCCACCGCCGGGAGGTGCTGGACGGAGAGGGGAAGCCCTTCCGTTAGAGAAAGGAAAAGTATTATGTATATCTATGAGTATGAGCGAATCCACATCTACACGGGCCGGGCCCAGTGGATCAACAGCAAGAGCGAGACAACGGGACACCGAGAGATCATTACCCGCCGGACCAAGGAGGGCTGGCGGTTTGTGGGAGTAATCCCGATTGCCCAGACGGCGTCCGGGGTTACTGTGGAGATGGACCTGGCCTTTGAGAAAGAGGTGTAAGAGATGGAAAAACCTACCCGGCACACTTTGACCTGGACGGTGGACGACACCATGACCGCCAGGCGTATCGGCGCCGCCGGAGCCAAAATCCTGTCTACCCCTAACATGCTGGCCCTGATGGAGGCCTGCGCCCTGGAGCTGGCCCAGGCGTACCTGGACGATGGGATGACCACTGTGGGCGCTGAGGCCCACATTCGCCATCTGGCCCCCACCCCCGTGGGCATGAAGGTGACCGCCACCGCCACCTTGCGGGAGATCGAGCGGCGGAAGATGTGGTTTGACATCGAGGTCCACGATGAGAAGGGCAAGTGCGGCGAGGGCTCCCATCTGCGGATCATGGTACCCCAGAAGGACCGCAGCCAGAGCTAAGCCTAACTCAACCGTTTCCGTCGTGCTGTATCGTATAAATCGAAAGCGTACCGTAGTATTTTGAAATGGTAGAATCGTCTTTCACATATGGGCCGACATCCGCAGGCCCATAGCGTAGCAGGAAATAATCCAGATCGTGCAATTTCTTGTACAAATGATTGACGTGTTCCACAATGTGGGTCTCTTTTGCCTGCTCGGTTTCGTCAATGATGGACTGCAATTCGGCGTCTAAATTTTCGTTCTGTACATCGGCGATCAACTCTTGCAAAAGGGTGATAAAGGCGTCTGCGTCATAGCGGTTATTTGCCACAACCGCTTTTCCGTATTTAGTATAGAACTCTTGCTCGGTGAGATTTTCCTGCTCACAGATGGAGGCCATATCCAAGCCACCTTCGACCGCCCAGCCGATTTGGATTTCCCCCGTTTGATGGAAATAGTTCCAATACAGGCTGTCCGGGTCCTCTAATTTCTCAAACAGGTCATTGAACAAATACTTCTGCTCCAGACACAAATTTGCGGCTTTGATTGCTTCCGTCAGCCGCTCTATCTGGTCTGGGGACATCCCCTCCAAAGCCTGTTCACGTGCGGCAAGGACATCTGTCTCTGTGGGAATACTGTCCACCATAACGGCTGCTTCGGCCTCTGCCTGGGCGGTAGGAGGCGCGGGGATTGATGCACTGGCGGATGCGTCGCCCGTTCCCCTTACTGCGGCGGAACATCCGGCGAGAGTAAGCGCCAATATGCCGGAGATGAGCATGATTTTAGCCCTATTCATCTTAAAGCCTCACTTTCTATATCGTTTAAGCTCCGCCTAGATGTTCTGGTATCAGCAGATTCTTCTCAAGTATAGCACACCTTTCCGCCGAAAACAATTCGCGGGGAAATTTATCCTGAAAACCCCTTGACAACGGCATGGGGGATGTGATAACATGCCCCATACAACAAAGGGGAGTAGTCGGCGCGCCTTTTTCGGTGCGTGGCGCCAGTCAACAAGCATGTGCGGGCCGTGAGCCCGCTCTGGCTGTGCCTGAAATGACCAGACCTGCGTTCCGAACATCGGAGCGCAGGTCTTTTTTGATAAATAGCACAAATTTGGAAAGGATAAAGATAAAGGAAGTGTGTTGCTATGGATTTTTCATTCCTCTGGCAAGGAATCATGTCCATCACCTGGCAGCAGCTGGTCATGTATGTCATTGGCGGACTGCTGATCTATTTGGCCATTGAGAAGGGCTTTGAGCCCGCACTGCTCATGCCCATGGGCTTTGGGGCCATTCTGGTCAACCTGCCCCTGTCCGGGGTGGTGAACCAGTTCAGCGCCGGGATAGGGGAGACCCCAGGCATCATTCAGTGGCTCTTTGAGGTGGGGATCGAGGCCAGCGAGGCCATGCCCCTACTGCTGTTCATCGGCATCGGGGCCATGATCGACTTCGGACCTCTGCTGGCCAACCCCAAGCTGTTCCTGTGCGGCGCGGCGGCCCAGGCGGGCATTTTTCTCACCATTATGATTGCCGTCCTGTTGGGCTTCGACCTGAAGGACGCCGCCTCCATCGGCATCATCGGCGCGGCGGACGGCCCCACCTCTCTGCTGGTGTCCCAGACGCTGAAATCCAACTATGTGGGGGCCATCGCCGTGGCGGCCTACTCCTATATGGCCCTGGTGCCCATCATCCAGCCCTTCGCTATCAAGCTGGTGACCACCAGGAAGGACCGGGCCATGAAGATGCCCTACAAGCCCCAGGGCGTCACCCGCCGGATGCGGATATTGTTTCCCATCGTGGTAACAGTGATCGCCGGGCTGGTGGCTCCCGCCTCAGTGGCGCTGGTGGGCTTCCTCATGTTCGGCAACCTGATCCGGGAGTGCGGCGTGCTGTCCACCCTGTCCAATACCGCCCAGAACGACCTGGCCAACCTCATCACGCTGCTGCTGGGCATCACCATCTCCTTCTCCATGAAGGCGGACCAGTTCGTCCGGCCCGAGACCTTTATGATTATGGGACTGGGTCTGGTGGCCTTTATCCTGGACTCGGTGGTGGGCGTGCTGTTTGTCAAGGCGCTGAACCTCTTCACCCCCAGGAACAAGATCAATCCCATGGTGGGCGCGGCGGGCATCTCCGCCTTCCCCATGTCCTCCCGGGTCATTGAGAAGCTGGGCCAGGAGGCCGACAGTCAGAACCATCTGCTGATGCACGCCATTGCCGCCAACGTGTCCGGGCAGATCGCCTCGGTGGTGGCAGGCGGCGTGGTGCTGCAGTATTTTGCCAATCTGGGCTGACAGGAGGAAAACGTGATGAGTGAAAATTTAATTGGAGCCCTGGAGATGCTGGGGCAAGGGATGCTGGGCATCTTTGTGGTGCTGGGCGTTATCGCGCTGCTGGTTGTGCTGATGGGAAAGCTGGGCGGCGGAAAGTAAACGGTGCGCATCCGCATGTAAAGCTAAAACACCTTACAACCAATCCGCCACCACGTCGGCCAGTCCCGCAGGACCGACCCGGTTGTCCACCAGGAGGGTGAGCAGCTCGTCGATGCGGGTGGCGCTGGTGGTAATGGCGGCGACAGAGGCCTCTCCGCCCCCCTCCTCCGCGACCCGGACCCCGTAGTTCTCACAGGAGAAATGAGGGGTCTCCTCCTGGTTAATGGTGAGAAAATAGTGGAAACGGCGGAGATTTCCCTCCTGATCCCGGCACTGCCGGTCGGCAATTCTAAGTTCCATGATATAGTGCCTCCTCCTTGTGAAATCGGTTGACAGGCACATTATATAGTGTTATGGTGTTTTGGGAAAGAAAAAGATATCGCAGAAAAACCGGCTGTGCGACGCCCTTCGGCAAAGAGAAAGGCGACTGCTGGGGGATGCGGTCGCAGAGGGAAGCATTATCAGAGAATTTTCAAAAGACGACAAAAAACAATCCGTAAAGGAATTTTCCTTTACGGATTGTTTCTGCATGGAGCATTACAACTGAAAATCTTCGTCGGAACCGCCGGACAAAGCCAGTCTGACCGGACGGGGGGGCACCCGCTTCAGAGGGTCGTATCGGAAGGAGGCACAGTGGGAGCCGGCGGACATAACCCCTTTTTTGGGGCAGACGACCTGTCCGGGCGCCAGCTCATGGCCCCGGGCGCAGTAGGCGCAGCGAGGCTCGATGGAGGTTTGGAACAGCTTTATGGCGGCTCACTCCTTTGTCAAGTACGGCTGAAAACTATTATACTACATTCCGCCCGCCTTTTCCACTGTTTTTTTGTACCGCCAGGGCGGTGAGGGCCAGAAAGGCGAGCCACATGGCCCAGGCGGCCGCCGCGGAGAGGGTGAGCGCCTTTTGGAAGTCCAGCTGGGCGATGGCCTCGGCCTGCTCGGCCAGGTAGAAGGAGGCCGGACTGGACAGAGGGATGATTCGGAAAATCAGATTTGCCAAAAGGGCGGACAGGGAGCCGTGGAGCAGCTTGCCCGCCAGATAGGTGCGCACCGACAGGCCGCTGTCCCCCAAGAAGGCCAGCACCTGACAGTGGACGGACATCCCCGCCCAGCCCAACATGAAGGCGGCCATGGACAGCCGGCCGGACAGGGCACCGTCGGTGAGGGAGGACACTCCGGAGGACACCTCCACCAGCCCGGTAAGCAGCCGCTCCGCCCAGGTCTGGTCCATACCAAGGGGTGCCAGAAGGGCGGATAGAAAGCCGCCCAGCAGTTTTAAAATGCCCGCATGGGCCAGAATGCGCAGAAACACGGTAAAAAAAAGGACAAAAGCGCAGATGCTCAGGGTGGACTGCATGGCCCCAGTGACCGACCGGGTGAACGCTTTGGAAAAACTGGCCGTCTGGAACTGGGGTCCCCGGCGGCGGCCGGTTCGAGGCCCCTCTCCGGGCCGGTAGAACCGGAACAGCACTCCTACCAACAGGGAGGCCAGCAGATGGGCCAGGTATAGGAGCAGTCCGGCCGCTCCGCTGCCGAATACCCCGGCCCCCACCACCCCCAGGATAAAGGCGGGGCCGCTGTTGTTGCAGAAGGCCAGCATCCGCTCCGCCTCGGTGCGGGAGCACTGGCCGGTCTCGTAAATCTGGATGGCCGTCCTGGCCCCCACGGGGTAGCCCCCCACAAAGCCCAGAGCCAGAGCGGCGGCGCAGTTCCCGTTGACCCGGAACAGGGGGGCCATCACCGGCTCCAGCAGCTTGCCCAGATAGCGGGACATGCCCAGCTCCACCACCAGGGAGGACAGGACAAAAAAGGGGAAGAGGGAGGGCAGGATCACATTGCTGCAGAGTTTGATCCCGTCCCGCATGGCCCCCATGGACTGCTCGGGCCACAGCACCAGAGCCAGGGTGGCCCAGAGCAGTCCGGCGCCCAGTAAAATGTCCCGGTATTGAGCTTTGCCCACGAGCTTTCCCACAGCCGCGCCCCCTCAGGAAAATTTCTCTGAGAGAATATGCGGAAAAAAGATATTTCTTGCCTGTCCAAGAAAACAATTGCAGGAAGGGAAATTTTACAGTATAATAGGCGGGTACGAAAGGGGGCTGGACCTATGGAACAGCACGAAATCACCGCGGCGGGCCCGCTGCTGGACGAGAAGGGAAATCTCCGGGAGCCGGGCTTTGCCAAAAAGCCGCTGCCCGTTTATGATCGGAATCAGATCAAGGCCTCCTCTCTGCGGATCAAGGAGTGGGACTACTATCTGGTGATGAACGGCCAGTTCGGCCTGGCCCTGACCATTGCGGACAACGGCTACATGGGGCTGGACTCCATCTCTTTTTTAGACTTCTGGGAGAAAACCCAAATCACCAGGAGCCCCATGCGGCTGCTGCCCATGGGGAGCACCGGGATGCCGGCCAGCACCCTGGAGGGGGACAGCGCCTCAGGGAGAAAGGGGTACTCGCTGCTCTTCCGCCGGGAGGAGGACCGGCGGCTGCTCTATGCCCACATGGAAAATTTTCGGGGACGGGAGGCCCTGGACGCCTATATCGAGCTCACCGGCGAGCCGGAGGAATCCATGGTCATCTGCACTCCCTTCGACAAGCCGGGACACTTCTACTTCAACCAGAAAATCAACTGCCTGCGGGCCTCGGGCAAGGTGACGGTGGGGGAGGACGAGTACATGCTGGACCCCGCCGACTCCTTCGGCGTGCTGGACTGGGGTAGGGGAGTCTGGACCTACCAAAACACCTGGTACTGGGCCTCCGCCTCCGGGCTGGCGGAGGGGGTCCCCTTCGGCTTCAACCTGGGCTACGGCTTTGGAAATACCTCCGCCGCCACCGAGAATATGCTGTTCTATAACGGCAAGGCCCATAAGCTGTCCAAGGTGCGCTTCAAGATTCCTGGCCGGAGACGCCGGCGCCGGTATATGGACCAGTGGGAGTTCAGCAGCGGCGACGGCCGCTTTGAGATGCGCTTCGATCCCATCCTGGACCGCTCCGCCTGCACCAATTTTGGCCTGCTTAAATCGAACCAGCACCAGATTTTCGGCAAATTCACCGGCCTGGCGGTTCTGGATGACGGCACAGAGGTTTTTGTCAAGGACTTTCTGGGCTTTGCCGAGGAAGTGGAGAACAAATGGTAAAAGCGAATGCGCCTCAGCTGCGGCTGGTGGACACCCCCCAAGGGCCTCTTACCTACACCCTGACCCGGAAGCGGGTGAAGAATCTCAACCTGCGGGTGGGGGCGGATGGAGAGGTCATGGTCTCTCTGCCTCTGCGCTGCCCCGTGAAGCAGGCGGACGACTTCATCCGGGAGAAGAGCGGGTGGATTTTGGACGCCGTCAGCCGCCGGGCAGAGCGTCAGGCGGAGCCTCTGCCCCCCGTGTCCCGAGAGGAACAGGCCCGGCTGCTGAGAGAGGCGCTGGAGCGGGTGTACCCTCTGGCGGCCTCCCTGGGGGTGGCCTTTCCGGAGCTGAAGCTGCGGAAGCTGAAAAGCCAGTGGGGCAACTGCCACTGGGCCCAGGGGTATATCACCCTGAATACCGCCCTGGCCCGGTGTCCGGAGGAGCTGCGGGACTATGTGGCCCTCCACGAGCTGGTCCATTTCCTCCACCACGACCATGGGCCGGGCTTTTACGCCCGGATGGACGCCCTCATGCCCGACTGGCGCCGGAGAAGAAAGACCCTGAAAGGCTATAGCGGAGCGCTGGAGCGCGACGGAATCAGAAAGGTGTGAGATGCTATGGCATACCGCCCCCTGGCGGACGAAATACGGCCTACCAGCCTGGATGAGGTGGTGGGTCAGAGCCATATTTTGGGGAAGGACGGCCTGCTTCGGCGGATTGTGGAGGGGGGCAGCGTCCCTAACCTGATCTTCTATGGTCCCTCGGGCACGGGCAAGACCACGGTGGCCAACATCATCGCCCAGCGGACCAACCGGCCCCTCCACCGGCTCAACGCCACCACCGCCTCCATCTCGGACATCAAGGACATTATGGCGGACATCGGCACCCTTCTCGCCCCGGAGGGTGTGCTGCTCTACCTGGACGAGATTCAGTATTTCAACAAGAAGCAGCAGCAGTCCCTGCTGGAGTTTATGGAGGATGGGCGGATCACCCTTATTGCCTCCACCACGGAAAACCCCTTTTTCGCCGTGTTCGGCGCGGTGCTGTCCCGGGCCAGCGTGTTCGAGTTCAAGCAGATTACCGCCGCGGATGTGCTCCCCGCCATCGACCGGGGGCTGGCCGTCATGTCAAAGCGGCTGGGCGCGGAGGCCGTCTGCGAGGAGGGCGTCCGGGAACATATTGCCTCCGCCTGCGGGGGAGACGTGCGCAAGGCCATGAACGCTGTGGAGCTGCTGCTCACCGCCGCCAGAAGGGAGCAAGGGAAACTCCTTGTCACCTTGGAGGACGCGCAGACCGCCGCTCAGAAGTCGGCCATGCGCTACGACCGGGAGGGAGACGCCCACTTCGACATCGCCTCGGCCCTGATGAAGTCCCTTCGGGGCTCAGACCCGGACGCCGCCCTCCACTACCTGGCCCGGCTGCTGGAGGCGGGAGACCTGATTACCGCCATCCGGCGCATTTTGTGCTCAGCCAGCGAGGATATCGGCCTGGCCTACCCTATGGCCGTGCCCATTGTCAAGGCCTGCGTGGACAACGCCCTCCAGTTAGGCCTACCCGAGGCCAAGCTGCCTCTGGCCGAGGCGGTGATCCTGCTGGCCACCGCCCCCAAGTCCAACACCGCCTGTATGGCCATCGACGCCGCCCTGGCGGACGTCCGGGCGGGGCACACCGGGAGCATTCCCCGGGAGCTGCAGAATGTCCACGCCGACTCCGCAGGCCAGGAACGGGCACAGGGCTACAAATATCCCCACAGCTTTCCCCGGCACTGGGTGGAGCAGCAGTACCTGCCCGACGAGCTGGTGGGGACATGCTACTATCAGTACGGCGACAACAAGACCGAACAGGCGGCCAAACGGTACTGGGAGGAAATCAAGGGCCGCTGACGGGGGCTTTTCTTGTGTAAAAGAAAAGGAACAAAAAGGAGAGATATGATGGAGCTGCAAGAGTTGGCGCATATCTGGCTGATCGTCTGCCCACTGGTGTTTCTGGGCGGGCTGATTGACGCGGTGGCGGGCGGGGGCGGACTCATCACCCTTCCGGCCTACCTGCTGGCGGGACTGCCCGCCCACATTGCCTCGGGGACCAACAAGTGCGGCAATGTGTTTGGCACCTTGCTGTCCACAGGGCGCTTTCTGAAACGGGGAGATGTCCATATCCCCAGCGCTGTGGCCGGGGCGGCCGGCGCGCTGGCCGGGGCCTGGGCGGGTGCGAAGCTCAACCTGATCATGCCCGAGCAGATGCTGTACTATGTCATGCTGGCGGTCGTGCCGGTGATGGCGGTTTTTCTGTTATTCAAGCGGGACTTTGGCCAGGAGGACCGCTCCGGCGAGCTGAGCCGGGGTCAGCTGATGGCAATGGCCTTGGGGATCGGGCTGGTCATCGGCGGATACGACGGCTTTTTCGGCCCGGGGGCGGGCACTTTCCTTATGCTGGCCTTCACAGGTCTGTGCCGCTTCGACCTGCTCACCGCCTCGGGCAACACCAAGGTGGCCAACTCGGCCAGTAATCTGGCCTCTCTGGTCACCTTTGCGCTGGCTGGCAAGGTGATGTGGCCGGTGGGTATCCCCGCCGCCCTATGCGGCATCGCCGGCAACTACGTGGGCTCCAGTCTGGCCCTGAAAGGCGGGGCCAAGGTGATCCGGCCCATGTTCTTTGTGGTGCTGGCGCTGCTGCTGGCCCGGCTGCTCTATGGCCTGCTTGGCGGGTAAGAGACATAAGAAAACCGCTCTCGGGACGCCC